>Ga0214923_10004858_pt1 | contig 15953 bp, 19 predicted proteins | sample LL1510_MetaG_FD_177993 | JGI IMG/M metagenome (GOLD analysis project Ga0214923, IMG submission 177993) | Freshwater microbial communities from Lake Lanier, Atlanta, Georgia, United States - LL-1510 | ecosystem: Environmental > Aquatic > Freshwater > Lake | place: USA: Georgia | collected...
GTAAAGAATTTCCACTAAATCCTAGTCCCTGACCGGGGGTAGCGATTTCTATGGTATCTTTGCCATAATCACCACCGCTCCTTGTCAATCCCTGGCCTATAGCATTAGTTGTAAAATAATTACCATAGACTGTTTGTCTTTACACTAATTGTATCTATAGTTCTTGTAATTGTTGCGTTATCAGCTTGAATGTTTACACCTACAGGCGCCCAGTTATCTTTACTGCTGTACGAATTTGTACCATCAGGATTTCCAGTTAAAGCATAAAGTATATTAGTAGTCCTATCGAACGCTAGATCATTAATTTGCGGCCAAACACCTTGCGGAATATTGGTAAACTGTACACCAAAATTAAAAAAACCTAAAAACTTTGTTCCTATCGGTATACCGCCAACGGTAACACCGTCACCAACAAATAGTCTTTTTGTATCTATTGTAAAACCAGGCTCGCCTTGATTTAAGATCAAACCCGCACGCTCTATCTCTGTACCACGTCTAAAAATTATTCTTGTAATGGGATCTGGCATAATTGTATTATATATTTAGTAATTTGATTTATTTAACCACGTATTTATAATAGTACTTATATGAAAGGATTACATATATCCTGTATTATTACAGGTGAAGAAAAATACTTAACTAAGAACGCGTTACAAACTAAGCTTAAAAAATTCGGTACACAGGAAATCCTAGAAAAATACTATGTGTCAAAACCTGCCGTAAAGCTATTAAAACAGGGGTATTCTGTTGAAAAAGTCCGTTCTGAATTAAAGAGTTCTCTCACCACTAATGTTGATTATGAAGTGCTGTATAAATTAAAGCTCTTTAAAAAATCTAAGAATAGAAAAAAAACTCTTAGTAAAGAAGAGCTTATGCAACAACAGCAGCAAACACTAGAAAATGAACGTAAGTATTTTGATTTGAAGGAAAAAATGTCAACATGCTTTAAAACGTGGGTTGAATGGGCTACAGGTGGTCCTAATAAATGTCAAGTTCCTCATGGTGGTACCTGTATTAGGCCTGATATATACTATGACAATGAAGGCAGCAGAGAAGGTAGGTGTAAGCCTTGTCCTTATAATGAGTTTTGTTTGTGCACAAATAAGGAAGTTGTTTGAAGACTCGTAAATTAAAATGCGTTGTTACTGGTAGAGTGCTTACTGCTACTTTAGATTATTATAATAAAAAGTTAGAAAAAGCAAAATCGGAAGAAGAATTATTGAGGACTTATATCTGTAAAGAAGCTAAGGAAATGCTGCTTAAAGGCATGACTGTTGATGATATACGTGGAAAGATCGGTGTGGAGCAAAATCTTCCTGAAATAGATAAATCTATAATCGACAACATTATTAAAAATGAATATGGTTTAATAAGAAATACAATGTTTAACGGGCTCACATCTTTTACACACCAAGAAACCGATCTAGAGGTACAGAATTTTATAAATAATATATGATACCTACACAGAAGAATTTTACTGTTACAGGCAGTAATAATGTATTAAGATGTGTAGATGCTTTTACAGGGACCCAATACAATAGCTACCGTATAAACGGCACATTAATCTCCGGCCCTGTAGTCACCGGTGATAGAGTTACTATAGTGGTGAAAAGAGGTACAACAAATACAGGTATAGTTTTGAAATTACCTACATTTATGCAAACCTCTACTTTTCGCGGATAAATTACTTGCATTACAAATCTTACAGCTTATTATTCCAATATGGAATTAATAGATCATGAACTAGCAGATAGCCCGCCTGCTGAAGCATATCTGGAATTAGATAAAACATTTAAAAGCGGTTTTTTTGTCGGTTATTTGATAAAGAATTTGTACGATGAAAAGCGCTTTAACATTCACAAAAAATGGAATGCAAAGAAAATTCAATTTAACTCAAACAACGGTCCATATAAATTATATGGTGTCCTAAAAGAAGTAGGGTCTGAAAATAACTTAATTAATCAATTAACCCGGACACCACCACAAAATATCGGCAAATATAGTTTTATATTAGCCAATAACAAATTATCTTGTGTAAATTGTTTTTTGCATTTTTCCCCTGGACTCTATCCAATAGATAATGATTTTCTGTATAATTGTTTTCCTGAAATAGATATAAATGATTTTAATAGTAAAAAAAATATTTTACCTTTTCAGCGTATAGGTCATATTTATTTTTTTGCTATCATTAATCATATGTTTTTGTAAAAAAGTTTTCCTTTAAAGGAAAATGATTTTTGCACGATAAATATAAAATAATTTTTGCGTTATGAGTACACTGGTAGTTAAAAAGAGAAACGGGGAACAAGAAAAGTTTAATATAGAGAAAATTCATAAAGTAATATCTTGGGCCACAGAGGGGCTAGAGAATGTAAGTTTATCTGAGATTGAAATTAATGCCAAGGTCAATATTATTGAAAATGTCTCGACAAAAGAGATACATCAAAGTATTATTGAAGCCGCAGCAAATTTAATTTCTGTAGAAAAGCCCAACTATCAATATGTGGCTTCGCGCCTATTAAATTACCAATTAAGAAAAGATGTTTGGGGCGGTAAGCACCCGCCTCGCTTAATTGAAGCAATTAACAACGGAATAAAAAAGAAAATTTATGATCCTGTAATTTTGGAAAAATACACGGAGGATGAAATTAACAAGATCGGTGAATTTATAGACCACGAAAGAGATTTTCTTTTTACGTATGCAGGACTAAAACAGCTCTGTGACAAATATCTTATTAAGAACAGGGTTAGTAATACAATTCACGAAACGCCTCAATTCGCTTATATATTAATTGCAGCTTATGCATTCAGCAATTATTCTAAAGAAACAAGACTGAATTATATTAAAAGGTTTTATGATGCTATTTCCAAGCACAAAATAAATCTGCCTACACCTATTATGGCCGGAGTAAGAACCGTGTCAAGAGGGTATGCGAGCTGTTGCTTAATCGGTGTTGGTGATACAAAAGAATCTATTACAGCGTCGGGTACAGCAATATCACTTGCTACAGCTAGTCGGTGCGGTATAGGAATTGATATATCACGAATTCGGGCTATTGGTTCTTCTGTTAACGGCGGGAGCGTTGTACATACAGGGGTTATTCCTTTTTTAAAAATTTACGAGGCGTCAGTAAAAGCGTGGCAACAAAACTCTATACGAGGTGGCTCTGCTACAGTAAATGTACAGTGGTGGCATTACGAAATAGAAGATATTGTTGTTTTAAAGAATAATGCAGGAACTGATGATAATCGTGTTAGAAAGCTAGACTATACGGTTGGTATGTCAAAACTCTTCTATGATAGAGTTATTAAAGATGAACAAATAACCTTATTTTCACCACATGAAGTACCTCAACTTTGGGAAGCCTGGGGTACACCTAAATTTGATAAAATGTATGAAGAATGTGAAAGTGACAGAAAAATTAAGTTCAAAAAGAAAATTTCTGCAAGAAAATTGTTTTCATTAATTGTAAAGGAAAGAGTTGAGACAGGTAGAATTTATATTCTTAATGTAGATAGTGCCAACGAACATGGTGCTTGGCTCGATCAAGTGACAATGTCAAACCTTTGTACTGAGATTATTCACCCATACATTCCGTTAAGAGATTTTCACGACCCTGAAGGTGAAATAGGTATGTGCATTCTATCTGCAGTTAATATGCTTGAAATAAAGAATTGGTCAGAATTAGAAAAGGTGTGCGAATTGATCGTAAGATTTCTTGATGAAATAATAGATATTCAAGATTATTTTAATAAGGCTGCTGAAAATTTTGCTAAAAAGCGAAGAAGTCTAGGTATCGGTATTACCAATCTTGCAGCATTTTTAGCAAAAAATAATCTTTCTTACTCTTCATCTAAGACTTTACCCGTTTTGGATGAATGGATGGAACATTTTCAATATTATTCATTGAAGGCTAGTGTACAGGTAGCTAAGGAAAAAGGTAAATGTGAAAAGTTTAATCGCACAAAATATTCTAAAGGAATTTTACCGATAGATACATTTAAGAAAAAAGTAACTGAACTGGTTAGACGAAAGCTTTCTTTAGACTGGGAAGGTCTTAGAGAAGAAATAAAAACCCACGGTTTAAGACATAGTACTGTTTCTGCTATTATGCCCTGTGAATCGAGTTCAGTAATTCAAAACTCTACAAATGGTGTAGAACCAATAAGATCGCTTATCACATATAAAATGTCTAAGATGGGCAAATTACCTGTACTAGTACCTGGAATCGGTAAGTATGAGCAAAATTATGAATTAGCATTTAGTCTGTCAGATAATATAGGGTTAATTAATATAAATGCTATTTTGCAAAAATATTTAGATATGGCAATTTCTACTAACATATATTATAATTACAACCACTACCCTAATCATGTCTTACCAGATGCAAAAGTTATGAAAGAGATTATGTATGCGTACAGTACTGGTTTAATTAGTTTATATTATAATAATACTGATGACGGGGATAAAGAGCAATCACTGGATTCGTGTTCAGGAGGAGCATGTAAATTGTAATGAAAACTGTCTTAAATGCCAAGCCCGTAGACCACACCAAACAGCCCTTGTTTTTTGGCGAAGATCTAAACTTACAGCGTTATGATAAATTTAAGTATCCTATCTTTTTTGAACTCTTTAAAAAGCAGGAAGAATTTTTCTGGTGGCCCCATGAAATATCTCTACAAAAAGATAGACACGACTACAGAGAATTAGCCGGGGCAGAAAGATTTGTTTTTGATCAGAACTTAAAATTTCAAACATTAGGGGATAGTATGTTATCTAGGTCTATACATTCCCTTAAAGATTATGTGTCTAACCCTGAACTAGAAATATGTATGAATACCTGGCAACGGTTTGAAGGTATTCATAGCTACAGCTATTCATATTTACTTAATAATGTTCATCCTCATGCATCTCAGTTTTTTGATAGTATTATGGAGGATAAGGATATAGTCAGTAGAGCTGAATTAATTAGAAATAATTTTGATAAAATACTTGGCAGCGATACAAAGAAAGATATCAAGGAAAAAATATTTGATTGTATACTATCGGTTAACGTTATGGAGGGTCTTGTTTTTTATATTAGTTTTGCCTGTTCTTTCTACTTTGGTTATAGAGGTAAGATGGAGGGTAACGCCAAAATTATAAAATTTATACAAAGGGACGAGGCTCAGCATTTTGCTATTACGCAGAATCTTTTAAAAATTTTGAGGGATGAAGACAAGGAAGGGTTTACTAGTATTGTTAAGAAAAATGAAGATAAAATATATGCCTTCTACGAACAGGCAGCAAAGAATGAAGTAGAGTGGGCTGAATATCTTTTCAGTAAAGGTTCATTACTTGGTTTAAATGCAGAAGTGTTAGGTGGCTATGCAAAGTGGCTCTGTGATAATAGATTAAGATCTCTTAATTATAAAAAAATCTTCAATGAGAAAAGCAACCCAATAGCAGGGTGGTTGGACAGTTATCTAGACAGCAGCAAAGTACAAGTTGCTCCACAAGAGGCAGAAATAGGTGCCTATAAGATTGCTGCACGTGATACGACAATAACAGAAGATTCATTTGCTGACGTAGAATTATAATAAATAATACAGATGATTCCTGTATTAGATAGAAAGTGGATAAAAGAGAACCATTTACATTCCACCCTTTTTGGTTTTGGCACAAAAAATAAGGTTGCTGCTAACTTGCTTAATTATGTCTATGGTATTGTAATGGTTGTAGCAATGGCCTTTGCATATCACGCATTAAGCATTATATTATCTGATTGGAATAAGCTGTTTGTATTTTTAGCTAGTATTTCAGTTGTCGGTCTACCGTATTGTATTAAGATTGTTTTGTTTGGTAACGAAAGATTTGAGTTAAAGCATGCTTACCTTTGTTTAGCTATTAGTGTTTTACCGGCTATCTTTGATTTTGTTGGGTTTTACAGCGAGACAAGCGTTAAACAAACATTAATTCAAACAAAATTTCAAATTGTCGAAAAAATTAGTTATTTTAACACAGAAGCTAGAGGAAAACTCGAAGGAGAAAAAATAGAACTACAAAAGAAAAGGGATCAAGAAGTGGCAAATTTAAAGACAACAGTATCACAGAAAGTCGTTGATCTTGAATCGAGGCTTACCGAGGTAAAACAAACGTATATTGATGAAACTGAAGGTGTAAAAGGCCAATATACAACAGGAAAACCTGGATCTGGACCTAGAGCTAGGGAATATCAAGCGGAAATTAGAAAAACACAAGCAGCAAATGAATTGGAAGCAAAAAAAATCACTCAGGAGCAGAGTATTGAAGAAGAAAGAATAAAAAATGATTATGCAAAACGCATAGAGCAGTGTGATCTAGGCCTCAAAGAAATAGATACCTTGGTTTCAAGCGATGCAAAAGAAAAGGGACTTTTATTCATGGTCAATAATGCTACTAATTTTAGCGAGCTATCAAAAATAATTATTATTGTAAATAATAGTATATCCACAATTAGTTCTAAGATGGGACTAGAACCAAAATTTGTCTCCTACACTACAGATGACGTTATACAATTATCATTTGGTGCCTTATTTAGAGGAGAAATTACTGCTTTGATATGCTTTTTACTAGCGTTTTTATTAGAAATGGTAGACACTATTATCGTATATATGGTAAGAGGAACAAAAAGAAAACCTGAAGAGGAAGAAACTAAGGTTGAAGACAAAAAAGAAAAGCTTTTTGTTAAAACATATGGTACACAGATCATGCCAGAAAAGCATCCAGAGATGATTGACAGTTTTTTCCACCCATATAAAAATTATATAAAAAAATAAGTCGTCGAGAAATAAGTAAGTAAGAAGGTGTATTCAAATAGGGGTGGGAGGTGGGCCCGCTAGTTTCGCGGGACTATTTGAATAAATATATATGTGAGTGGTGACTGGAGTGTCGAGATGAAAAATACTCGACTTTATAAGCATTTTTTAGAAATGCGAGATGAAGTTTTAAAACATAAATGGTTTGAGAGTGAGCGTGCACAAAGAGATGTTGGTTTTGAATATGCTTTAGTCGACTGGATTGTTAAGTATAAAAATCGTTGGGATAGTGAACACAAAGTCAATAATAATAATTAGGGGCCTTTTTTAGAGTTATTTTGAGGATCTGCTGCATGACGATCGGTTTCAGCTGTAGGCTGAGCTTCTTTTCTTAAATCGGCATTACTTGCAACCAGTTTAAGAGGTAAATTTCTAAAATGATGGCTGTGAGGATATGTATATAAACAATCGTGGTCAGCAACATCCCCGCAAGGTGTTCTACTCCATACTATTCCCCAATTTGTACACACATTTGCATTAGGTTGTACATATCCAATAATCTTAGCCACATCGTTATTAGTCCTACCATAAACGTGTGTATCTTCAGTTTCTTGTATCTCGACCGGAGCAGTTACATGATTTACAGTTAATTCACCTTCTATGTGAGCGCCTCCACCTACAACAAGATTTCTGCTAATACCAAGACTACTATCAATTAAAACTTGCTTCATTTGTCTTTGTTTAAAAACCATAATATCAGCAGTAACAGTCAATCTCTTACCTGCATCAATATTAATCTCATTTTCACTAGCCAGGTTTATTTGTTCACCAGCCATATTAATAACAGTACCACCTATTTGTATAGGTCCAAACGTCTTCATACTAATTCCACCAGCGCCCACCTGTAAAGTATATCTGTTACATGCGTTTAATGTATAATTACCACCTGGTAGGTCATCCACGTGAACATATTCTATTAATGGGCTCGGTGTTTGGTCTTCAAAAACACCATCTGTTCCTATGGCCATATGTGAATTATACATTTTACCTTGTGTGTCGACCCTAATACTACCAAAATCATTCATTATTGTACCGATTGTTTCAATCTTGTGTTTTGTTATATCTACTATTTCATGCCCACCTAAACCTATATCGGCTTCTGCTTTTGCCACATTTACTATTTTAGATTGAATAAGTTGCTGTAGTTTTTGTTTCTCTGTATCCGGTGACCAGTTACCACCCATACTACTCTTACTAAGCCCCGTACCTTGACAGCTAGGACATTCCCCCACCGGAGGAATTTGCAATGATTGAGGGTTACCCGGTTGCTGCACCCCTATCGCATTAACTGTATCATACAATGCTACTCCATCTCTACTATTTGTAACTACAGGGGTTCCAACGCCTGCAAAAGGATTATTCTTCAATGTACTATACTTACGGTTTTGACTACACACAGGGCACGGTCCATAATTGCCAGCTTGTTTTTGATTTAAGCTATTGAATAAAGAAAGATTTTTTACTCTTTGCACTTCAAATCGTTGCTTAATATCTGCAACACTTTGCATTAAGTCTTTCCACCTTTGTATTGCACCCGCATCTAAGCTGCCAATTTTTCTATAAAGATCGCCTCTAACTGTACTATCCTTATCACCATCTACATAAAAATTATCTGATCCTCGTATTGTTTCGAACTTATCTCCCAATATTAAATGCTGCTCATTAGCTGTAGAGAGATATATAGAGGTAGGATTGGTTAATTGAATAGTGCTACCGCTATAATGGGTTAACTTGACAGCTTCTTTATTATCAGTATTAATAATTTCAACAGAACCGCCTTTCTGATTAATAAGGTATTTGTTTCTGTAAATTTCTACATTATGATCTTTAGATTCTGCTGGTCCTTTATTCTCAAAGGCACCGGGATAATCAGTTGTTTCATAAACCCCTTGCCACTCTTTTGCACCGTGACTAGCCGCAAAATATACTGGGTACATAGGATTGCCATCCATAAAAAATACCCACAAATGTGAGCCAACCGGTGGTATAGCAAAAGAGCCTTTTGCTTTATTACTATATGAAGCGGGTCTATAGCTTTGACCGTAAACATTGGCTTTATTTGTACCTGTGGTACCTGGCGATACGAAAGCATCCTTCAAAGCAAAATCATATTTTTCTAATATATTTGCAGGCTTTTCACCAACACCTTCTGTATTTTGGCTGTACTTGGTTGTCTTAAAATCTTTTTTAGGAATAGCAGAGCTGTAGTCATTACTATCACTTATCGTACTTGCTTGATCATTACTATTATAACGACCGGATGATACTTCACCAATAAGCGGTGATGCACATTCCGCCCATGGTAGAATTTGCTTTAACTCGTCAACTATATCGTCTAGCGGGCTATCAATGTTTTTACCTAAAAATTTAAACTTTTTATCTTTTGATGTATCGTTCCAATTCTTATAAACATCTGGTGAGATATGAGGTATAAAGAGCTTAACGCGGCCTTTTTTCAAAGGATCGTTGTTTGCAACTACAATACCAAGATAATTTCCAGTTAATTTTTTTTCGTTCATTAAGCTACCCCGTACGTTGGCGCTGAATTTTTAACATATTTGTATTTATTTTGTGGTGGAAAAACCTTAACTGTAACTTCATTCTTAATTTTATTTGCCGCGGCTAATGCATCTTGCTTGTTTTCATAGAAAATATCTATTATAGGTAAACTACCTCTGCTAGCCGTCCTTGCTTTTACAGCACCACCTGTATCTGTTGCATATCTAGTTCCTAATCCAGGAATCTCTATTCTACTTAAGTAAGGTATTACGGAAGGATCTACTGCGGCACTAACACCCTGTGCGAGTTGCCTGCCTGTTGAACTACGCATTGCAGCAGAATCTTTATCTGTCCCTGACCCTTTTGCCCAATAAACAGTTAAACGTACAAACAAATCAAACCCACTACTATTATTACCGCTAAAAGCGGGATTACTAATTTGCTGTAAATTTGTTTGGCCAGAATTATTAAAATCTTTATTTTGTATTAGTTCTGATGTTTGCGATTTAACTTCATTTCTAACATTTTGTGTAGCTTGTGATGCTGTTTGATCTATTTTTTGAGTTAATATTTCTGAATTATTCAAATCACGTATACCTTTGGGTGAAAGATTTGCCGCGGAATTAAAAATCGATTCATATGATTGATTAATAGACCCGAGTGATTCTACAGAACTATTACTTTTAAACATATCCAGTACCATATTTGTTGACTCTATAGAAAATTGATCTTGTATACTTTTTAAATTTTGATCTAGCTTTTCATCAATACTTTCAATACTAATATCGTTTGGTAGGAAATTACCTTTTAATTCATCGAAAATACCAGAAATACTTTTATTAATCTCCGATTCAAGTTTAGATAGAGCAGTATCTAATTTATAGTCAAAAGATTTTGGATTTAATACACTCAAGGATTCGCCTGAGTTAAAGCTAGTAAAATTATCTGGTGTAAGTGATAGCGCAGGTGACTCTATAGAAGGTGTATTCTGTAGGTCTTGAATAACATTTTGCTCTAAATCTGCTAATTTAGCTATATTGTCTAAAGAGAGGGCTTCGTAATACACATATTATTTAATAACTGCTTTAACTTTACAAACATGGTATTATAATAATGATATGAAGGTATCGCACGAATCCCCCGTTTCTTTATTAGAGTTTTCAAAAACTTATAATGATTTTGACTACTGCTTAGTACATTTATTACACCATAATGCTGGTTCGCCCGAGCAATTGAAATACTATAATTTTTATAAATTTAATAGATCGCTTGAAGATAGAGAGGTACTTTTAGACAATTCAATTTTTGAACTGGGTAAATCCTTTGACCCTGAGCAGTTTTACAAGTCTACACTAGATATTCAACCAAATATGTTTATTGTACCTGATGTATTGGAGGAATCATACGCAACAATACAGAGTTTTAAGGATTTTGATTCTAAAAGAAAAGATATTAAAAATACGTTTCAAACTAAAGCGATTGGAGCAATACAAGGTAAAAACTGGCAGGAGCTTATTGAGTGCTATAAGTTTATGGCTGATAATGCCGATATGATTGCTATTAGCTTTGATTTCAGTTATTATCAAGTCACAGGCCAGGGCTGGCATCACTTAGAACGCTGGTGTTCAGGTCGTCAACGTTTTATTCAAGATTTAATAAATAATGGTATATGGAGGTGGGATAAACCTCATCATTTGCTAGGATGTTCGCTAGCAAAAGAGTTTAGGTATTATGTCGATAGAAATATTCACAATATTGTTTCTTGCGATACTAGCAATCCAATTGTTGCCGCTATTCATGGATTAAAGTATGATGCTGATTACGGTTTAGATAACAAACCATCTACAAAGTTAGCTGATTTAATTACACATGAATTCACAGAAGATCAGCTTGAACTAGTAAAATACAATACTGCGATGTTTAAAAAAATTATTCGTCGATGAGACCTTGGGTTACTTTTTTTAGCCAGACTGGAAGTGAAATATATAATTTAAGTAATGCATTAGGCCTATACCCAGATGCAATTATTACAAACCGACAGAACAATGAGGGTGTTAATCCAGATCTATTAACTATAACCGCTTTTAGAACACAAAAATTAAATCAAACTATATGGCATACTCTTCCCAATAAACCCGTGGTAGAGGACTATTCACAAGTTCTTCAAAAATTTAATAACCCTGTTGTTACTCTACACGGCTATCTTAGAATTATACCTAAAGAAATTTGTAATAAGTACGAAATTTATAATCTACACCCCGGGCTTATTAACAAATATTCTGAACTAAAAGGTTTTAATCCACAAGAAAGAGCTTTTACACGTGGCTATAAAGATGCAGGGTGTGTAATACATAAAGTTACTCCCGGTGTTGATGAGGGCGAAATTGTAGCACATGGTGAGATAAGCATTGAAGGTATGTCATTAACAGAAGTTTATAGTTCATTGCATAATTGTGCGTTTAATACCTGGAAAAACTTCTTTACACAGTATAATATATTACATAGTGAATCCTGATGAAGTGATTAAGATTGTGGAAAATGCCTATCCCGAAACATGTGAGGAGTTTAAAAAAATTCAAAATGAGCAATACGGGGTTTTTTGTAAAAAACAACATGATTATGGACCGCATAATATAAGCCTTGGGTCAGATTTACACAAAAAAGAAGATATACAGGCATCTATATCCGCTATTGTGGTTAGGCTAAATGATAAAATACAGAGACTCATTAATTTAGTTTTAAGAAAAAAGACTTTTGAGACTGCAAACGAACCAATATTTGATGCGTTCAGTGATACTGCCGTCTACTGTATTATAGCCGAAATTGTAAAAAGAAAGAAATGGTGTAAGTGAAGCAACCACATATAAAGCATACCTGGATTGATGATGATAATCACCCTTTAAAGGGATATCCGCAAGATAAATTAGAATTTGTTGAAGAAAGCTGGTTTCAGATTATTTGTAGAAAATTTAATGAATTACTTAAAAAGTTGAGTTAATCATAATATCCCCTATAATTAAAAAATGTCACTATTAGATATTTTTAGAATAAAAAACGATGAACTTCGTCAAATAAAAGAAGAAAACAAAATTCTAAAAGCTGAAATTAAAATATTGAAAAAATTATTGTTTGGTATAGACTTAGATAAGGGATGAATATTACGTTTACTGGTCCACAGTGTTCAGGTAAGACTACTTTGCTTAAGTTAATGAGAAGTAGCGGTGGTATATTTGATAAATTTTTCTATATTAATGAGGTAACTAGAAAGATAAGAGATGAATGCAATATACCTATTAATGAAGAGGGTGCAAACGATATAACTCAATTGTTAATCATAAACGAGGAACTAAAGAATTTGTTTAATAACAGTTCTATTGATGACTGGTGCAAGGGAACTGTACACGATAGATGTTTATTAGACGGTTTAGTATATACGGAATATTTTTATGATAAGAAGTTAGTTAGTCTACAAATATGGGGGCAAGCTATACAATATTGGTATAAATTTCATAGCAAATACGATATTATTTTTTATCCGAGCCCGCATGACGTACAGTTAGAAGATGATGGTGAGAGGAGTACAGATATAAAATTTAGAAATGCAATTATAGAAAAGTATGAAAATTATTATCTAAACCAATTTCAATGGAAAGAAAGAGTAACTATTTTAAAGGGAACAGTTGAAGAACGAATGGAACAGATTAAAATTAAATTACATGAACAAGGTATTAGACAATAGTAACATTTCAAAGCATTTAGGTAAAGTAACCGGGTATAAGTCAACTTATGATCCGAGTTTGCTAGTACGTGAGCCGAGAATTAATAATCGCAAGCATTTAGACATTACAGACGAAAATCCTCCGTTTGTTGGTTATGATATTTGGAATGCTTATGAGGTATCCTGTTTGACAGCGGAGGGAATGCCAATTGCTGCAATTGCTAAAATCGTATATCCTTGCAGAAACAAATATATTGTAGAGTCAAAGTCAATTAAGCTTTATATGAATTCCTTTAACATGCAAGTGTTTAAAGGCAATATGATTCAAGTATTAAATGAACTGCAGAGTACTATTGCACGAGATCTCTCCATGTTACTAGAAACTAATGTGAAAGTGTATGTTAGATCTACTGCAGCTGTATCCGACGATCTATATTACCCTCCAGTATTTTCTAATAAAGATTTTCCTACACTGGAGAACAATATTGATGTAACAATGATACAATCTAGATCTTACACAGAAGATCCCTCTATTTTATCTGCAATAGAAACTTCCGAAACTAAGACACAGAGATTTCATTCTGCTTTGTTAAAGAGTAATTGCAGAGTTACATCACAACCTGATTGGGGTGATGTCTATATTCATTATAAGGGCAAATACCAGATTAATCAAACCTCTCTACTCCAATATATTGTTTCTTTTAGAGATGAATGTCACTTCCACGAAGAAATTTGTGAGACAATTTATACCCGTTTGTTTAGATTATTTAAACCAGAAGAGCTTGTTGTAAGTTGTTTGTATGTTAGACGCGGTGGTATTGATATTAACCCAACACGTGCAAGTGATTATAATTTGCTAGATAAATCTTTAAAAGACGAGACAAAATATTTTACTAAAACTGTTAGACAGTAATTAAGTTAATTTTAGAAGATAGCTGGTTTGGTTTAATAAACCAAGCATCTCGTCTCTAATATTAAGAAGATCTGAGTCTAGATCTGGATTAAGCTTTTGAGTAATTTCAATTAAAAATGCTTTATAGGTGTCTATAGCAGTGCAAGGACACAATTCCTTAATATCAAATAACTTAATGTCTATGTTACCGTTAGAGAAGTCCGCCTCATTTCTACCTAAAGCGGTTTCTATAAATGTATCCACTAAACCATCTAATCCTTCATATGCTTTACCCAATGCTTTGTGGGCTGCATAACTCTTTGTTTGCCAATGAAAAATTCGTAGTTGATTTTGCATTTGTAACATATCTCTAACCACGCTGTGCATATGGTTATTTATATAAAATGCATTAAATAACTTGTGCCTGAACAAGACCCATTATCGAATTTTTTAGGTAATCTTGCCGAAAAGATTAAAGTAACTAAAGAACATAAGAATATTATGGAGGCAGTCTATGCCTCTACTTCAGGTGTAGATGTTGTTGACGAACAAAAAGATCCATTTGCAAATTTTCTTCAAAAAATTGGAAATACAATAGCGGAAAAACTTCCTCAAAAAGAGGCAATACCGGCTGCTGAAGAAATCTTACCGGTTAATAATAATGTAGTCGAGCCCAGGGATGATGCCACTGTTGTATTGGGTAATAAAATCAAGGAAGCACTTCAACTAGCTAAAACAAAACCGGTAGAGGATATTAAGGTGAGAGAGCCCGTTGAAAGTAAGCAAATACAATCAGAAGAAGAAATTAATAGAGAGTCTGATCCCGTAGAGGAAAAAGACGATATAGATGAAAAATCTACACGTGATTTAGGCGAAAAAATTAGAGCGGCAATTGAGAAAGCTAAGGAAAGGGCATTAAGCCCGGAAAAAGTACAAATACAAACACAAGATGAGGATGAATCCGAAGATGAACAAATTGCAGGCTATATTAATGAATTAGAGAAAATAAAAGACACAGGTACAGTAAAACAGCAGCAAGAGGCAAATACTACACTAAAAGAGTTAAAAGAATATATCGATAAAACCGTTAAGGACTATTCACGTAGAATATTGGACTTGGGCGGTGGCGGTGGTACCAATGCAGTTCAATATGCTAATGGTGGAGTCATGAATGGTGATTTGAATGTCAATGGCAATTATCTTTCTGGTGGTGTTAATTTACTAGATGTATTTTCAGGTGGAGGTGGTGGTGGTTCCGGTGACCCTGCTGTTAATACATTAGTGCACAGCAATAGCGGCCAGTGGAATGCTGCCTATACTAACTTAGTTTCTAATAGTGCCAATTATCTCTCTGGCTTTGATGTAGGTTTTATTACTAGTAATTTTGTTCATCTCTCCGGTGATACCATGACGGGAGGATTGAGCGCTCCATTATTTTGCGGTTTAAGGGGTAGAGTTATTTTAGTAGATCCTGTACCTTCCGGTCCATATACAGCAATTGGGGGACAAGGTGGCGTAATTTCATTAAATGGAGGTAACAAATATTACGGCGATGATGGAAATTTAGGCTCAGGTATTGGTGGTAATGCAGGTTCTATATATCTTGATGGTGGTAATTCAGTTGAAGAGTATCTAGGTGGGGATGGAGGCTATATTAATTTAAGAGGTTCTTCAACAGGCAATGGCAAGGGTGGTAATATAATCATGACAGGATATGATACTCAAGACGCGGGGTCGCTCAATACTTCTTTTGGTGGTGGTTCTATTAACACTTCATATGGGGGTGGCTCTATTACCACTGCAACCGGTGGTGGCTCTATAGACACTTCTACTTATGGAGGTAATATATCGATTTTTGGTTATGATGATTTTCCTGTTAGAAATAGAGGAGGGGATATAGTATTGTCTGGAGGCCCTATAGGCCCTGGTGGAAGATTGGATATGTCTAATAAAGGCGGTGCTATTTATATATCTAATTTTGGTGGTACTATAGATTTAAGAGGATCT
>Ga0214923_10004859_pt1 | contig 15950 bp, 13 predicted proteins | sample LL1510_MetaG_FD_177993 | JGI IMG/M metagenome (GOLD analysis project Ga0214923, IMG submission 177993) | Freshwater microbial communities from Lake Lanier, Atlanta, Georgia, United States - LL-1510 | ecosystem: Environmental > Aquatic > Freshwater > Lake | place: USA: Georgia | collected...
ATTACATCTCGAGGAGGGAATCCAATTTCTTTGGTAAGGATATGATAGGCACGTTCACAGATCTGAATTCTTCTTTCGTAGGAATCGGCTTGACCTTGTTCATCGAATGCCATTACAATAACTGCGAAACCAGACTCTTTAACGATGCGCGCTTGTTCCCGGAATTTATCTTCCCCTTCTTTTAGGCTTATAGAATTGACGATACCTTTTCCTTGCACACATTTCATTCCGGCTTCTAACACTTCCCATTTGGAAGAGTCAATCATAATTGGCAGTTTGGCGATGTCGGGTTCTGCGGCGATAAGGTTCAGGAATTTCACCATGACTGCTGCCGAGTCGAGCATTCCTTCGTCCATGTTGACATCAATAATCTGTGCGCCACCTTCCACCTGATTGCGGGCAACAGTTAGGGCATCTTCATATTTTTCTTCAACGATTAATTTAGAGAAAGCCTTGCTACCCGTAACATTGGTACGTTCTCCAACATTTACAAAGTTGCTTCCTTTAAATACATTCAAAGGTTCTAATCCGGAGAAACGTGGGATTGGTTCTGGGATTGGTAATTCTCTAGGGGGATATAAGGCTGCTAATCTTGCAAGTTCCCGAATATGGTCGGGCGTTGTTCCACAACATCCTCCTAAAATATTGACATATCCTTCCTTCAAAAAATCTTCCACCAAAGAGCCCATGGTTTTCGCTGTTTCATCATATTGCCCGAAAACATTGGGTAATCCGGCATTAGGATAAATACAAACTGGGAATTTACTGATGCGTGATATTTCTTGTACGTAGGGTCTTAATTCTTTTGCCCCCATCGCACAATTCAACCCAATGGTAAACAAATCCATATGGGCAACGGAATTATAAAAAGCTTCTGTGGTTTGTCCGGAAAGCGTACGACCACTGGCATCGGTGATGGTAGCCGAAACCATGATAGGTACTCTTCTGCCCAATTCTCTGAAGCAACGTTCGGCTGCACTTAATGCTGCCTTACAATTCAGCGTATCAATAATTGTTTCAAACAACAATACGTCCACTCCCCCTTTCAGCAGGGCTTGTATTTGTTCATGAAACGCAACTTCTAATTGATCGAAAGTAATGGCTCTAAAGCCAGGATTATTAATGTCCGGAGAGATAGAAGCCGTGCGGTTGGTTGGGCCTACCGAGCCCACTACAAATCTGGGTTTAGTAGGATCTTTTGCTGTCCATTTATCCGCTGCCTTTCGCGCCAGTTGAGCAGAAGTAATGTTTAATTCTTCCACCAAAGACTCCATATGATAATCGGCCATAGCGATAGAGGTACCTGAAAAGGTATTGGTCTCTATCATATCTGCCCCTGCTTCTAAATAAGCTTCATGAATGGAAGAAATCATATCAGGCCGAGTTAACGATAACAAATCGTTATTGCCTTTTAATTCCGCGGGAAAATCTTTAAATCGTTCGCCTCGATAATCGGCATCTGTAGGTTGATACCGTTGGATCATCGTACCCATAGCACCATCGAGGATGAGGATACGTTTTTTTAATACTTCAGAGATTGGGTAATTCATTTCGTGATTGTCTGGGGATTAAACCAGTATAATTTCTGTTCTCAGGATACAAAATTACATCCCTTTTTTGGTAAAAGACAGAAAACTAAGGGAATCTAAAAGATTCAATCCAAGGTAATCTTTCGCCTGAATGAATCAAGGTAGCGGCAGCGCTTCCAATTAAAGGGGCTAATAAGATTCCATGGCGATAAAGCCCATTGACAACATATACTGGAGCATCTGGCAATTTATCAATCACGGGTTTAAAGTGAGCGGCAGCAGGCCGGAATCCGGTGTACATTTCGGAGATATTTAATTCAGCTAATCCCGGTAAAACTGCATGTGCTCGGCGTAAGATATCCATTATCCCACCAAACGTGTTATGGGACTGAAATCCTTTAAACTCCGCTGTTGCGCCACAAACGATACGATCAGATTTAGGCACCACATATCCATTCCCATATCTTCTACTTCTAATCCTGATGGTTTTCTGCAAAGGGAAAAAAGATTCCGGTTGTACAGTTATGATCTCACCCTTTACCGGTAATATTTTTAATGGGGAAGGAGTCAAGGGTAAAGGACTAGATCCTGTGCACCACACCAATATTTCTCCCTCCCATTTGTTTCCGTTGTTATCCAATATTGAAATAGAAGAAGAGCCCATTTCCGGATGAACTATTTCAACGGGGAATTGAAACGTAACGCCCATTTCAAGCAATTGTTCATGTAAGCGCAAGGCGAGTTTTCGATTGTCCACTTGCACATCGCTTGGGGCAAATATTCCAGCCGGAACCTCAGTAGAAATCAAGGGTTCTTGGGATTGAAGCTCCGGAGCTGTATGCCAATACACTTCCAGTCCTGCTTTGGTTTGATATTCAAATAATCTTTCTAAACCGGGAAGGTCATCTCGGGATTGGGCAACCTCCAAGGTTCCTTCGGGTACCCAACCGATATCACCCAAACTGGTTTTCCATTCTTGAAAAAGTTGTTGGCTATGGATGCCTGCTTGTAAAAGATCGAGTTCAGTAAGTTCCAGTTCATTTATGGGCGCCAACATACCAGCTGCTGCCGACGTGGTTCCTTTACCGGGAATACCTTTATCGAATATCGTAATGGAATACCCTTGTTTCGCTAAGTACCAGGCAGTAGAGAGCCCTGCAATTCCAGCTCCTACAATACATACCCGGGGTTTCATTATTTAAGTTTATAATAGGTAAGCATCCATTTATCCGGAATTTCATTCATTTCAGCGGTAGCAAAATCCTGAGGCGTGCATGCTACTATTTGACGCTTAAATAAATTTATTTCACTCGTCGCCGGATAAGGCACTTCCATCCACCATCTATCGGAAGAATTACTTTTATAAAAAATAATCTCTTTCACTACCATCCCTTTCATTTGCACTCGATAGGCAGTAACGTTGGTTTTATCTTCATTAGGATGATCATATTTCCGATGATAAAATCCTTCGATAAAATACCAAATCATCATAGCTGCTAAATGCGAAGTTTGTTCATTTAAATCCTTAAGTGGATTCACTTCACAGATGGACAAAGACGTTACTCGATTGGATATACCAGCATATCGGGCAAGTCGGCAAATCTCTTCGGCAGAAAATCCTGGGGGAGAGGCGTTCCAAGAACCGGGCGCATCGGCATGCCGAACAGAGGATACATCCAAAGAAACTAAATCTGCATCGCGTAACACCGGCTCAGCAAGGGATAAGTCTGCTTTTAAATCTCCCAAACGAAAAGCTTCAAAGTTTAAGGACTTAATGGTTTTCCGATCGGCTTCGGTTACAAAGTAGGATTGATATCCCAGATTGGCAAAATGGTATAAATAATTAGGGCTATATAAAAACACCTTATGATTTTGGGTGGTGTTATTTACGCCAAAATCAGAGTTGTCCATATCGAGGCGGGCATCAATAGAAACGTACTCCACATCTCTTTTTAATTTTTCATACCCCATGTATTGTCCATAGGCAAGATCATTACTTCCCCCGAGAAGAATCACCGTTTTATTTGCTTGAACAAAAACACTAACCACATGGGCTAATGCGTCGTAATAGTCGAATAGTTTATCTTTTTTTTGAAGATTTCCGAGGTCGGCAACTTTAACGCGTTCCACGGGAAGGCTGAGTTTATACAGGTACCGTCGAATAACATCGGGAGCCATGGCAGCGCCTTTAATGCCAGTTGTGCCACGGTCTTCGTCGCATCCAATCAACAGGATGTCGGCATGTTCCCAATCTGGAAAAATGCCACCATTAATTTGCACTGAGTTTCCCAGTCCACCGGGTTTAAAATCCCGAATTGTATAAAGGCTTTCGTCGCTTAGCGGGCGAAAGAAATAAGAGATGTCCATTAGTTATTCGGGTTATACCGATACGGATTTCTAACTTTGAGCAAAGATAACCAAAACCATGAGCATCCTTTTGACCGGAGCTACCGGATTTTTAGGGAGACATACCCTTCAAGCCTTAAAGGCGAAAGGATATGCGGTAAAAGTGTTGGTGCGTAATCCAACACTAATTGCCCAGGATCCCTTGTTTGCAGGAGTAGAAATAATACCCGGAGATTTATGGGATATGGAGGCCCTGGGTGAGGCTACGAAAGATATTACGGGGGTGATTCATGCCGCTGGAATGGTAAGTTTCAAACCTAGAGATTGGGAGGAAATGTTAAGGGTGAATGCTGGTGGAACAGCTAATTTAGTCAATCAATGTGTAGGGCTTCCCTTGAAAAAATTTGTGCACGTGAGTTCTATTTCTGCCTTAGGGAGAAGTGCAGGGGGTGGGAATATTGATGAGAAAACGGCATGGAATCCACAGGATAAAAATTCTGGTTATGCCCGCACAAAATATTTAGGAGAATTAGAAGTTCATAGAGGCATAGCCGAAGGATTGCCTGCAGTAATTGCACAACCTGGGGTTATTTTAGGTCCTGGGCATTGGTATTCTGGCTCTCCGAAATTGTTTCATTTAATTGCTTCAGGCATGCCCTTTTATACGCATGGCGCTAATGGTTTTGTGGGTGTTTCAGATGTGGCTTCCGGACTTATTCATTTATTAGAAGGAAGTGATCAGCAAGGGGAAAATTACATCTTGGTAAGTCAGAATATTACTTATCAATTATTATTTTATTGGATGGCGAAAGAATTAAATTGTCGCGCTCCTTGGATTCGATTATCTCCTTTTTGGGCAAGTTTTATTGGTACTATTTCGGAGGGATTTGCCCGAATAACGGGTACATCCCCAATTATGACCCGTGAAACCGCACGATCTTCCTCAAGAACCTATACCTACGATGGTACCTTATTTTGTAGAAAATTTGGATTTACCTATGAATCCATTGAATCCGTAATTCAAAGCACTGCTCAACAATATTTAATTGACCATGGAAATAAAAATAAACGGTAATCCTAAATCTATTACTGTTGAAACTCGGACGGTAAAAGACATCTTACTATTGGAAGGATTTGTTTTACCCATTAAAGGAATTGCGGTTGCTGTAAATGAAAAGTTAGTTCCGCAATCTGAATGGCAGTTAACGGAAATACAGGAACAAGATCGGGTTGATATTCTTACTGCATTTCAGGGAGGATAAAATTTATTCGTGGATAATGCGAATTCTTCCTTGGGATTAATTAATAATATCAGTTAATTACCACAGAATTTGAACTGAAATTTTTATTTCAGGGAGATGTCTAAAATTTTAATTCTAAACTTAGTTACTAATTAAGGTAGGATTTTGTCGGCTAACTTGAGTAGATAGCCTCCAATCTATTATAAAAGAATGCACAAGGATTCCCTTCAATCCTTAATTGCTTTGCGGCTTACCCATGGCGTGGGTCCGGTAGCATTACAACATTTATTGGCGTATTGTCCAAATCCTCAAAATATATATAAACTTAGTAAATCTCGATTAATGAGAATTCCTGAGATAGGGGAAAAAACAGCCTCTGCAATTTTGCAGAAAAATCATTTTAAAACAGCTGAATCTGAAATTAAATGGTGTGAAGAAAAAGGCATTCGAATTATCAGTTATTTAGATGCGGAATATCCGGCTTGGTTAAAAGAAATTCCAGATTTGCCGATTTTAATTTTTGTAAAAGGAAATATGCGAATTAATTCCGTTCCTTGGATTGCGGTAGTGGGTACCAGAACACCCGATATATATGGAAAAAAAATGGCGGAGGAATTTACGCGACAATTAATTTCTTCTGGGGTAGGAATATTAAGTGGATTGGCATTAGGGATAGATGCAGAAGCGCATAAATCAGCATTACAAAATAAAGGTATAACTGCAGCCGTATTAGGGCATGGATTAGATCGGATATATCCATGGCGTCATGCAAAATTAGCCGAACAAATATGTGATTCCGGAGGATGTTTAATTACCGAATATTTATCGGGCACACCTCCCGATGCAGTTAATTTTCCTTCTCGAAATCGTATTGTAGCGGGCATTTGTAAAGCGGTATTGGTCATTCAGGCTGCACAAACTGGAGGGGCATTAATTACTGCTAGATTGGCCTTTGATTATAATCGGGAAGTATTTGCCATTCCCGGTCAAATTGGGCAAAAATATTCTGAAGGATGTAATCATATAATTACCAAACAAATTGCACAATTGGTTCAAACTCCATACGATATTCTTGAACAATTAGGATGGAAAGAAAATACGCCTCCCCTACCCTTACCTAAAATACAAAAAGCTGAAATTCCTTTACATCCTGATGAAAAAAAATTAATTCTTTTATTGGAAGAAGGAGATATATCTATTGATACTTTATCTGAAAAAAGTGGATTTCCAATTTCTCAATTACAAAGCCGTTTATTGTCAATGGAAATTCGAGAATTAATTCGATTTTTACCGGGAAAAAAAATTAGTATTAAAAATAATTAATTAAAATCGGGTATCCCGTACTTTAATTTGGAAATTTTCAGGAATGCGAAATTGAAATTCCTCTAATTCCATGTTTTTAATATCGGTGGCGGTAATAGTTACGACTAATCCTGATTTTTTTCGAATTGTTTTTAAAGGAATTCTACCATTTAATCCCAGGGTTAAGAAATTTACTTGCGCATCTTTTAACTTAGCAAATCGAGCTGGATTAATCCAATATTTATCCGAAACATAATAATAAATCACTTCTTTAGGTTTGGTGACCTTATAAATCTTACATAAAATATTATTCACCATTGCAGAATCTCCCGTAAATACTGCTTTAGGGGGGCGAATTAATTTAGAAGTATCCTCTAGTGCATCTCTTCGATAAGCCACTTCATTTTCTGCATCTACAATATACATCTCACTAGAATCTGCAATAAACAAACGTGTAACCGGAAATTGTCCTTCAAATGCATGAATAATAAAATCACTTCCTCTGAAATACATATTCAATTTCATACAAGGTTGATTCTCTAAAAACTGAAATGATTCAGCACCATCTACTTCTATTGAATAAGTAAAAGCCCCTTCAAATTCGGGAATTTGAGAATATCCACCGCTTGTGATAAATATCCCCATTAGAATAAACCATTTCGGAATCCAATTAAATATGTGATTTTTCATTTTAATCATAACGAAATTAAAGTGTGCTTCAGTAGGCATAAAATTAACTATATCTTTCCAAAGCAGTTCGGTAAGTTTGGGCATGTGCCGAAACCAAAGTGGATAAAGATTTATGATAGCCCCCTCCCATTACAATTACCAAAGGAATTTGATTATCAGCGGCAGCATGGATAACCATTTTATCTCTTTGGCGTAAACCTTCGAGACTTAAGTTTAATTTCCCTAATAAGTCACCGGATAAAGCATCTACTCCGGCTTGATAAAAAATAATATCGGGTTTAAAGTTTGCCAACTGTAATTCTAATTCAGTATTTAGGAGAGAAAGATATTCATCATCCTTAATATTAGCGTTAAGATGAAAATCGCGGGTGGAGATTTGTTTATGATAGGGATAATTATCTTTTGCGTGCATCGAAAAGGTAAATACCTCGGATTGATTTGGGGGAAACAAAGCGGCAGTGCCATTGCCTTGATGTACATCTAAATCCACAATAATAACCTTTTTTACTAATTGTTGTTTTAACAGATTTCGCGCTGCAATAGCAAGGTCATTTAGTACACAATATCCTTCTCCAAAATCATAGAAAGCATGATGAGTTCCTCCGGCTAAATTCAACGCTAATTTAGAAGTAAGTGCTGCTTTTGCTGCTGCCCAAGTTCCTCCGGCTGAGGCTAAGGAACGATCGCGCAAAGCTGCTGAAGAAGGAAAACCAATTTTACGAATTTCTTTATCCGTCCAACTTAAAGAATTAATTTTTGACCAATAGGTGGGGCAATGCACAGCAAGTACTTCATCTGCTTGAATAAAGGGGGCAGATTGAATTTGTTTAGGATGTATCAACCCTTCATAACAAAGTTGATCTTCCACCAAGGCATATTTTTGAATGGGGAAAAGATGTTGTTCCGGAAGGGGGATGGAATAATTTTTGGAACTAAAAATCGGTATCACCAATTTTGTGGTAATTTATTTAAGAAATTATGAATTCCTTTAATACATTCAGGAGACGATCTGGAATGAGCATTCATACGTGCAGCAAACATAAGCCCTTCCTCTAAGGTCATGTTTTGCACATCAGCAATCATCTTTTTAGTAACTTCCATAGAGGCATAGGAATTTTCGGCACAAATTCTTTTTGCAAAATCCCTAACTGTATTTACTATTTCATCCGCAGGAATTACATAATTAATTAATCCAAAAGATTGGGCTTTTTCAGCAGAGATTAAATCCCCTGATAATAATAATTCTTTTGTTTTTCCTTCCCCAATTTTTCTCAATAAAAAAACCATTACAATTGCCGGAATAAATCCAATTTTAGCTTCAGTATATCCAAACTTAGCATCCGGTACAGAGAAAGAAAAATCAGCTAAAGTGGCGAGTCCACATCCTCCAGCCAGTGCATGTCCTTCAATTTGAGCAATTACAATTTTATTCAGGCGATAGATTTGTTTAAACAACTCCATTAAATGCGCCGAATCCAATAGATTTTCATTTAGGGAATATTCTTGCAGGCGCTGCATGTATTCTAGGTCTGCCCCTGCACAAAAGGCTTTTCCATTTGCTCTTAAGATGATGACTTTTACCTCATCAGATTTTTCCAATTCTGAAAAGGCCAACTTCAATTCTTTTATCACCACAAAATTGAGTGCATTTCTTTTATCCGGACGATTCAGGGTAATATATCCTATTCTATCTTCGACAGAAATTTCGATATACTTTAAAGTTTCTTCAAGCATAAGGCAAATGTTTCCTAAATATACAGGATAGGAATTTATCTCTATAAAAGAGTGTAAAAAAAAATAGCCCTTCATTTCTGAAGGGCTAATGATTAAGATATTATGCCAATTATCTCAAGGTAATATCATACGTTTTATTCCGGATTTTAAGCGTTGCTTTATCATCACAAGCGCCGCTTCCATAGTCCAATTCACGATCATCTTTGCCCATGGCTGTCATGGTTAAGGAACCTGAAACTATGTGGCGACAACTCATTTCTTTACGAAGTGCATTTTTAATTTCGATGGTAAAATCTTCTCCATCTCTGTTTTTGCCATCCGCTTTTCCGGTTATCAAATAAATATCATCAAATGGATTAAACGTATTGTAACCACTAATCCATTCCCGAGTGCGGGTTGAATTCCAAGAAACAGTTCCGGAGGAAGTGGCGATGGAGCAATTTTCAGCTTTAACAGTGAACGTTGTATTTCCACTACCATTGGGTCCATTATTGGTTACGGAATGATTCCAGATCACTTTATTGTCGTTTACGTAATAGTCTTCCGTGGAATGTGTGATTACTGTACCGGCATCTCTATATTTTCCGCTCCAGGTAGCGACAATTTTACCTCTTCTATATTTACCATCCCAATTTGAGCATAGACAATTAGAGGTTCCAAAGTTGATAATCAATTTTCTAGGAGTAACGGTAGTGTCGAGTGTAGCAGTTGCACAGGAGGGAAGATTGCTTCCTAAGGAGTCGGTTTTTTGACCCCCTTCACGCGCCACGGAATTAATCATGTCGGTCATGACTGAAGATTCTTGTTCAGCTTTAGCATTGTCTTCGGCTGAATTTTTATAGGCGTTTCTAATTTCTTCTCTTCGACCGCAGGATACTAAGAAAATTACCAACAGGAGAGAGGTGCTTACTTTCAAAAGATTTTTCATAGGTTTTTGGATTTAATTACTGTTAAGATGTTAGAACTAAGATAAGGTTTAACGAGCATTACTTTTTGTTTTTGACAGGCTTTGATTTTTCTTTTCCATATAGGACTGTAATTTCAAAATGGAAGGCTCGTTGTTTTCCGCCATCAAAAGATTGTGTTGATGTTGGATCCGGGTTCGCCAATACATTAGTCATGCCAATTTGATAAAATAATCCACCTCCTACAGAGCCGAAGCTGGTAGGAAAATCAACCGTTAGTCCGAGGGGTAGGAATAGAAACCATTGATTTATTCTTCTGGAAGAAATTCCAGGTTCTAAGAATCCCGTCGGGGAGGTTCTATACCCTAGGACATAACCTGTTTTGGGTCGAAACATTTTAAATCGTGGACCAAACCAAAAATCAATTTGTCCACCTTGATAAGCGGTTTGGTGACCTCCTTTAAAATCTTGTGCCACGAGAGGCACATTGGTTTGGGGTTTAAAAAAATATTGAAGGCCTACTTCCAGTTCTCCATTTCTGCGGTCTAAGCGATAAAAGCCACCTACGGCTGCATGGGAGAAATTTCCATCGATAAGTTGGGGTACGATGGTTTCAGCTCGATAAAAGTGATTTATCCAGGTTGCGAATTTAAATCCATAACCCGTTTGGGCATCTGCTGAAAGCCCTGTAAATATTAATAAGAAAGCGATAAACTGAAGTTTCATTCCGGAGGATTAGAAGGGAACATTTGCGTTCCGATTTGAATCATTAAATCCCAGGCTGCGGCTTTATCATTCGGGATTTGACCTTCCAGAATGGCTTCCCGAATCATATTTTTAATTTCCCCCACTTGAGGGCCAGGAGCCAATTTAAAATAATCCATGATCATTTCCCCTGAGACAGGAGGTTGCCAGTTCCTTAGTTGATCGCGTTCTTCAACTTCTTTTATCTTTTTTTCTACTTCTGTAAAATTGTTTTGATAGCGTTTTTGTTTTCCAGTATCTCGGGTGGTAATGTCGGCACGACAAAGTTTGATTAAGTCATCTAGATCTTCTCCTGCTTCCATGATTAATCTACGCACAGCGCTATCGGTAACGATTTCATCTACCAAAGAGATAGGGCGAAGATGCAACTTGACCATTTTCTGAACGAACTTCATTTTTTCGTTCATGGGTAATTTTAGTCTTGTAAAAATTTTCGGTACCATTCTGGCACCTTTATCTTCATGCCCATGAAAGGACCAACCTGCTATGGGGTCGAAAGCTGCCGTTTGAGGTTTGGCAATATCATGTAATAATGCTGACCATCTCAGCCATAAATCATCTGAAGTGGTGCATAGGTTTTCTAATACTTGTAGCGTGTGATAGAAGTTATCTTTATGACCTTTTCCATTGATGTATTTAACGCCATGAAGTTTGCAGAATTCGGGGAAGATAATTTCCAATAATCCTGTTTTGAACAACACCATAAACCCTTTAGAAGGCCAGGGGGAAAGAATTAACTTATTCAGTTCCTCTGACACTCGTTCCATGGATACGATTTCGATCCGTTGTTTATTTCGGGAAATAGCTTCAAAGGTTAGGGGCTCGATTTGATAATCCAATCGGGCTGCGAATCTTGCTGCCCTCATCATTCGAAGGGGGTCGTCTGAAAAGGTAAGGTCTGGATTGAGCGGCGTTCGGATAATGCCTTGTTTTAGATCTTCCAATCCATTAAAGGGGTCTAGGAACTCTCCGTAATTTTCTTGATTTAAACTTATGTAAAAAGAATTAATGGTAAAGTCTCTTCGGTTTTGATCATCGATTAAACTTCCATCCTCTACAATAGGCTTACGTGAATTCTTGCGGTAACTTTCTTTTCTGGCACCAATAAATTCGATTTGATAATCGCCACTTTTAACGAGGGCAGTACCAAAGTTTTCAAAAATGACGATTTCGGGTGCGTTTAATTCTTCGGCAATTGCGGTTGCCAGTTCGGTTCCACTGCCGACGGTTACGATATCCAGGTCTTTACCTGGGTGACCTAATAAATAATCTCGAACAAATCCACCCACCACCCAAGTGGGTTGTTGTAAACGATCCGCTGTTTTACCGATCCTTGCAAATATAGGATCTTTCAGCGCATCGTTAAGAATGCTCATCCTGGCTTATTAATGAACTGAAGTAAGTATATTCCCAGCCTGGCTGTATAAGTTTTCGATATAGGTATACACCCAGGAAGGGAATATTCCCAATATCACCGTTAAGAGAACTAAAACAGCAACTCCAATCACAGGGGTGATTTGGAAAGAGGGAAGATTTACATTTCCAGTTTCCCCATCGGGTTTTAGGAAATACATATTTACGATTACCTTGATATAATAATAAGCTCCAACAACGGAGGTTAAAATCCCTAAGATGGCGAGCCAATAAAGTTCAGCCCGTATTGCTGAAAAGAACACCTGATATTTACTCATAAATCCAGCTAGTGGAGGTATTCCAGCCATAGAAAACAAAAACACTGACATAGCAATCCCGAACCAGGGTTTACGTAAGCCGATTCCATTCCAGCGATGTATTTCAGCGTCCTCATCTTCATTTTCATTCATTCCAATCAATCCAAAAGCACCAACATTCATTAAGGTATAAATGAACATGTAAAATAATACTGCTAGAAATCCTTCTTTACCTGCACATAATCCTAATAAAACATAACCCGAATGGGCAATACTAGAAAATGCTAAAAGCCTTTTTAGATTGGTTTGTCGAATTGCCAAGAAATTCCCAAAGACCATAGAAGTTAAAGCTGCGATGGAGAGTATTAAAATTATTTTGGGATCAGGAGTGGGCATGATTTGTTGTAGGAAAATTCCTAAAGCAACAAAGGCTGCATTTTTTCCAGCCGTTGCCATAAAACCAGCTAAGGGTGTAGGGGTTCCGGTATAAACGTCTGGTGTCCAACTATGAAAGGGAAAGGCTGATACTTTAAACATAAAGCCAATTAATACCAGCAATACTCCGGGGTAAAACAAGGGGCTTGCTTTAAGTTCTAAGGGATTCATTTGCGTATACTGCGTTACGCCAGTAGCTCCATAAATCAAAGCCATTCCCATCAATAAAAATCCAGTTGCAAAAGATCCGAGTAAGAAATATTTCATCCCTGCTTCATTACTTCTTACGTTGGCTTTGAATAAAGCGGCCATAATGTATAGACATATAGACATTGTTTCAAGTCCAACGAAGGTTACGGTTAAGTCATTCGCATTGGCTAACATGATCATCCCTATAACCGAGAAAATTAACAAGGCATATACTTCTTGAATTTCTTTATGATGTCTTTTAAAGAAATCATCAATAAAAAACAGACTTAATAAAGCTGATAAGCATAAGGCGATGTGAACGAAGGAAGCAAGACCTCCCACCTTAAACATATCATTATAAACCAAGGATACCATTTGATTCTCAGGTTGCAAGGGTAAGGAGAGAATCATAGAAAAAGTTAGCCCTAGTCCTGTTAACCAAGGCAGGAGCTTATGTATGCCCAATGCATCACTAATCATTAACAACAAACCGGTTACCAATAACAAGGTAAGTGGAAGTGTTTGTAGTAAATCTTGAATATTAAACGGCATAGGTTTAAGAGAGGTAAAATGGAAGAAGCGTCGAGAAAGGTAGTTGCACTTCATTACAAAAGTAACCATTCCCGTAAAATATTAAAATGCAAGGGTAATCAATTCTGTATTGTTATCCACTTAGATTATTTTCAGGATAAATTAATACTCCTATTTTGTACTCTTCTTACTTAATAATGAATTAGTTGCGGTGTTGGTTTCTACTTAATTATACTATCGTTGAATAAGGTTTAGAACTGATAAAAATATTTTTGAGGTTAGGGAATTGGGAGAGTATAAATGATGGAGTATAAAATTAAAGGGTATGGATTGATGAGCACTTTGGGGTTGAATGGTTTTTTCTTTTTGAATGAAATAGATGGATTAGGTAGAGATTGTTATTATTGCCTCCATAACCTTTTCCGGAGTAACAGAATATCCACAAGCAAAATGGCCAAGCGGGCAAGTTTGTTTTCCATGTACACCGCAAGGCCTGCAAGGTAGATTAGAGGTCTCTTGCATTACTATAGAGCGTTGCGATAAAGGAAAAAAACCAAATTCAGGAATCGTAGAACAAAATATTGCGATTACTGGAAGATTGACTGAAGACGCTAAATGTAAGGGGGCGCTATCATTGCACACCAACAATTCTGCCCTTTGTAGCATAGCGGCAGATTCTTCAAAATCTGCTACTCCACAAAAGTTTGTTACCCTTGGAACTTCACTTTTTATTAATTCTCCTAAGGGTATGTCGGAAGCACCTCCGATGATTCCAATGGAATAATTTTCGGGTATGAGAGAAGCCAGTTTGGTCCAGTGTTCAATTGGCCATTGTTTCGTAAACCATACTGAGGCTGGAGCTAATAACATCCAAGCCTTGCCTTGTTTCATTAGGCTTTCAGCCTTCTTTATTGCCTGGAGGCCGGGAGTAAGTTGAGGAGATTTTCTGTGGATTGGGGTGAATCCTGTTAACAATTGTAAATTTCTATCTACCTCATGTAAATAATTTTGGTCTCCCTTTTTTCCTTTTGAATGGGAATAGGATTTTTCATAACACCAAGACCAAGGGTTTTCTTTGAAGCCTAATTTGTGTTGTGATTTCAGGAATGCCATGAGTATTCCAGTTGTAAAAAAGCGTTGGCAATTTATGGCCAACCAATATTGCTGCTTAGTTAATTGAACCCCTATGGAAAACAGATTTTGATACTTCTGTTTTTTTTTATCCCAGGTAATAATTTGATGTGCTGCCTTTGATGCTATTAATAAGGACTCATTCCCTTTTCTTACCACCCAAGTTATTTCAGCTGTAGGATAAGTTTCAAGTATTCTTTGAGCAATAGGGATGGCCAATAAAACATCTCCCGGAAAAGCGGTTTGAATAATCAAAACCTTTTTATTTAGGCTGTCATCAATCATTTTAAATTATACCCTATTTACAAAAAAAATGACGGGCTTAAAAAACCCGTCATTTCTAATTTTAATCTATTACAACTTATCTCATCAAAGTTACTGTTCCGGAGTACGATCTCTCCCCTATTCTTACGGTGTAGAAATAGGTGCCTCCGGGGGATTGTGTTCCATTTAAGTCACGTCCATCCCAGCCTTGATCTTTGTTTCTTCCTTCATAATATTTTACTCCCCAACGATCAAATATTTGTAACAAGAAGGATTCATCGCCTGTGTAATCTACTTTGAACAGGTCATTCACTCCATCCCCATTCGGACTAAACACATTGGGCACTGCCAGTTCTTCCGCTTTTACAATCACCGGACCTATCACCTTGGTAGCTCTACATCCTGCTGCATCTTGGGTTTCCACCCGAATGTAATACGTACCTGCTGTGCCATAACTATGTGTGGTAGTTTGGGTTTGAGCACTGGAGCCATCTCCAAAGTCCCACAACCAACTCGTACTTCTGGTATTTGTTTCTTCTACTCGGATATCCGCACCCGGTAAGGTTAGTTCTCCAGGTAAACTTGGCGTGGCAATCACCTCTGCTGTTAGGGCTGCGCCTATTCTTGCATTGATCTCTGATTCCATCGTATCTCTGCATCCTCCTGCTCCAATTACAATCAGACGTACCCGATAATTGCCCGGAGTGGTATAAACATGTATCGGATCGGTGGAATTGCTGATTCCACTGCCATCGCCAAAGTCCCATACCGTAGTTACGCCATTCTGACTGCGATCATTAAACTTAACCTCTAAGGCTCCGCATCCTCCGGGTTGACTAATATCAAAACCTGCTTCTACCGGCGGATGTACGCCTACATAAGCCGATACCGTATCACTGCATCTACCTTCACTCACCACCAACACATACGTGTTACTCGCCAATGGATTTGCCAACACTTGAGAATGATCTCCACTTAGATAACTCAAGCTTGAAGAGGGTGTCCAGCTAAACGTAGCGTTTCCAAGTCCACCTTGACCTGTAAGCTTAACTTTCTCTCCATAACATACTTGACTGGTATCAGAAGTTAATGTTGCGCTAACCCCGGGATGAACCAGCACCTGAACACTATCTTTACTTCTACAAACGGTACTTCCCGTTCCACTCCAGCTTTCTAAATAATATACAGTGGTTATCTGTGGACTTACTTGTATAGCTG
>Ga0214923_10004860_pt1 | contig 15947 bp, 22 predicted proteins | sample LL1510_MetaG_FD_177993 | JGI IMG/M metagenome (GOLD analysis project Ga0214923, IMG submission 177993) | Freshwater microbial communities from Lake Lanier, Atlanta, Georgia, United States - LL-1510 | ecosystem: Environmental > Aquatic > Freshwater > Lake | place: USA: Georgia | collected...
GACCGAGTTCGAGTACGACGAGCTGATTGAGTGGCTCGGCGAGCAAGAAATTTCAACCGGTTTGTCAAAGTTGTACGACAAGCTTATAGCTGCTGTAGAGGCTCGTGAAGAAGACGCCGAATAAAATCCGGTTGATTCTCAAAAAAGAACCCGCTCACAAGGCGGGTTTTTTCCTGTATCGGCCTCATATGACCGTTTAAACCGCGTGAAAGGCTCGTTCGGCGGGTTTTTATTCGTTCTTCTCCTTTAGTTTGGCTTCAATCGCACGGGCAAAAGCTTCTTCTGGCCCAAAGCAAGAACTAAAACCACATTCAGGGGGCAAGTTCATTCCGGTCAATACGCTGCGGTAATATGCCATTCTTTTTACAAATTTTAGTATATAGTTCGCGTTAACGTTATAAACTGAGGTTTTAATCTATAAATAATTATGAGTAATAGCCAAAAGCCAATAGCATTTGTTTCCATTTCTGCCAACCATGGCACCATGATAGTAAACCGGTACGATTATAGGTTAACGGACAACGGAGGGTATGGTGTTGGTTATCAACTACTGAACACTTCGTCTTTTGACCAGGAGGAAGTTAATTTTGTGAAGCAACTTCTGTTGTTGCGAAGGCAATATTTTGGAGATGGTGTCGTTTCGATCGACTGCGGTGCAAATATTGGAGTTCATACAATCGAGTGGGCTAAACTCATGACCGGGTGGGGTACGGTTTTGGCGATCGAGGCGCAGGAGAGAATCTTTTACGCACTAGCTGGCAATATTACGCTAAATAATTGCTTTAATGCACGAGCTATTTGGGCCGCAATAGGCGAACGCGAAGGTACCATTGGTGTACCAAATCCAAACTACCTCACGCCTTCAAGTTTCGGTAGCCTTGAAATCAAGAAGGTATCATCCACTGAATACATTGGACAAGATATCGACTACGTAAATACAATCGCGACCCGCTTGACAACGATCGACGGTTTGCAACTAGAAAGGTTGGATTTTATAAAAATCGATATCGAAGGTATGGAATTGGAATCATTGGCTGGAGGAGAAAATTCCATAAAAAAATATAGGCCCGTAATGGTTGTTGAGAAAATTAAAAGCAACGAAGGGGAGTTGGTATCGTTCATGCACTCCCATGGATACAGCGTTTATCCGCTTGGAATTAATATACTAGCCGTACATAACGACGATCCCATTATAAAAAACTTACCTAACATGCTAGTTTAGAAACTTCTTGTTGGTTCATGAATCTTGCCACGTACCATCTTTAAAAATGAATCTTGTAAACAACAAGATCCCATCCGAATCGTAATGTGCTGCCATACACGGCGGGTCGTTGTACGCCGGAGCGCGATACTGTAACCCCATGCCACACTCCCTCTGATGCGGGAAGTAATATAAGGTTGTCACAGCTTCTTTTGGTACGTCCGGCGGTGTAGTGAAATCATATAGTTCGCGTTTCATTGCTCACCCCTTGATCGGATTGCTTGCGCTATGGAAAACATCCTCTCGTCTTCATAGGGCCATTGCTCAGCCACCATCGCACACGCTTCACGCTCTTCTTGTCTAATCAACTCGGCAAAATGCTCGATGTCACCGTGCAAATTCAAGCCGTTCTCTTCTATTAACTTAAATACGTTCATTTGATTTGTCCTTATGATTATTTATTGTTGTCACCCCTTTTCTTGAGGCAGGCCAAATAAGCTGCTTCTGGTCAATCGTCATGTCTACAACACCATTACGCATGGCAAAGAGCAATTTTGGTGTTAATGCGGTAAACAACTTTGGCGGTTCCTCATCTGGGCAGATGGTAAATGTGTATGGAAGTTTAGCCATGATTCTTTTCCTCCAGAAACTCGTCTATCTTGTATATAAGGTCCTCTCGGCTTAGGTCGCTCTCGTAAAACTCTCGTGCTTCGTTTATCGTAAGCCCAACCCACTCTGTCGGTGCGCGGTAAAGGGCTAGCCCGACAGGCAAAACAACCGCGGGGTCAATCGGCTGTATGACGCAATGCCCATTACAAAATCCCGATACATATCCAACAGGTTGTTGCTTTGGTTCTTCCCAACTCTCACATTCACAGACATATCGTCCTGCGCTATGAGATGCATCACGCATAAAACTATGCGGCGCATCCGGGTGTTTTTTGCATTCTATTTTCATGGCTTCTCCAAAAGCTTAAGAATCAAATCTTCTGAACAAAAAGGTTCCGCCGTTACTGCAATCGCGGCGCACTCCTTAATGGTCTTTTCTCTTTCTTTAGCTGCGACAAGATCCGCAAACTGAACAAGACACGCTAGGTCACCTTCTAAACCATCTTCCACGGGAAGAAAAGTTTCCTTTTCCGATATCCAAGTTTTTCTTGTCCAGCAAGTAATCCCGCATTGAAATGCTAGTTCAGAAACTTCTTGTTGGTTCATGAATCTTTCCAAGTGCCGTCTTTAAAAATGAATCTTGTAAACAACAAGATCCCATCCGAATCGTAATGTGCTGCCATACACGGCAGATCGTTATAAGCCGGTGCTCGATACTGTAACCCCATGCCACACTCCCTCTGATGCGGGAAGTAATATAAGGTTGTCACAGCTTCCTTCGGAGTCGAGGGAGGAGTGACGAAATCATAAACTTCTCGTTTCACGTTCGTTTCTCCTTAACGTTGTATTCCTTAATATGTTTTTCGTAAAGATCTGTGAGTTCATGTATTGCGTCGTTAATTACGTCGGCCTTGAGAACCCAATCAGAATTATTAAAATCTTTGGTCATCTTAACTTTCGTTGATTCCCTATTTGCGCTCCAATATATTGTGAAACATCTCAGCATGTTTTACTCCACATCTCTATTAGGTTTCCACGAATCCAAAGAACGCATCTCAGCCTCCTCCAAAGAACGCATCTCAGCCTCCAATTCTCTTAGATCGTTAGCTGCATCAGACACCCCGTGCCAATCGTGACGGGCCATCATTACTTTCATGTATTCAATCAATATTTGTGCCTGTGCGGCAAGATCTTTATAGTCCATAAATTTCCTTATTTAACTGTGTGCCAGTTTCTGGAGTGAGCATCATTATTGATAAGCGCCTTAACCGCTTGCAATTTGTTTTGAGCGAGTAATTTATTCGACAATTCTCTTGTTTTTCTTTCTTTAATGACCTTATGTTTATCGGCAGGGGTAAGTAAGGTATTAATATTTTTTTTGTTTAACCAGTCTATGAGTTGATCTTCAGTCCATTTTGTGTCCCAAAGTTTTTCATTTAAGTCCGGAAGATACGCCGCGATAAAGCGAAGGACGTTGCAGCGTTGTTGATGCGGAAGTTTCGGGACTCTTTTGAGTATCACAAACTCGTTGTATGAAATGTTTTCCGATGATAAAAAATCATTAATACAAACATTCATATAAATGATTTTATTATTTTTAAATATTTTTATGAGATTTCTATCCCACAGCTCTTGAAGCATATCTTTGTGGGTTTCCTTCATAAGATTTAATATGTCCATTAATTTTCCTTTGTGATTCGTTTAATTTCTCGGTCGATATACCATCGAGCCTTACGCAAGTCCTCGACTTCTTTGCCCTTGAGACTTGCTCGCCAAATGTATTTCACCGCATTACCGAGACAAAAATTCATGTGCTCAGCAATCTCAATACACTCTACACCTGACGGATGCGAAGTGTAATGTCTAGGATTATTGACAGCATCACTCATCAAAGTCTCCGTTGATCGTCCTTACGTTGAGTGTAGCCATGCGCGTTTGAGCGATGGCCTCGAGCCCTTTTTCAATCGCCTCGTCGTGCTTTCGTTCTTGGCAAAGCATGTACATGTTCTTGAGTGATGTGATGGCTTGCTGGATGTGCAGGGCGTAGTCCATATGAGTCCTTATGTTAGCAGTTGACTTAAGTAAACGCAAGTGGTAGAGTTCTCACTCTATCACACTAACGGAGAAAAAAATTGGAACAAGCACGAATCCTTTTTGAGGCTATGCTTCACGCCGGGGGGCGAGAAATCCCAGACTGGGACGGCAAAAAGTATGCAACGAAAAACGTACAAACGTACTGGAGATGGTTTCTTTTGGGGTGGTCCATGAGGGGTAAGCAATGATTGAACTAGATGTCATCAACATATCTGCTGGGACGCAGTCTCGGGCAGAAATCAATGAGAGCGTCGTGGCGGAGTACGCGGAGGCGCTTGATGCTGGAAACATTTTCCCTCCGGTTAAAGTCTACCATGACGGGCTTGTCTACTATCTCGCGGACGGTTTTCACAGATACCACGCACACCGAAGGATCAAGCGTAAAAGCATCGCGGCAGAGATCATCAATGGAACGCTGCGTGATGCCATTTTGCACTCGTTGGGAGCTAATTCTAAGCACGGTTTAAGGCGGTCTAATGAAGACAAACGCAAAGCTGTCATGACCATGCTAGAGGATTCCGAGTGGCAGGAATGGTCTGACAATGAGATAGCTAAAAATTGTCACGTATCTGCGCCTCTTGTAGCGAAGCTTAGAAAAGAATCTGGCACAAGTACCGTTACAAGAAAGTTCAAACATCACAAGGGAAAAGTGTCGGACTTTGCAGTTCCGGAAGACCCTCCGGTTCTTGATGAAGCGATTGATTCTCTGATTAAGGAAAACGAAACCTTGAAGGATCAGTTAGCGGTTGCGAAGTTGGGTGACTCACCTGAGGCTTGGCTAGCGGAAGAAACGATAGAGTCTTTACGAGAGGAAATAAGAATTTTGAAGATTGAGAACGAAGCCTTGAGAGTGTCTCGGGATACGTTTCAGAACGAAAACGCGCAGCTCAAGAAACAAATTGCGATGATGAAAAAATAACCCACGCCGGGGGGTGTCCCGGCAGGAGAAGCCATGCTTAATTTAAGGAAGTATCAAGAGGAAACTCTTGAAGCATTGAGAAGGGGGTTTGCCGCGGGGAGGAGGGCTCAAATCCTCTATGCCCCCACGGGGGCTGGAAAGACGGAAATGGCTATTGCTTTGCTTGATGCCACGAAAAAAAAGGGCAACAAAGCGGCTATGGTCTTGGATCGGATCATTTTATGTGATCAGACTAGCCAAAGACTTGATCGATACAATATCGATCACGGGGTTCTTCAATCCAAACATTGGAGGTGGAGACCGTATGAGAATATTCAGGTCTGTTCTGCTCAGACTTTAGAAAAGCGGGGGTCGTTTCCCGGTTTGAATATTTTGATTGTGGACGAATGCCACACTCTCAGAAAGCAGACAATCGATTTTATCAAGAACAACCCCAGTGTAAGGGTGATTGGTCTTACGGCCACGCCTTTCACGAAAGGACTCGGACAGGTCTATGAGGGAGTTGTTAGTACGGTCACAACCAAGGAATTGGTGAACCAAGACGTTTTGGTTCCCTTAAAAGTTTTTGTGGCCAAAGAAATAGACATGACTGGGGCAAAAAAGATCGCGGGGGAGTGGTCTGCGGCGGAAGCAGAAAAGAGAGGAATGGTCATCACTGGAGATATCGTAACCGAGTGGATCAAAAAAACGCATGAGTTTTTCGGTAAGGCTGAAAAGACAATTGTGTTTTGTTCCGGGGTGGCACACGGAGCAGATCTTTCAAGAAAGTTTTCAGAACAAGGGTTTAATTTTGTTTCCGTTTCTTATCTGGATGCGGACTCGTTTAAGCAGGATGTAATTAAGGAATTCAGCAAACCTGATACGGAGATCCATGGGTTGATAGCTACGGATATCTTGACCAAAGGATTTGATGTTCCGGATGTCAAGATTGGTGTCAGTGCGAGACCGTTTTCTAAGTCGTTGTCGTCGCACATTCAACAGATGGGTCGGGTCATGAGGGGTGCTGCTGGGAAGGAATTCGCTCTTTGGTTAGATCATTCAGGAAACTATCTGAGATTTAGAGACGAGTGGGAGGATGTCTTTGAGGTTGGCGTCCATGAATTGGATGATGGGAAAGAGAAACCAAAGAAAGAACCGTCTGAGAAGGAGAAGTTAGAGGCTAAGTGTCCCAAGTGTTCTTCTCTATGGCCGAAAGCTTCTGATACCTGCCCGAATTGTGGACACGTTCGTGAGAGAAAAAGTTTGGTGTCGAGCGTCGCTGGAGAGTTGACAGAACTTGGGGCGATGAGTCGTGAAAACAAACAGGATTGGTGGTCTCAGCTCTGGCATAAAGTTGAGTTTGAGGGATGGAGGGAAGGCCGAGCGGCGCATACGTTTAGAGAGAAATTTGGTGTATGGCCTCGAGGGCTAGAGAATGTTTCCAAAACACCGACACCTGAGGTGGAAAAGTTTATTCAAAAAAGGCTTCGTCAATTTTTATATAAGCAAGGGAAGATTCGGAAATGATGGACTTTATATCTTTTTGTCGATCACACGGCATCATCATCGACCAGACCCCGCCTTTGGGACAGTGGAAACGATACCGTACGGAAGACCACCCCAACAAAAAGAACGGGGCGGTCAAGTTTATGGGGACACATGCTTTCGTTCAAAATCATGCTATTGACACTGAAGTCAACGTGTGGAGAGCTGATAATCAAAACGACCATACGTTCAAACCGTTGATTAAAGATGCATGTGAGAGAGTCGAAGAGGCGCAGAAGCAAGCCGCTAAAAAGGCCGGATGGATTTTAAATCAATGTGAATTTTTTACACATGAATATCTTTTGAGAAAAGGTTTTCCGGATGAACGCGGGAACGTGTGGTTTCGCGATAACCAGAGGATACTGGTAATACCGATGAGGATCGGAGGAAAGCTGGTCGGATGTCAGATGATTGACGATCAGGGTGAAAAGAAGTTTTTATTTGGGCAGAAAACTTCCGGGGCTGAGTTTGTGTTTAATAATCAGGGGCCACACTTTTGGTGTGAGGGCTATGCTACGGCATTGTCAATCCGGATGATTTTAAAGTCGATGAAGCGTAGGTACACGATCCACGTATGCTTTTCAGCACACAATTTAGGGAAGATGGCAAAGAGCGGGTATGTCATTGCAGACAATGACAGATCGGGAGTCGGCGAGCAGATAGCGAAGCGAACCGGTCTTTCTTATTTCATGCCACCGGATGTCGGAGATGATTTTAACGATTATCACCGGAAGGTCGGAATCCTAACGGCGGGATTGGCTTTGACCAAGTCACTGAAGCTGTGAGATAACCTCAATCCCTGACACATGCATGTGTCGCGGGTTATGCATTTCAGTTTTTTTCAATTGGATCAGGATGTTCATGCCCAATGTATAGCTCGCCTCTCCGTCACCAAATTGTTCTGATGAGACCGAAATAAACCCGTCGTCGTCCTCTGTCAGGTAGATTACAAACATGCTTTTCATTCGATCAGCATAACAGAAAACCCCCTTTCGGGGGTTTATTTGAGTTTGTTTTTGATCAGTGTAAAGGCTGAGACTATAAGAATCACTAAGTCTAGAATGAGGTTAGTAAGCGTTTTCAACCTTCGGTGACCTCGAAATGCTCGGCCACCAGATCGGGGTTGATGAGTCGATCCTGACACCATAGGAAGGCATCCTCTTTACTCAAAACTCTGATCAGTTTGCCAGCAGTTGAGCCGTTTCCAACACGCGTGCGGCAATACGTTAATGCGCCCCCGTGACAATACAGGAAATAAGTACCCTTCCTAGTTCGAAAGAGTTTCTCGAACAAATAGTTGAAATCGTTCATGTAGTATGAATTATCCCAGTCGAATAACATTTGAGCAGTGTCGGTGTTGTAAACTTTTCCGTCGATAATTTGTTTCACAGCAATATCTCCTGTGTGTAAACCCAAACCCACGCTTGAACCCATGCGCCGCCGTCCCCGACTGAAATTCTCGGGTTATTTTCAATTTGAATGTCGTCGGACTCGTACTCCTCGACGGCCATTTTGATTATTTCCTTTGCCGCGTTTACCGGCAGGTCGTCATCTGAATGCTCATAATGTTCCATTGTTTATCTCCAAGTTGGGAAGGCACTGTTGAATAAATCGTTTTGCCGAGTTTTCGGAAGCGAAGCGGCGAAGTTCGATCGTTTCGTTTGAATCTGAATCAATAAAACGCACAGTCCAAGGTCGAACATTATCGTCAAACCTATACGTTAAATGACAAGCTATATTGTCCTCTCTGTCAATAAATATATGATCGTCCATAATTTACGCTGCTTCCTTAAGGGTTTTGGTGACACGATTTATACGGTCGGCCATTTCGGGAAAAGACGACCTTAAATCGTTGATGGAATCGAGTAACGGTTTTTCATCTACCGGCAAACCTGATCGACTACATTCAATGCTGTAAACAAGATCAATTACAGCGCATTCAATACTAAACTTCTGATATGGTGTCATTTGTGATCCTTTCGTGAATTAAGAGGGGCCGAGGCCCCGTGGTGTTAAATTAGGTCTTGAAAGTTTAAATCCGCGCTAGCAGGGCTCTAGCTATTTCTCCAGATATTCGAGTGCGCGAGCGGGTAACATATCAGACCGTAGGAGACGGTCGAACAGTGCCATGCGGTCGATATCCCGCCAGTGGGAGGATCGCATAGCTCCGAGGTCGGCCTTCGATGTCTCCACGAACAGTCGGTAGGCGAGACGTTCGCGACCAAGTTGGTTGAATTGTTTGTGGGTCGGATGATGAAACCATCCGGGTTTAGCGTTGGCGATTTTCTCGCAAAGTCGAAAGGTAATCATAATTTCCTCACAAAAAGAAAAAGACGGACGCACCAAGTGCGGCCCCAAAGATGATTGCGATGATCCAGTCAGTCATTTTGTTTCCTTTCTTAAATAGTGCAGCACCCACAACAGGGTGCATCCTCACAGAGTCCGGCGCGGTTCCGATAGTAGGTGTTGCCACCTATGCGGATGGTATCGACACCGGCAAGGATCGCCTGCTTGGTGCGTGGGTTCCATAGGATGGCATCACCGGGTTTAATGGGCTGGCCACTATGGGCACAGCGTCCCGGTTTACGTGCGGTCATTGTGATCATGATTTCTCCATGAGGATTTTTTTTAAAACCGGGATTGATAACCCGGTGATTTGTGAGAGTTCCCGAAGGGTCATATTCAACTTGCGCGTGTATAGTTCGCGGATTTCGTCATGGGTCATGATTTTCCTTTCAATGCTCTATAAATGATATGGCTTTTCGTGTAGTCCAACAAAGACCGCATGTCAGGCATGATGCGGTCTTTCCCGTTTGCTCGGGGCATAAAATACCCTCTCCGCCGACATTCGCGGACATGTCACCTCCCTTGTCACTAAATCGGATCCATGCTCGGCTATTTTGCAGTTTTCGTTTTATAGCCCTACCTATGTCTCCGCGCCGATGGGTGTATCCGAAAATCCTAAGGGCCGGATAAGCGCGAAGCGCGTTAGCCCAAAAGTCCACGTAATCCACTGAAAAAAAGTCCCCCAACACATGCAATCTGACAACAAAACCGGAAGGGTGGACTTTGGACAAATGCTCGATTTCGTCATGCAAACGAAGCATAAGTAAATCTGGATCATCCGCGCCTACCCGATGGGCGAATCGCATGTTATTGCCAAAGCAATTCGCCCACTGTTGGCAGGATCGGTCACACGTTGATCGCTCCTCAAGCGTGAGCGAATACATGGGGAAATCCCGCCACCTTCCTTTCTGAATGACGTTCGAACCCTTTCCAAGCTTGTCATTCGAACTAGCGGCTTTCAGTAGGCGCGAAGCATAGCCCGTTATCGGCTTTACCATCTTAGGATGGATTGTCACGGCGCGTTCTAATGCTGAATGGTTTTCTTTCAATCTCATATCGTTCCACCTTCGAAATAGCGCTCTTGAAATTCTATGCTTGTCATGTCCCAGTCCCTATAAAATTGATAATGAAATAGTGCACCAAGACCAACTATAGCACACCCTTTCTCACCGTGTCAAATGCCACACTGCGCCAAAGGTCTTTCGTCGTTGTTTTCTTACGTTGTACCCGTTAAAATCTCAGCAAAATCAATACATTAGCGAAGCGGGAAAGTTATGAGAATCACTCGAAAAGACGCAAAACAAGCGCTTGAACAGCTCCCCACGCACGAAATACTGGGCCATGCGTCCAGGGGCCTAACCCATAAACAACGGGAATTCGCGAGACAGATAGCACTGGGCGAAACAAAGGCGAGTGCGTACCGGAAAGCTTACAAATCAAATGCCAGCGTTAGTACGCTGAATAATGAGCCCTACAGGCTAGCCTCTGACCCACGGATTAACCGTGAAATTTCGGCGTATCAGCTAGCGCTTGAGGGAGCGAAATACCGGACTCCCGTAGCCTTGAGAGAGTTGGTCATTCAATCCCTCGTCCAAGTCCTCATCGACCCAGAGTCCACACACTCGGCTCGAATCAGTGCTGCTCGCGTACTCGGTACAGTCACCGAGGTTAGCGCATTCACCGACCGCAAGGAAATCAATGTCTCGTCGTCCGAAGATGCGCGGAAAATTATCCTTGATCAACTGACGGCCATCATAAAATCTGAAGCGATCGACGTTGACCCCGCCCAACTGTTACAGGAACTGGAGCGACCCCACCCATCCCCCACCCCCCCAGACGCTGATGCGGAGTCCCGCTCGCATGTGCATACTAATCCCCTCAAATCGTCAGGCCCCGCCCCTGATGAAAATAGCTGGGATAAAAATATTGATGAATATGACGAACCCCCCGGGTCAAAAAAAGATACTATCTAATGCACATATGTATACTTTTTTCCAAAAAAATCATAGTATAAATATTTATACTATGAAAAAATCGAGAAAAAGTGTACCAAAGAAGGAATAAATAATGTCGCCAATACAGAAAGATGTTTATATTTTGATTGATGAATTTTGGAAAAAGTATCAATACAGTCCTACGTTGAGGGAGCTTGCTTTATTGAGGGGGAAGATGGGTTTGGGGAATACGAAAAGGATTGTTGATCAGTTGGTAAGGATTGGGGCTGTGAAGAAGATAAACAGAAGGGGTAGGACGATTAGACCTACGTATATTAAGTTTAGGAACTTAGAATGAATTTAGGGGATTTGATAGCGAAGCTTCCTGTGGCCGAGCAGGAAAAGCTTTTGAGTCAAGTTGTGGAGTATAGGAATGCTTTAGAGAGGGAGAAGTGTCAGAAATCTTTTATGTCTTATGTAAAGAAGATGTGGCCGGGGTTTATATTGGGGAGGCATCACGTCTTGATGGGGCAGAAGTTTGAGGAGATAGCAGAGGGGAAAGTAAAGAGATTAATTATTAACATGGCCCCTAGACATGCTATACTCACTAGTATGAAGATACCGGCTTTGAGCGGCATGAAAACGATGGCTGACCTAGAGGTTGGCGATTTTGTGTTTGGTCCTAGTGGGCAGCCGGTGCGGGTAATTGGCAAGTCAGAGGTGTTTAAAGACAGGGAGCTTTATCAGGTAACAACCGACGACGGCGCGGCCATAACTGTTGATGGCGAGCATCTTTGGACGGTGAGGTTAAACAGAAGGTGTAATGTGTACCGTGAATACACGACTGAGCAATTGTGGCGCAGGCAAAACGGTGAGGTTTTGCGGACAAAGCGTTCTGGAGAGACAGAGTTTATAAAAGGAAAGACTCAGAAAAATCCACGTCTACCCATGCTTCCGGCGGTCAGCCCTGTTGAGTACGAAGAAAAACCGCTGCTTATTGATCCTTATGTGCTTGGGGTATGGCTTGGGGACGGGTCAAAAAATTCAGGTGTTATTACATGCCATGAAAAAGATGCTGTGTTTATAAGACCTGAAATTGAGAGCAGGTATTACAAGACAACGGATCAGGCAACGAAAAATACGTTTGGCATTTTGGGTTTGCAAGCTCAATTAAAACAACTTGGTCTATATGGTAATAAAGCAATCCCGCGGGATTACTTAGAAGCCTCTCCAAAACAAAGGCGCGAGTTATTAAAAGGATTAATGGATACAGACGGCAATGTATCTAAAAAGGGCCAGTGTTTTTTTGCTCAAAGCAATAGAGCGTTTATTGAGCAAGTAGCCGAATTAATACGAAGCCTTGGTGTAAAGGCAAATATCCTTGAATCAGAAGCCAAGATTGGCAACAAAAGCTACGGCAAGTCTTGGAAGATTTCTTTTTACGCCCATGACATTTTTACTTTGCCTCGTAAAGAAGAGCGAACATTAAAAAATGAACGGACGTATGGGCGATATATATCAATCCAAAAGCTAAATACGACCGGAAATACGCAGTGTATTAAGGTAGACAGGCCAGACGGATTGTTTTTGGCTGGGGAAGGTTATATATGCACTCACAACACCAAATCTGAATTTGCTAGTTACTTATTACCTAGTTGGTACTTAGGGAAGTTTCCCAATAGGAAGGTTATCCAGACTTCTAACACGGCAGATTTAGCTGTGAACTTTGGGAGGAAGGTTAGAAACTTAGTGATGAGTGAGCAGTACAGAGAAGTATTTAACGTTTCTTTGAGGCAAGACTCTAAAGCCGCGGGTAGGTGGGCGACTAATTTTGATGGAGAGTATTTTGCTATTGGGGTCGGGGGGACTGTTACGGGTAAGGGTGCGGATCTTTTAATTATTGATGATCCTCACTCAGAACAGGAGGCCACGGGAGATCCGACTGCTTTTGACAGAGTATTTGAGTGGTATACATCAGGTCCAAGACAGCGTCTTCAACCCGGGGGTTCTATTGTTATTGTGATGACTCGATGGTCGGACAGGGACCTAACGGGAAAAATAATTAGAGAGGCCGCTAAGAGAGAAAAACAAGAAGAGTGGGAGGTTATAGAACTACCAGCCATTATGCCGAGTGGAAATCCTCTATGGCCGGAGTTTTGGTCTTTAAAGGAACTAGAAGCTTTAAGGGAGGAGTTGCCTCTTTCAAAGTGGAACGCTCAGTACCAACAGACTCCAACAGGAGAAGAAGGGGCGATAGTTAAAAGGGAGTGGTGGCAGATCTGGGAGAAAGACGATCCTCCGAAATGTGAGTTTATTATTCAGAGCTGGGATACAGCTTTTACTAAAAGTGAGAGGGCGGACTACTCGGCCTGCACGACTTGGGGTGTGTTTTATAAGGACGAAGATAAAAGAGACGCTCATATTATTTTATTAGATGCGTTCCAAAAGAGAATGGAGTTTCCTGAATTAAAGGAGAAAGCTTTAAGTCAGTATAAATATTGGGAGCCGGATGCTTGTATCATTGAGGCAAAAGCTGCTGGGGCTCCGTTGGTTTTTGAACTAAGGCAGATAGGTGTCCCTGTATCGGAGTACACTCCGGTACGAGGAAATGATAAATTCGTCCGTATTAATAGCGTTTCTGATTTATTTAGATCTGGCAAGGTATGGAGACCTGATACACGATGGGCTGATGAAGTCGTGGAACAGATGGCTGCATTTCCTAATGGGGAGCATGACGACCTATTAGACTCGGGTGTTCAAGCATTGATTAGGTTTAGACAAGGTGGATTTTTGAGATTGTCTTCTGATATGGAAGACGAGCCCGTAAACATTAGAAAGAAAATTTACTACTAAGGAAAGAAGATGTCAGAAGAAGGCATTGAAATTGAAATTGTAAATCCTGAATTCGTAAGTGTTGATGGGATAGAAATAGACCTAGAACCAGAAACGGGAGAGTTTGATTCTAATCTTGCGGAATTTATGACCGAGTCCGAACTTTCTACCTTGGCCTCAGATTTGATGGGTGAGGTTGATGCGGATATCAACTCGAGGAAAGACTGGGTTGATATGTACGTCAAGGGTTTAGAAGTATTAGGTATGAAGTATGAAGAAAGAACAGAACCATGGAATGGAGCCTGTGGTGTTTTTTCTACTCTCCTTACGGAGGCCGCGGTGAGGTTTCAATCTGAAATGATTATTGAAACTTTTCCCGCTCGAGGGCCTGTTAAAACAGAAATTATCGGACAGATAACAAAAGAAAAAGAAGACGCCGCCGAAAGAGTAAGAGAGGATATGAATTATCGTTTAACAGAAACGATACCAGAATACAGACCTGAACATGAAAGGATGTTATTTAATTTGGGTCTTAGCGGCGCGGCTTTCAAAAAGGTTTACTACGATCCTAGTCTAGGAAGAGAAACCTCAGTATTTATTCCTGCTGAAGACGTGATTATTCCTTACGGAGCCTCAGGAGCCAGAACAGCAGAGCGCGTCACACATATGATGCGTAAGACTAAAAACGATATTCATAAACTTCAAGTCAAGGGATTTTATCGGGACGTAGAACTCGGAGATCCAATTAAGGTCCATAATGATATTGAAGAAAAGAAAGCAGAAGAAACCGGGTTTTCAATTAACGACGATGATAGATATTTAATTTGTGAAATCCAAGTTGATTTGAATTTACCGGGGTTTGAAGAGGAAGACGAAGTCGCGGTTCCTTATATCGTGACAATTGATAAAGGAACCAATAAAGTTTTATCGATTTATAGAAACTACCGAGAAGGCGATTATTTATTTAGGAAACGCCAGCATTTAGTTCAATACGATTATGTTCCGGGATTTGGTGCTTATGGGTTTGGGTATATACATCTAATTGGAGGATATGCTCGAGCCGGGACAATGTTAATCAGACAGCTTATTGATGCGGGGACATTATCTAACCTACCGGGAGGATTAAAGGCTAGGGGATTAAGAGTTAAAGGAGACGACACCCCTATAGCACCGGGAGAGTTTAGAGATGTAGACATCCCTAGTGGAGCGATTAAAGATAATATTATGATGCTCCCCTATAAGGAGCCTTCACAAGTATTAGGAATCTTATTAGATAAGATTTCTGAGGAAGGAAGAAGACTAGGTTCTATTGCTGATATGAAAGTCAGTGATATGTCTTCTCAAGCGCCGGTCGGAACGACCCTAGCCCTCTTAGAAAGACAGCTTAAAACCATGAGCGCGGTTCAAGCCCGTGTCCATGCGGCCATGAAACAAGAATTTAAGCTATTAAAAGACATCATAAGGGACTACTCCCCAGAGGAATACAGCTATATCCCCGAAGGAGGGGACAGAAAAGCCAAGCAAGACGACTACGAACACGTAGAAATCATCCCTGTCAGTGATCCAAACGCCGCTACTATGGCCCAAAGGATCATGCAGTACCAAGCAGTCATTCAATTAGCGGCCCAAGCCCCCCAAATTTACGATTTACCTCAGTTACATAGGCAAATGATCGAGGTTTTAGGGGTGAAAAACGCCGATAAACTGGTTCCGTTACCCGAAGATCAGCATCCTAAAGACCCAGTTTCGGAAAATATGGCTTTTTTGAGGGCAGAACCCACAAAAGCGTTCATTTATCAAGACCACGACGCCCATATTGCGGTCCATATGACCTTCATGAAGGACCCTATGATCCAACAAATGATCGGCCAAAACCCCATGGCCCAGCAAATGGCCGCTGCGATCATGGCCCACATCTCAGAACACTTATCTTTCTTGTATAGAAAGAACATCGAACAACAAGTTGGGGTTCCTTTGCCCCCTCCGAACGAAAAACTCCCCGAAGATGTGGAAGTTGAGCTATCAAGACTAACGGCCCAAGCAGCAACACAGCTCTTACAAATGAACATGGCTCAAGCCCAACAGCAACAAGCTATGCAACAAGCCCAAGATCCACTCGTTCAAATGCAGCAAGCTGAACTTCAAATCAAAGCTGAAGAAGTCAAAAGAAAAGCCATGAAAGATCAAGCAGATATCGCCTTGGCTCAAGCTAGATTAAAGGTAGAACAGGAAAGAATAGCAATAGAATCCCAAAAGGAACAACAAAGACTGGCTGTTAAGTCAGTTGAAACTAATAAAAAACTGAAAGCCGATGTATTAACTAAACTCACAGGAAAAACTGTATGAATGAACACTTCATGAATTGGGTAGAATGGGCTGCGGAGAATGTACTTAAAAAAATTCCAAGTCCAACGATTCTTGACATCATATTAAAAAATAATTTTCCAGAACAAGAAGCTTTAGCAATTTTGCAAATGGCAAGAACGCC
>Ga0214923_10004861_pt1 | contig 15946 bp, 15 predicted proteins | sample LL1510_MetaG_FD_177993 | JGI IMG/M metagenome (GOLD analysis project Ga0214923, IMG submission 177993) | Freshwater microbial communities from Lake Lanier, Atlanta, Georgia, United States - LL-1510 | ecosystem: Environmental > Aquatic > Freshwater > Lake | place: USA: Georgia | collected...
TCGGTATCTCATATCCTCTAACTGAATCTTTCATATACTCATAAATTCCATTCCCTATTCCCTTTCTATGAGTTTCAGCCAATTCACTTATTTCTTTAGGAGTACCAATTATCGGTGCATCTAGTTCGATGTAGCCCATTATTGATTTAAAGGGAGCAGTAACATAAAGATATGCTATACACGGACCATCTATAAATCTTCTTCTGTATTCAAATTTTTTAATTCCTTTTTTGATTTCGTCAAAATATTTTTTTTCTATACTAATAAGAATGTTCATTAGGATTTTATTGTTATCTCAATTCCAACAACACCAAATTTCTTTTGTTCTTCTTTAGAATAAAATTCTGATATTTGATGGAGTAGCCACTCTTTTGATTCCCCTCCAAATTTGTTTGGTTCCATTCTTTCAAACATATCTTCAAAAGTTTGATATTTATGTAAACCTACTACTGTAGTTAATAATATTTCACCGGTTTCTCTGTTTGTAAATTCAATCCCATCCCCTAGTTCGATTTCTCTTCTTTTTTCATCATAAAGTCTCGATTCAATGATTTTATTTCCTGACTTAATCGATTCAAATGGCACTGTTGCTAATTTAAGTGTGTGCGTTTTCATAACTAAAATTATAACTTAAATTGGTGGGAGATTTGTTGAGAAGTGAATACTTAGTTTATTTACTTTTGACTATACTTTAATTCTCGTAAGCTAAATTATCAGTAATTTTAAAGTGTAAAATTTTTAATTTCAATTTGATCAAAGTCTTTATGATTGTATCTATTATAATCTCGAAGTATAAACTCTAAATAAAATAATTTTCTTTCTGCATTTGGATTTCCGTATATTAAATTTTCTCGATATACAGTTAAGTTTTGTACAAAATATTCTTTAAAATTAATTTTGTGTAATTTGTTATCAATGTTTATTTCAAAGGGATTTTTTTGATTTGCAAAATCTTCTAATTTTTTAGGCTCTTAAAACATTCTATACCGTTAAAAACTTAAAGTATTTTCCTTCTTTTAGTTACTGGGTCTATTTTGCTGACAATCCCTCTTTCTTCCAAAATATCTAAAATTTTATTAGCTTTAGCGTGACTAATTTCAAGGCCAGTCATAATTTTAGAAGCATTCACTGAACCTGCTTTTTCTAAAATTTTAAATGCTTCGTTAATTTGAGATTCCTGTATATCAAGATAATCTGTATTAATTGCATTTACTAAATCTTCATAATAGTTTGGAGCTTCGACTTTTATTTTTTCTATAAATTCAGCTAAATCTTTATCTGATATATAGTCACTTTGCAGTTTTATTGGTCTTATACTTTCAGGTGATAAAAAGAGAAATTCTCCTTTTCCGTTTAATTCTTCAGCTCCCTTTTGATCAAGAAGTTGGAAGGAAGATATTGAATTTTCGGTTTTAAAAGCAATCCTACTGTATGTGTTAGCCTTAATCATAGGTGTTAAAACTTCTCTTTCGCTTATACTTGTAGCAAGAATTAAATGAATTCCGCTATATTTAGAATATTGCAGTATTTTTACAATTATCTTTTCAATTTTTGAATGTTCAGAAGAGATATTGGCTAGCTCGTTGATAACAATTATTATTCTAGGTAAAGCATTGCTTTGATATTTTTCATTGTAATCATCAGTTGTTCTTAATTTTTCTTTAAGTAACAATCCCATTCTTCTCTCTTGTTCTGCATCTAACCACCTAAACATACCAAGTACACTTTGAGGTTCCGTTATAACAGGTGCGTACAAATAGGGAATGCTTGAATAATTTATTAAATCTAATTTTTGACAATCTGAAAAAATGAATCTAATTTCTTCAGGGGTATTGTTTTCAGTTAATTGTTTTATAATGCTATGAAGAAACTGAATTTTGCCAGTGCCATATTCTCCTCCAATGAGAAGATGCCCCATTCTTGCGATATCGTAAGAAAAATAGTTTCCTTCACCATCTTTTCCAAGTTTTATATTTAGATTAGATTTATTCATTCATTCATTTATAAATTTCTTCTATTAAGTCTGAAATTTTTTTATTATTAAATTGAGTATTAAATTTAATTTTTACTGTTTCTCCAAAAAACTTTTCTGCATGACGAATTTTTTGCAACTCCTCTTTTCTTAAATTTTCTTCATCTAAATTTTTTGTTTCCACAACAAAAAATATTTTTTTTTCACCATCTTTATAGTTCAAAACATATGCAAAATCTGGAGAGTAGCTTTTTCCCCCGGAAATTGGTATTTTAATAGATCCTTTAGGGATTTTTGTGAACACAATAACTTCTTTAATGTTTTGAATTATATTTTCCTTTTCTAGTTCGCTATCAAAAAAGAGTTCGTTAAATAAATAGCTATCAGGTACTTTATCGCTAGAAGATAGTAACCCTACATTTGTAGAATTGATAGAGTTTAATATTTCCCCTGTTGAGTCTGTGAGTTTAGTAGGGTGTATTTTGTTACTAACTTTTTGATACTCAATTGAAAATATATCAATTGCATTATATAGAAGGTAATTATCAAACTTTTGTTTAAGTATTTTTATAGTAGTTGAGTTTAAATAATCGTTTATTTGAATCTCTGTTTCTAAAAATACCTCATGAATTGTTTTTATATTTATATTAAGTGACTCTGAAAGTTGTTTGATAAAATCATCATACCTTAACGTAGATATAGCTTTAAAGTTACTTTCTTTTACTGAAAATTCTTTAACGGCTAATGCCCTACTATTAGTTATTTCCAAACCAACTTGTCTATTAACAATTTTCTGTTGTGATAAAAAATTAATATTTTTAATAATAAAATCCTTAAAAAGTTCCTTAAATTTTGTCTCATTTTCTATTTTATATTCCAAAATTACTTTTTGATTTAATTTTTCCCATAGAATTTTTAAATCATTGTATTTTTCAGTTCTAATAGTTACTTTTTTTCCTGATTCCCCATCTTTTCTTATTTTGCTATTTCCTACACCTGTAAATATTAAAGGAAAGTTGTCTTTAATGAAGTTAATACCTCCTTCTTTAAACTCGTTACTTCGTTTAATAACACCTTCGCTATCTAAATGATTTAATAAATTATTTTCGTCAGGATATATGTAAGAATACTTGTCTAAAATCAAATTAATCATATTTTTGTCTAAAATATCAAAACTGTTCTCTAAGGAAATCGATCCTGATTTTTCATTTATTTCTTTTACAAGTTTATCGACAAAATCATTTTCAGTAAAATCTACGAAATAGTTTAAATAAAATTGCTCATCTTTAATTCTATTTCCGTATTCATTTACAGGTAATCTAAGCCCTCTTCCAACTTCTTGTAATTTCGAAATTTCACTTCCGCTACTTCTAAGTTTGCATATTTGAAAAACATTTGGGTTATCCCATCCTTCTCTTAATGTCCATTTAGAAAAAATAAATCTTCTCGGATTATTAAGTGAAAGTAAGGTTTCTTTACTGTGTAAAATTTCTATAACCTCCTGCTCTATTGATTCGTCACTCTCAGAGTTGTCTTTACTAAAGTACCCTCCGTGTGTTTTAGAAATATCGTTAAGTGTTATTTCTAAATATTTTTTATAGAAACTATTATTTTCTTTTTTTAACAATTTTTCTGATTCTGATTTAATTATATTTTCAACAGTTTTTCTAATATATCCTTCTTTTTTTCTATATTCCTCAATATTATCTATAAAAAATAAAGTAAGAGGTTTAATTCTAATCTCTCTCGATAAGAGTTGTTTTTCTAATTCAAAGTGGCTTTTTATAGCATTTTTTATCATCATTTCTTGAATTTTTTCAGAGTAGCTATAAGGATTTATCTTATCTCCGCGTGTAAGTTCAATGCCATTCGATAGCTCTATTCTTCCTATACCTATTTTTTCTATAATTAACTCATCTAATTCAGAATGAAGAGCTTTCAAGTTACTCTTCTTTAGAAATTTTTTTGTAATTTTATTTCCGTTTTCTATTAACTCTAAGACAGCTTCTGTACCATCAGAGTTAATAAATCTTACAAGAGTATCTTGATTATTTTCGAACTGTGTTATATGTCCTATAACTCCCTTTACTAGATTTTTATTAAATGCATCGACTGCAGTTAACTCGTAAATCAAATTTTCATATTTATTTTCTGGAAAAGTTGCACCATATCTGAGTATGAACTGTGGAGTTGTTTTTAAGATATTCTCCCATGTCTTATTACTTTGAGTGAATTTGTGAGGCTCGTCTATAATCAAAATCGGTAATGTTGCGCTTATAGCATCAAATGGTGTAGAGAATTTATCAAAAAGGTTAGTATCATAAGTTTTTTGAAGAGTTTCAGAATTAATCATACCTGCATTTATAAGCATTACTTGGATTTGATTTTTTTCATAATTACCTGAATTTACAAAATTGGTGATAGCAGAAGGTAAATAAAACCTCTTCCCTTTACTTGATTTTTGACTCCCTACTACGTGTAGATTTATTGTCTTTCCGTAAAGTTCTTTAAAATGATCCCTTGCAGAATCCGATTTAAGAAAATCTTCAGTACCTGCTTTGATTGAAAGTGTTGGTACCACAATAATAAATTTGAAGATTCCATATAATTTATTTAATTCAAAAATAGTTTTGGTGTAAGTATAAGTTTTACCTGTACCTGTTTCCATCTTTATGTCTATAATGTTACTGTTTTGGTTTATATTTCCTTTTTGAACAGAATACTCTTCTCTAATTCTACGAATATTTCTTGCAAAATCATTGGGAATTTTTTCTATTTGTGGGTTTACATAGTTTTTTACTAATTCTTTAGGACTTACTAGCTTTAAGTCTTCAAAAACAGCTATTGTTGCTTGTACAGCTTGACTTTGATGTTCTAGATTTTTTTCAAAATTTAATTTTGCCATATAAATTTAGTATCTTATAATAAAATCAATTTCTAGATTTTTTTTATTGCTGTAGCTACTTATATTTTCAGAAATCTCGCGAAGGTTTATACTTGCAAAATTATATCCAAAAACAATAATAGTATTTGGGTTAAAAGAATGATCATCGTCAAGTTTATTAATTAAAGCTTTTAAGTGTTTTGTTTCAAATCCTTTATCCATCAAATAAAGCTTGTTTTTAGCATAATATCCAAAGTACCCATCTAAATTAATATTTACAAACTCATCAGTTAGGGCAACATTATCATATGTTTTCCATGTAACTAATAATGATTTTATATCTTCTTCTGATAATTTACTTTCGTTGAAAAGTTTTATTTGAGAATTAAACTCTTTTGCTTGTAGTACATAATCTTCCCAAATATTTATAGTTTCAAAAATTTTAAATCCTAAGTCAATATTATTTTGATTAAGTAAATTTATATTATTCTCAGATAGAATTTTTTTTCTTGCACGAATAATTCTTTCTTTTGTAATTTCAAATATTGTAGGATCTGCTTTTAACTCATTTTTTACAAAATCGAATGCTGTTTTATTTTTCTTTTCGTCTATTTTTTCTGGTATTTGTACGAGAATAAATTTTCTATTTCCATGCTCTCCGTTAATTGTATCTTCCGCATTTAATTGCATAACAGCATCAGCAGTACTTCCGCTTCCTGCAAAAAAATCTAAAATAATATCATCTTCAGAATTCCTTTGCAGATAATTAATAAATTGTTTAAGCATTTTTACAGGTTTTTTCCCACTATTAAAACTTACCCCTCCTTCTTGCCCTATATTTCCAAAATCAGCACTAAAATCATAATAACTTATTATAGGATTTTCTTTTTGTACTATTTCTCCGTTTTTAATATTTTCAAGTTTATCTAAAGGAATTTTGGTATACATTTTACCTTTATTATATTTTTTGTCTTTTGGATTTGTGTAATATCTATAGCCAAGTCCGTCTTCACCGATTCCATGAATTCTGTATAAAGCCTCGTTTCCATCCTCTGAGATTCTATTTTCAATCATTTTTTTGTACATAGTTCCATGCCCTGTATTACTATAAATACTTCCACTTAGCCAAGTTTCTTTAAAATAATTTTCTGATGGATTATCAACTTTAGTAATTGAAAAATTACCCTTTGTCCAAATATCCATTTTTCTTCCATTAACAATAACCGATTTAGTTGGATTTTCGGAATGCGTTATATCTAAATCAAATTTATTTAAAGAGTATTCTTCAGTAGGTTTATTAAACTTACATAAATTTGAATTTTTTGCGTAAATTAATACATACTCTTGCAATTCCTGAAAGTCTTTTTTTTCATTTAATGATTTTGATTCATATCTAACTTGGATTTTCAAAACACTAATTAAATTCTCCTCACCGTAAATCTCGTCCATTAAAATTCGAAGTTGAGAAACTTCATTATCATCTATACTTACAAAAATAACCCCATCTTCTTTAAGTAGTTGTCTAGCAATATATAGTCTAGGGTACATAAATGTAAGCCATGCTGAATGAGAGTTAGATTTACTATTTAAAAACTTTAATATCTTATTTGCTTTTTCTTCATCAATTCCTGCCATTTCTTTTAATTCATTTACACTAAATTTTCTATCATCTTGATATACGAACCCATCACTTCCTGTATTATAGGGAGGGTCTATATAGATCATTTTAATTTTTTGAAAGTAAGCGTTAGATAAATGTTTAAGTATTTCAAGATTATCTCCTTTTATTAAAAGATTATGGGAGTGTTTATTTTCATCATTTAAATTCCACTCTCTATCTTCCTTAATAAGTGTTGTTGCAGGATCTGTTGCAATAATTCTGGCGTAACTTTTTCCGAGCCAGTCAAGACTATAATTTTCATTAGTAAAATTTACATCTGCATTTGTAAGAATCCCTCTAAATTTATCAAAATCAAAGTTACCTGATTTGTCAAAACAATTTGGAAATTTAGATTTTAAAAATTTTAAATCTTCGTTTTGAGGAGTTATGTTACTTGTTACTTGTTGCTCTGTATTTATCATATAAGTATTCTTTTAGTTATTTTATATTATTTTTAAAGAATTTATTAAATTTCTGTAGTTTTTTGACAAATCTTTTGTATTATTTATAAAATATGGAAGTAACAGCCAAAGAATGCATCAAAAACTTTAAAATCTACTACCCTACTAAAATTACCGATTCTTCTAAATTAGCCGAACTTTGCTCTAAAAGTGTTTTTTATACTCTAAAACATAATACTGAAGAGAAATTTCATCCTAAAATTGGGTTTATTAAATCTAACATCAAGGGAGACTACTTCTGTATTTATTGCGATAGTTGTAATTCAAGGTGTTTAAAAGCTACTGTTCATACCCTGACTTTTGATTCCAAAGAAATAATTAAGTTCTTATGTTTTAGATGCTCGGGTAAAAAGTATAGAAGAAGTACTGCTTCAGAAAAGATAGCATCTATAAAACTGGTTTTTAATAAACCTTAAAGGAATTTTTAATTAGTGAATCATAAGCATTTATAGCTTGATTCTCATAATCCACATCACTAAATTTAGGTGCCTGAGAATTTTCATTTTCCAAAATAGCTTTATTTTCATTGGAAGTAACCATTTGACCTTGTTCTGAGTTTGGTGCATATTTGGTTTTAATTATTTTTTCAAGTTCGTTTTTATCTTTAAATTCCACCAAATCAAATTTCCAAATAGCCTGAGGCACATCCTTTTCTTTATCAAAATTATCATTTCCTTCGTATTTATAAACCTCGCAATTTTGAGTCCAGTTGTTCTCTGAATAATTCTCTATCTGCCCTTTTTGTTTGTCAAAATTTACTTTTACTGGTGACTCTAAAACCTTATTACAAAAACCCAAAACTCGTATTGTTTTTGGTAGTTTCACCGAAAAAACTCCTGGTTCCTCAAAAGTATAGAGCTCCCTATCTGTTTCTTTCGCAGAAGTATATCTAAAAGTATCCCAAATTGGCCTCTCTGGGTTTTCGGGATTCTTCTTTTCGTCTCTAACATAAACAAATTCGTCAGGTTTATTTATAAAATATCTTTTTTCTCCTTGAGATGTTTTGAAAATAAAAGAATAATATAATCCAATAACCAAAGCCAAAAGGGTTAGGATACTCAAAAATAACTTCATATTTTTAATTTAATTACTTAAAAACTCCGTTTTCATAAATAATAACTCTTTCATTTAAGGGAACAGTTTCTTGATATTTAAATGTATCTAAATAAGAGGAGTCTTTTGTTGGTATATGTGAGTTTTTAATAGTGCCTGTAATTTTAAAGGTATCTATATTCCAAATTTGAAACAATTCAGCAATCCCACCATAACCTCCTTCACATTTAGTTCTTTTTCTAGATTCTGATAAAACAAACTCTTTATCTTTGAGTTGAGTTGTTAATTCAAAGGAACCAGTAAGGTTAACCATTTGATCTGTCAAATTAACTAAATTAAATTTATATAATTTATTTTTATCAACTATAAATACTAAATTATCATCAATTAGAATTTGAGAAATCTCGTTTAATCCATCAAATTTAAAATCCCTTAACATAACTGGTTCAAAGTTCTTTCCAATTGTGTAAATAGAAAATGATTTAGTCGAAAAATTCTGGGAAGTATAAAAAATTAGATTTTTGAAAATATATACACCATCTTTAGAACTTATTTGACCAATTATTTTCCCTTCATTTTTATTGTTAAGTTCTATATCATAGTATTGAGAAAGATTGATTCCCTCTTCCCCACATTTGTAAAATCTTTCGTTTACAAAACTTATTGTTGCTGTTTTATCTTGAATATTAGCTTGTGATTTTGTTAATCTATTTTCTGTAGCTTTAGTAAAATAATTGTAACCAAAATACCCACCAACGACTAATAAAATTAACAAGATTGAAATGATTAAAATATTTGAAAAACCTTTATTGATTAACATACTATTATAATAATCTAGAATTGAAAAATATAAAATAAATATTGGATAATCCATTTGGTGGGCGATTTGTTGCGAAGTGCGAACTTTAGTCATCGATAAAATATAATTTATATTAAATATTTTTTTTATTTAATTAATTAAAATAGTGATATTATTTCTAGAAATATGCATTCAAATCTTTTAATAGCTCTAAATAATATTATTAAATGTTCTAGCAATAGTTTAAGTGAAGGCATTTTAGGTAGAAATAGAATAAATAACATTGGTGTATCTCTTGAGGATTACATTAAAGATGCTTTTTGTGACACAATTTTAGAGTTTAATAAGCAGAAAAAAATTGAAAAATATAATCAATTTTTATCTTATATTGGAAATCAAAATAATCCTCCTGATTTTATGCTTAAGAACGGTGATGCTGTAGAGGTAAAAAAAATTGAAAAAATTAAATCGCAAATTGCTTTGAACAGTTCTTATCCTAAAGATAAATTGTATGCCGATAGCCCTATGATTACAAAATCTTGCAGAGAGTCTGAGAATTGGGAAATTAAAGATTTAATTTATACTATTGGTTTTGTAGACTTAGATAAGATTAAATTGATTAGTTTTATTTACGGAGACTGCTACTCAGCTGAAAAAAATATCTATGAAAGGATTAAAAATTCTATTTCTGAAGGTATTTTATCTCTTCCAAATATTTCTTTCTCACCTACAAAGGAATTAGGTAAGGTAAAAGCCGTTGATCCTTTGGGAATTACAGACTTAAGAATTAGAGGTATGTGGCATATAGAGAACCCCCTATCGGTCTTTGATTATATTGTTGAGCCAAATATTTCTGAAGGATTGCACGTAGTAGCTATAATATTAGAAAATAAATATAATACCTTTTCTGAAATTGATAGAAAAAATTTGGAAGAAAGTTTGCATAAAATTGAAGGTATTAAAAGAGAAGTTAAGATAAAGTCACCTAATAATCCCGCAATTTTACTAAATTCAATTCTAATTGAGTTTAAAATATAGTATGAAAGTGATATCTCTGTTCTCTGGTGCTGGCGGTCTAGACTTAGGTTTCAAAAAATCAGGATTCGAAATTTCTTGGGCTAACGAATACGATAAATCTATTTGGGATACATTCAAGGCTAATTTTAAGGAAACATATCTTGATACTAGAAGTATAGTCAATATTTCTTCAGATGAGGTTCCCGACAATATAATTGGTATTGTTGGAGGTCCCCCATGTCAAAGTTGGAGCGAAGCGGGTGCTGGTAGAGGTTTTGATGATAAAAGAGGTCAAGTATTTTTTGATTACATCAGAATTTTAAGAGATAAACAACCTCTTTTTTTCTTAGCTGAAAATGTATCAGGAATGTTGAGTATCAGGCACAAAAATGCATTTAATGAAATTCTAAATCAATTTTCTGAAGCCGGTTATTCTGTAAGTTACAAATTGCTGAATGCAAATGACTTTAATGTCCCCGAAGATAGGGTCCGGGTTATATTTGTTGGTTTTAGAAATGATTTGAATAAAAAGTATATTTTTCCTGATCCTCAAAACTATAAACCGACATTAAGAGATTCTATTTGGGATCTAAGAGATACCGCAGTTGGCATGAAGAATGGAGATACTCACGGAGAATCTCTATCTATTCCTAATCATGAGTTTTTATTAGGGGGTTTTTCAAGTATTTACATGTCAAGAAACAGAGTAAGGAGCTGGGATGAGCCCTCTTTTACAATTCAGGCTGGGGCAAGACATGCTCCTTTGCATCCTCAAGCTCCAAAAATGAAGTTGGTTGATAAAAACAAAAGAATATTCGTAGAAGGTCAAGAACATTTATATAGAAGATTATCTGTAAGGGAGTGTGCAAGAATCCAAACTTTTCCTGATAACTTTATATTTAAATACAAAAATATTTCAGACGGATATAAGATGATTGGAAACGCTGTTGCAGTAAATTTTGCATCTGCTTTAGCGACAAGTATAAAAAATCAACTTTTATAGTTTCTGAAAAACAAATAAATGCTCGTGCATTATTAAAAGAAAATTACTTTCTTTTGATTTTTTAACCCAAAATCCTGTAGCTTTGCAGTTAAATTGCCTTTTAATAATATCTTCTTTTAGTTGAAATCCTGAATTTAAAAACCTTTCCATAACCTTAAATGCTAATGGTTGATACATCGTCTTTCGTCTTGTATCTCCAATCAGAATTGCGCAATATTTACCCTTTTTTAACACTCTATACATTTCACTTGCTGTTTTTTCTATTTCATTGCAAAATTTATCGATGTCATGAATATTAGATAAATCCTCGTTAATGGTTCCTTCACTATATTTTATTATGTCAGCGTAGGGAGGGTGGGTAAGTATAAAATCAATACTTTCATCTTTTTCTAGTTCTAGATTTCTTGCATCTCTTTTAAAGATTTTTTGCCACGAAGAGTTGTTACTTTCAAAGTTTAAAGAATCTTTTGTTCTTTCTACGGCAATATCGTTTACATCCGAACAAATAATATTTCTATTAAGTAACTTAGATTCTATAGCTGTAGTACCCCCTCCTACCATAGGGTCTAGTAAAATATCCCCTTCTTTTGAGTACCTAAGTATCAAGTTTCTAACAACTTCAGGTGCCCAATTACCCCTCCAATCAGATTTATGCGTAGCCCAATTGCCCCTTCTAGGGAAAGCCCATACTGAAGTACATTCTAATTCGAAATTTTCAGGATTATTTCTTTTGAATTTATTTAAAGGAGTTACCATTCAAGATTATCCAAGACACCTTCTTCTATCATCTTTAAGTTAAAAACGTATTCAATGTGGTTATATGTTTCTTCTAAAGGTTTTTTTGCAGTTTCCCAACCTAAACCGTCTGTAATCCATATAAAATCAATTCCTTGAGGATTTAATTCGTCAAATAAATTTCTAAATTCTCCACAAACAGTCTTTAATTTTGAACCACCTCCATTATAAAAATTTGCTTCAACTAGTTTCAGTTTTTTTGAGCTTGGGTTATAAATAGCAAAATCAAATTTTCTTACAGAAATATTAATATTTAAATTGAAATTCCATTTTTTCTTTATATCTTTAGAGCTTGCTTGAGAAATGTATTCTAAATTTTTTCTTTTACAAAATTCAATTAAAAAGGTTTCTACAATTTCTTCCATAATTGTGCCTCCTCTATTTTTTCTACCATTACTGTCTAAACCAACTTCGACTCCTATTAAATAGTCAACTAAATTTTTAATCTTATCCTTTTTGAATAGATTTGTAAGTCCTGTTTTTTCTAAAAATTCAAAGTAACTATCTACAGACAAGGAGTTTTTAGAAAAATCATAGAATTCTGATGATTTGTTTTTCTTATTAAAAATTTCTAAGGTGTTTTCTCTTACAGCAAGTAATAAAGGAAAAGCTTTAATAATATCGGGATTTGATTGGTATAGTAGTGAAAATTCTGACTTTAAATCTTCCTTACCAAGTAAGTAATTAAGTTTGTTTAAGATAATTTCTAATTCTGAACTATTTTTAAATACTTTATTCCAATTTACAAAATAATCCCAAGTTTTAATCGAGCTTTTAAACGTATTTACTAAAAAATTAAAATCTTTCATCATATTAATAATTTGTTATCACAACTTCTGTTATTTTACCTCTTTTATTTGAATTTGAATTTATTGATCTTCCCGCTTTAATATTATTAATAGTTATATCTGGAATTTCAGAATATATTTCTTTTATAAATAGCGTATCAGAGTTTGAAAGCATGACATAGCACCCCTTGTCACATAGTTTTTTAAAGTGATCTCTTAATTCAATTTGCTCTTTCTCTAAAAAATTTTCTTTAGTGTATGAAGTAAAAGATGAGGTTTTATTAATAGGATAGTAAGGGGGATCTAGGTATACAAAATCACCTGCTTCGGCGATATCTTCAATTTTTTTATAATCTTGATTGGTAATAAAAACATTTTTTAAAGCTTGCGAAACTATTCTAAGGTTAACTTCATCGCAAATTAGTGGGTTGGAGTATTTTCCAAACGGCACATTAAATTGACCTTTACTATTAACCCTATACAAACCATTGAAACAAGTTCTATTAAGGTAAATAAATCTTGAAGCTACCTCAATATCTGAAAGTATACCAATTTCAGAACTTCTTATTTTTAAGAAATAATCCTTACTGTAAGTGTGTTTTTTTAAAGATTCTATTAGATGCTCTACATCATTTTTAATAACATTGTAGGTAATTATTAGTTCCTTATTTAAATCAGAAATATAAGCGTTTTTTGGTAATAAATCAAAAAAAACTGCACCCCCGCCAATAAACGGTTCAAAATATCTGTTTTTGTCCGAATTAAATTCTTTTGGAGGGTAAATATTTAAGTCTTTAAATTGACTTATTAATTGTCTTTTACCTCCTACCCACTTAACAAATGGTTTAGGTTTTACTACTGCATTAGAATATCCCTTTTCTTCTTCTTTTTTCATATAATTTTCATTTATAACATTTTTATAATTAAAAAAGTTAATAACATTATCTATTAATTTCCACTAATTTTCTGTAGTTTTTTGAGAAATCTTTTGTATTATTTATAAAATGAACTCTGCTAATGTTAAGGATCTTGTTGATAATTTTAAAATTTCATTGAAAAATCAAGTTCCTGAAACTGATAATTTGGTTAATCTTTGTTCAACAAGCATTCATTATCTTTTAGGAGAGGGCTCGACTGAGAAGTTCTATCCTCGATTTGGCTACATTAGTTCTAATCTTAAAGGTACTTATTATGTAATTTATTGCGATTCCTGTAATGCTAAATGTAGAAAAATTCATATAAAAGTTCTCACTTTTGAGTCAAAAAATATAATAAAATTTTTATGCTTTAGATGTTCGGGAAAAAAATATAGAAGAAGTACTGCCTCAGAAAAGAAAGCATTTCAGTTAATTAAAGATCCCGAGAGTTATATAAACAATTTCTCTAAATTCTCTTATAAAGATACATTAGGATTCCTAGAAGCAGAATTTTAAGATAGCAGCCAAATTTAGATTAAAAATTTTAATATTCGCAAGTCTCAAACCAAGGATAAAATTTTATATCGTACTTTTTATCATCAGTTTCTATATAATTTTTAATAGTTTCAGTATCGTTATAATCGATTTGAAATTTAATTTTTGTTGATTCTCCTGGGGACAAAGTCACTTTGTTTTCTGTATACCCTTCTTCAAGCACAATCCCTTCATTTGTAATAGTTTTTCCTAAAATTGCTTTTAATTTTTGAGTGTAACTAGAATTATTTTGTAAGTAAGCTTCGTAATAAATCCTTCTTCCGTTTTCCAAATATCCAATTTCACTTTCTATATTCCTCTTTAAGTAATCTTTATAGTTACCGGAAAATACATTGTATTTAGTTAGTAGTTCGTAAGATTTATTCGAGTTATTGTTTAAAAATTGATTATTATCGACTTCTTGGAGTTTTTTTCTAAGATTTTGAATCTTTCCTTTTTCAAAATCATATTCTTTTATATCTTTTATTTCGAAATCACAATAAGAATTTCTAGATAAGCCTAGTGAATAGAGAAAATTTAATCGAAACCTATAATTTAAAACTAAAGCTATAGTTAAAATAGTTAAACTTAAAAATATAGTAATTAGTAAATATTTTTTCATTTAAATAATTATAGTAAATAATAGAAAATATTCATAGTTTGAATAATAATAATAAGTTTGGTGTCGAACCTTGTGAAACTACTGATAACTCAACTAAAAATGGTGATGAATTGTCATCAAATACCATTTGGTGGGCGAGGAGGGAATCGAACCCTCACTCCCTTTACGGGAACTGGATTTTAAGTCCAGCGTGTCTACCGTTCCACCACTCGCCCGTGATGTAGTATTTTGGCGCACCCGGCAGGAATTGAACCTGCGACCTTTGCCTTAGAAGGGCACTGCTCTATCCGCTGAGCTACGGGTGCAAGAATAATGTAATTGTAACAAAAAATTGATTTTTTTAAATAATTTTTGATTAAATTTTGAAATTGGGTTTGGTGCCCTCTGCTGAATAAGATTTAGACAGCAGAGGGCATGGGTTAGATCTTTTTGACGTAGAAATGTCCGAGAACCCCTCTGCGGACATAGGTGGACACAAACCAGTCAATGACACTGTTTTGTAGGTGTCTATCGTTGCTAGTTTTTGTGGTGCTGTAGCCGTTAGAAGCTACGACGACTATGGCGTTTTCTACAACATCGTTTCTTCCCCCCGGCCCTAGCAACTCCATGTAGTATGAGTTCGCTTCAGTACTTGTCTTGGTTTCAAGTACCTTAATTGGACCCAAGGGTGATTCGACAATCTTCTCAGTCATCTTTGTCCTCTCTCTCTCTTTCATCGCTAAAAAACCCATACTTATTATAATCTAAATCACCTCTTTTATCAACTATAGGTTATAAGAGCAATATTTATTTATAACTCTCAAAATGGTCTATAATATAAATATGGAAAATATTTGGTTTTCCCTACTTCAATACGCTAGATGGACTCCTTCTCCACACAATGTGCAGGCTTGGAAATTAAAAGTTTATTCACACCAAACTGCTGAATTGTATTATGATGCTAAAAGACTTCTTCCAGTTACAGACCCAACTGGTTGTTTTTCTGTGATTGGTTTAGCTATGTTTGTCGATAGTTTAAATATTTCAGCTGGGAAGTTTGGAAAAGAATTGGAAGTTGTTTATGAAAAAAAACCTTTTGATTTTGAAGCCAAAGAACCCGTTTTATTTGCCAAATTAACTCTTAAAGATCAAGAAGAAAAAAAGATTGAAATCGATCCTGAACTAATCAAACAAAGAAGAACTTCGAGGTTACCATACAACAATGTCCCTGTTCCAGAAAAAGAAATCAAGATTTTACAAAATGTTGGTGAAAAATATGGACATCATTTTCATGCTAGTTCTGAAGAAGAAATGGTCAAATTTATCATGGATCTCAATAGAGATACTCTTTTTTACGATATGGGGGATGAGCATGCTAGAAAAGAAATAGGAAATTTACTTAGATACAACGATAAACTTGCCAGAGAGAAAAAAGATGGTTTATGGTCTTATTGTTTTCATA
>Ga0214923_10004862_pt1 | contig 15939 bp, 16 predicted proteins | sample LL1510_MetaG_FD_177993 | JGI IMG/M metagenome (GOLD analysis project Ga0214923, IMG submission 177993) | Freshwater microbial communities from Lake Lanier, Atlanta, Georgia, United States - LL-1510 | ecosystem: Environmental > Aquatic > Freshwater > Lake | place: USA: Georgia | collected...
GACTAATAGTTCGGAGAAGGATAAGTCTTCAGCGTAAGCGGATAGCCTATTAAACAACTTGGCAACGTCTTCACCAACTTCATCTCTTGAAGTTAGCAAACCGTAGTCTTCATAGAATCTTGCGGTCTTTGGGTTGTAGTTACCTGTTCCGATGTGGCAATAGCGCTTGAGTTTGCCTTCTTCCTGGCGGATTACCATGGCAAGCTTGCAGTGGGTTTTTAGCCCTACGATTCCGTAAACGACGTGAACACCGGACTGTTCCAGTTTTCTAGCCCAACCGATGTTGTTTTCCTCATCAAAGCGAGCCTTGATTTCAACTAGAGCCAAAACTTGTTTCCCAGCATTAGCTGCGCTAATCAGCGCATTAACAATTGGGGAATCTCCACTGGTGCGATAAAGAGTCTGCTTGATGGCAAACACCTTTGGATCTTTAGCAGCCTGCTCGATAAACGCCTGAACGCTAGTAGAAAAAGACTCATAGGGGTGGTGCACCAGGATGTCTCTTTCGCGAAGAATCTTGAATATGCTCTTCTCTTCCTCAGCGGCAGCTTTGATAAACCTATTTGAGACTCTCGCGTGATTCGGGTAATGGAGTTCAGCCCGTCTCATCTCTGCAATCGAGCTCAGGCCAGTCAAATCAAGGGGACCTTCTAACCGATAGACGTCTTCGTCTTCGATATCCAATTCCTCTTTGAGAAGTTCCAGCACTTCAGGGTCAATGGTCTTGGAAACTTCTAATCTAACTGCCGGACCAAACCTTCTTCTGGCAAGTTCAGCTTCAAGGGCTTCAAGCAGGTTCTCCGCTTCATCCTCATCAACGTCCAGATCTTCATTTCTGGTGATTCTGAAATTGTGATGCTGAAGAATCTCCATCCCCTCAAACAGATCACCCAGGTGCTCACCGATGACTTCCTCTAGGGCGATGAACTTAACTCCGGATGCACTTCCGTTTACTCGAACAAATCTCGGTAGGGTTGGCGGAACTTTTACTCTGGCAAATAGTTTGCTTTCATCCTGCGGATGCCTAACAACCACAGCGATGTTTAGCGAAAGCCCAGAGATGTATGGGAATGGGTGAGCTGGATCAACTGCCAGTGGAGTCAGTATTGGAAAAACTTGTTTCCGATAGTACTCCGCCAACTGTTCCTTTTCGCTTGGCTCTAATTCCGCCCAGCTGCCGATGGTGATGCGATTAGCTGCGAGAGCCGGTTCAATTTCTTCTAAGAAAAGCTTTGAGTGTCTTTCTTGAAGCTGGTGGGCAACTTTACTGATTTGAATTAGAACTTCAGCTGGTTCAAGACCACTACTGGAGGTCACGGCTAGGCCGGTTGCAATTCTTCGTTTCAGTCCTGCCACTCTAACCATGAAAAATTCGTCGAGATTAGAAGCAAAGATGCTTAGGAAGTTAACACGTTCTAGAAGTGGCAGCATTTTATCTTCTGCTAGTTCAAGCACTCTTTCATTGAAAGCTAGCCAGGATAATTCTCGATCTATGAATCGATCTGCGGGTAGGTCGAAACCACTAGGTGGCAATGGTATCGCCATGGTTTCTTCAGACATGTTTCCTATCCTTGCAGTCTTGTCTTTACTTTAGGTAAATAGTTAGTAACCACCGGTGACGCTTGGTTCATCTTCAACCACTAAGTTAAAGCGGTATCCAACGTTTCTAACAGTGCTAATCAGCCCCTCTAGATCTCCCAGTTTGGCTCTTAGTCTTCTGATGTGAACATCCACCGTTCTGGTGCCACCAAAATAGTCGTAACCCCAGACTTCACTCAATAGCTGGTCTCTGGTAAATACCCGACCAGGGTGCTGGGCTAGAAATTTCAAAAGTTCGAACTCTTTGAAAGTTAGATCCATCGGTTCACCGTGCAGTTTGGCTGAGTAGGAAGCCTCATCGATAACCACGCCCGAAGTCTGGATCTTCCCAAAATTATCCGAGGCAAGACTTCTGGCGATGCTCAATCGGATTCGGGCGTCTATTTCAGCAGGCCCAGCACTTTCCAGCATGAAATCATCCGCACCCCACTCATTGGAAATACCTGCCAAACCACCTTCGCTCACGATCAAGATCATCGGGCAGGACAGACCGGTGGTTTTTAGCAAGTTGGCTAATGATTTGGCGTTGACCAAGTCTTTTCTAGCATCCAGGAGGACTACATCCGTTGCCGGGGCATTCATCAGGGCTACCGGGTCAGCTTGGATGAAACGGACCTTGTGGCTGAGCAGGGCAAGCGCAGGAAGCATGCTGTGGTCTGAATGGTCAGACAGAATGAGCAAATGTGCCAATTTTGCCTCCTGTTTTAATGCATTAATCCTACCTGTTTGGGGCAAGATGGGTTTATGAGCAAAGACTGGCTTGCAATTGCCTCGGTATGGGTCATTGTTGCTTTAGGGGCAGTGCTTTCGATTCTCTATTTGAACCAGCAGGACGCCATTAGAAGTTTCGGAGTCTTAGCGGCTGGCTCAATAGCACTGGTGTCCCTTGTCCACTTATTCTCTTCACACACCAACGGCATAGTCTGGCGACTCATTTATGCAGCTGGAGGATCTTGGGCCATCCTGGGCCTTGCCGGCCTATACACCTTGGTTAGGCCTTAAACTTAAATCATGCCTATTGACCTATTTTTCACCGGATTGTTAGTTCTTGCTGGTTTGGCCATCGGCGCCATCAGCATTCTTGTCATCTACAAACTCTTCAAGGGCCAGCGCTAGTTGTTTGTTCTGCCCGAAGGTTTACCAGTTGAGTTGAACCCCCTGGCCTTTCTTATTGGCACCTGGGAAGGTGTCGGCGTAGTTAGCAATAAGTTCATCAATCAGGAAGAAGCCAACGAACAAAAGTTTCAGCAGAGACTAACTTTTTCAGTTGGCCAAGGAAATTATCTGACCTATCACTCAACGGCCAAACTTTTAGAGGAAGATGTTGAGCTGCCTGCCGAGTTAGGTTTTTGGCGTTTAGCAAAGCCGGCCGAAGTTGCCGATCATGGACCTGCTGTATTGCCTGGCGTTGGTGAGAGAAAAATATCTTCTGCAGAGCAACTGGAGACTCTTCGCAATGAGCGAGGTGGGTTTGAGATTGAAGCCTCAATCATTCATCCAGGTGGTGCCTATGAATTTTATGCTGGGCAAGTCAAAAGCGGACGTATAGATATGAGAACCGTCGCGGGCTCTCACATGCCGATGCATCTTTTAGAAGCCGGTAAGGGCTGGGGTTATGCAGAAAGAATGTATGGCACGGTAACCCAAGATGGGGTAACCAAACTTTTTTGGATTATGGAAGTAGCAAGCTCGGTTAGAGACGAACTTGTGCCACTGGTTTCAGTTGAACTAAACCGAGTTGGCTAATGAATCAGGTGCCAGGAAATCCTTTCACTCAGCAAAGAAGCCTTCTTGCCGGTGACAGTTATGTTGAATTAGACAAACAGGTTTTAGAAGTTAAGGGCGAAGACCGACTCACTTGGCTAAATGACATACTCAGTCAGAAACTTGATGAACTAAAACCAGGTGATTCTACCGAAGCGCTCTGGCTTGATGTTCAGGGAAGAATCCTGCGAGATTTTCACATCATCACAACAGATGATGCCCTGCTACTTATTACTTTCAGTCAAGGTTTCGAGGATTTTGTTGCTTCGTTGCAGCGACTCATTTTTAGAAGCAAGGTGCAGCTCAGTGTTCTCACCGATCTCAAGGTTTATGGAACACTAACCAAGCAGCTGCCTGATGCCGAATACATTTGGAAAGACAGTTGGCCAAATGTTGCAAAAGGTGGCTTCAGATACTCCGTTGTTACCGGCGCTCCCTTCCCATACTTCGAGTCAGTGGCAGCTAAGAAACCTGATCTTGCCGAGGTCAGTTTGGAAAGCCTAGAGGCATTCAGGATTGCAGCATTTAGACCCACTGGTCCTAATGAGATTGACGAAAAGAGCATTCCCCATGAACTGGATTGGCTGAGCGTTGCTGTCCATCTGGACAAGGGATGCTATCGAGGTCAAGAAACTGTTGCCAAGGTGCATAACCTAGGAGCGCCGCCAAGAAGATTAGTCTTTCTCCACCTTGATGGGTCTGGACACCTTATTCCTGAGCCAGGAGCGAAGATAATCACCAATGAGCAAGTTGGGAAAGTAACTTCTGTTGCGCAGCATTTTGAGATGGGGCCGATTGCTCTGGGTTTGGTGAAGCGAAATCTAAAAGAAACCAGTGTCCAGGTTGAACTTGCTGATGGATCCCTGGTCTCGGCAACCATCGAAGAGATAGTCCCACCTGATGCAGGTGGAGTAGTCGATCTTGGCGAATTCAGAAAACGCTAAGACTTCACTGCATTCCAATCAACACTCAGTTCACCGAGACGCCACCGCTTAGGTTCGAAGGCTAGCGGCCAGCCATTTTGGATTAGGGCTTCGCAGGTTTTCCTGAATCTTTGAACTGGCGAAAAAACTGCAAGCGCGGAGTGCGCAGCCCAAGCGCGATCTAAATCACTGAGCAACTTGTTTATTGGCGTGCCGGGAATATTGTGATGGATAAGTGCCTTAGGTAGTCGCTCGGCAATTTTGCTTGGCTCAGTCACGCTTGATAAGCGATATGAAAGTGTGAGGGTTTTTGGTCCGTTTGAATCTAAAGTAATCCAGGATGCCAAGCGACCGATTTCATCGCAGGTTCCTTCAACAATGATTCCACTATCGCTAAGCCGACTCTGCATTAACTGCCAGGCAGGTAACACTTCACTTTCTTCATACTGCCTCAGCACATTCATAACGCGAATCACAGATACTTTTTCAACTCCCCATTCAGGAAGCGGTATCTCAAAACCCCCGAAGATAAATCTGAGGTTTTCAGTTTCAAAAGGAAGTGCTGTTGCCACACGTTCTCGGTTTATCTCGATGCCAACTACTCGGGTAGCTGGATTGACCTTCTCTAGCCTGGCTAAAAGTTCGATAGTGGTGGTTGGGTTAGCTCCGAAGCCCAGGTCAACCACTACTGGATTTAGCGCTTCACGCATTACTGCTTGGTTGGCGATGAACCTATCGACCCTTCTCAGGCGATTAGGGTTAGTGGTTCCTCTGGTGATGACACCAATCGGCTTTCGTGGCATGTGTTTAAGGCTAACTAGATAAACTTGGGGCATGGCTGAATACACACTCATTCTTTTACGTCACGGCAATTCGGTTTGGAACCAGCAGAATCTATTCACCGGTTGGGTTGATGTTGACCTAAGCAATCTTGGTCGTCAGGAAGCCCAGCGTGCTGGGGAACTTCTTGCTCAATCAGGGCTAAAACCAGACCTTCTATACACTTCTAGGCTGAAGCGAGCTATAAACACGGCCAACATTGCCCTGGATGCAGCCAATCGAGGATGGATTGATGTTAAGCGTGACTGGCGACTAAACGAACGTCACTACGGAGCATTACAGGGCAAAGACAAAGCCCAAACCTTAGCCGAGTATGGACCAGAGCAGTTTCAGATTTGGCGCAGATCTTTCGATGTTCCACCTCCGCCGATAGCTGATGACAGTGAATACTCGCAGGCAAACGATGAGCGGTATAAAGACCTAGGTCCAAATATTCCTAAGACTGAATGTTTGAAAGATGTTCTAGCCAGAATGCTGCCACTGTGGGAGCAAGAGATTTCTAGAGATATTCTCTCTGGGAAAACAGTCTTGATTACTGCTCACGGAAATTCTCTAAGAGCACTGGTGAAGCATCTGGATGGAATCAGCGATGAGGACATTGCTGAACTGAATATCCCAACCGGAATTCCACTGGTCTATAAGCTCGATGCAAATCTAAAGCCAGTTGTCAAAGGCGGCGAGTATTTAGATCCGGAGGCAGCTGCAGCTGGGGCAGCAGCGGTTGCTAACCAGGGAAAGAACTAAGCTTCCAGTTCAGACCATTCACCGGTGGTTAGGTAGGCAACCTTAGCTGAGATGTCAACCACGTGGTCAGCAAATCTTTCGTGGTAACGAGAAGCCAAAGTCACATCAACGGTGTAGATGGCGTTTTCTTTCCAACTTTCACTGAGCACAAGATCAAAAACCGAACGGTGTAGTTCATCGACCCGCTCATCTTCTGCCTGAATACTGCGAGCTAGGTCAACATCTGTGTTGCGAAGCAGTTGGGTGAGCTTTCTGCTCAACGCGCAATCAAGGGCACCCATCTCGCTGAAGGTCTTGCGTAGGGTTTCTGGAACAGCGCTTTCTGGGTAGCGGAATCTTGCAATAGTGGCAATGTGACCAGCAAGTGAACCCATTCTTTCCAGTGAAGCTGAGATTCTGAGGGCCGAAACAAGAATTCGAAGATCCCTGGCAACAGGCGATTGTCTGGAAAGAATTCGAATTGCCAATTCATCGATGGCCAAGGCTCGCTGCTCACTGACCTCAGCTAGGGCAATCGCCTCGTCAGCCTTTTTGACATCAGAGTTCAAAAACGCCATAGAGGCTTTTTCCATGATTTCGGTAACTGATTCGGAAAGATCTACCAAACGGTCTTGAACTTCGCCTAATTCCTTCTGGAAAACTTGGGTCATTGACATTTCCTCTCCACCTTTCGAAGACTCTTTCATAACTTAGTGAACATTGGGCGAAGTGTCGGTTAACAGAGCGCGACAAGTGCCTCGGGTCTCTTTCTTTACTAGTTTAACGCTGGAAGAATCAACATAGAGTTAACCTTGTGAACAAACCTGATGGAGAAAACAAGATGGTCAAGTCATCTAATCCCAAGAAAGTTGCTGCTCAGGCAGTCGACTTCCTTGAGGTTTTGGATACTGCCGGTGTCATCTTGAATAGCGCAAATGAGGTTATTAACCAGAGCTCACAGGCTGAAAGCATGGGGCTTTCCGAGTATGAAAAGCTCACAAACCAGGAACTTCAGGATTTAGTGAACCTAGCTAGAAGCGAAAAGAGCTCACAGACCAAAGAACTCTATTTTCAAAAGAATTTCAAAGCCCCAAAGCAGTATCTGTCTGCTCGGGCAACCATGCTCAGTGAAGATCTGGTTGTGCTACTGGTCGAAGACAAAACTGAGGCAAAAAGACTCGAGGATGTTCGCCATGACTTCGTGGAAAACATCTCCCATGAGCTAAAGACCCCAATCAGTGCAATTTCACTATTGGCTGAAGCGCTCCAGCTTGCCCTTGATGACCCAGAGCAAACTAAGAAATTTGCCACCAATCTGCAGCGTGAAGCCAAGCGCTTAGGTGGTCTGGTCAATCGCATCATTGAGCTTTCTAGAATTCAGGCGGGGGACATTGGCGGAGATGCAACACTTTTCCAACTTGGTGATGTAATTGCCGAGTCAGTTGATGCAAATCTGTTCTTGGCAGATCGAAAGTCGGTCAAGCTAACTTTTGATATTATTCCTAATGTTGAAATTCTCGGTGATCGAGAACTTATCGGAATGGCAATCAAAAACTTGATTGAAAATGCAATTTTGTATAGCGATGCAAACTCACAGGTCGGTGTTGGTCTAACTGTTGAGGATGATTTTGCCGAAGTGCGGGTAACCGATACCGGAATCGGAATTCCAGTGGATCAGCAGGAGAGAATCTTTGAACGCTTTTATCGAGTTGACCCATCGAGATCTAGAGAAACTGGGGGGACTGGCCTGGGTCTTGCAATTGTGAAGCACGCAGCGAATAATCACGGCGGAGAAGTTTCGGTATTTTCCAGAGTCGGACTCGGCTCAACTTTCACCCTGAGATTACCTATTCATAAAAAAGCTAACGAGAGGGCAGATGCATGACCACGGTTTTAGTTGTTGAAGATGAAGTGAACATGCGTGAAGCGCTGACGTTCCTGTTGCGTAGTGAAGGCTATCTGGTTCTTGAGGCTGAAGATGGTGAAGAGGCGGTTAAGGTATTCAATGCAGAGGGGGCAGATCTAGTTCTACTGGATCTGATGCTCCCGAAGCTATCGGGTAAAGAAGTTTGCAAAGCGATACGTATGGAATCGGATGTCCCGATCATCATGCTTACTGCCAAAGATACCGAGATTGATAAGGTGATTGGTTTTGAAATCGGGGCAGATGACTATGTCACCAAGCCATACTCCAAAAACGAACTGTTGGCGCGCATGAAGGCCGTGCTTCGCAGAAACGGTGGACCTAAGGAAGCGGTAAACGGAATCCTAGAGGCAGGTCCGGTTCGCATGGATATCGACCGGCATCTGGTTTATTTCAACGGCGAAAAAGTAAGCATGCCACTGAAAGAATTTGAACTGCTTGAATTGCTATTGGAAAACAAGAATCGAGTTCTCACCCGTGGGCAGATTATTGACCAGGTGTGGGGTTCAAACTATTTTGGTGATACAAAAACCCTAGATGTCCACATCAAGCGACTTCGCTCCAAGATCGAAGAGGACCCTTCAAGGCCAATGCACCTGCTCACAGTGCGTGGTTTGGGCTATAAGTTCGAAGTTTAGTTTCTCGACAGGGAAGCAACTAGGTCGCGGTATTCCGGCAAAGTGCCATCTAGCACTGGAACATTGACGTAGTCGGTGCCATCATCGCTCTGCAGAATTATTTCAACGATGTCCCCAGCTTTAACCGGTAACTCAACTTTTAATGCAGGTTCATTCTGATAACCAATGTTGACAACCTGATAACCCAGCACTGTGTATTGACGGAATAATTTGTCACCGGTTGATGTGGTGAAACCTAGGTTGAAAGTAATTTCTTTTCTGCCAGAGTTTGCAAAAGCTCCAAAGAATCCGTAGTGACCTTCGTTATCAACGAAGTAAAGCAGGTTACGAGCCTTTAGGTTGCCAAGATCTGCTTGTGCTCCATCGCTGGGTGCATACATCTGAAGCGAAGCTACGGGACTAGTCATGTTGCAAGCGGCGGTTCCAAAAACAGTTAAACCGGCTACAACAGTGGCAATCAGGGCACGACGAATAAGCAATTTTCCTCCTGGGCTTACTTCTCCCATTCTATCTTTCAAGGCTGTGGTAAAATTGGGGTTTGCGAAGGGAAAGCAATCAATGGAATTCAAAAAAGGCCTTACCGTTGTCTATCCGCACCACGGGGCAGCCGAAATCTTAGATGTCGCCAAGAAGGAGTTTCGTGGCGAGAAAAAGCTTTACCTGAAGCTAAAGGTTGAGCAGGGAAACCTGATTATTTGGGTCCCAGCCGAAACTGCTGAATCCGAGGTCGGTGTTCGAGATGTCATCGATGCCAAAGGTGTTCGCAAGGTTGAGGCCAAACTAAAAGAAGAATTTATTGAAGAGCCGACCAACTGGTCCAGAAGGTTCAAAGCCAACCAGGAAAAGCTCGCCTCGGGTGATGTTATGAAGGTTGCCGAAATTGTTCGTGACCTTTGGCGAAGACAACAGGACCGCGGACTTTCTGCTGGTGAAAAGCGCATGCTTGCCAAAGCCATGCAGATCTTGGTCTCAGAGCTTGCCCTAGCGCTAAAACTTGACGATGCTGGCGCAGAAACCCACATCCTGAAGGTCTTGGCCAAAGGCGCTAAGTAATAAAGCCTTATAGGAGGCAAGAGCATGAGCCGGATAGCTGTCATTCTTGTCGCCGCGGGGGACGGCACTCGTCTGGGTCAGGGAATCCCTAAAGCTCTAGTGAAGATTCAGGGTAGAACCCTTTTAGAGCATGCTCTAAAACGAATTCTTGAAATCAAGAATCTAAAGCAAATTGTTGTTGCTTCCCACGAGAATCACGTTGAGGAATTTAGAGCCCTCGGTGAAGAAGTAATTCAAGCTCGAGTTCCGGTTTCTTTCACACCAGGTGGAACATCTCGCCAAGGTTCAATAATGAATGCTTTGAGCCAAGTTAATGAGGACATCGACATAGTTTTGGTGCACGATGCTGCACGTTGTTTTGCGCCTACGGAATTATTCGACCGCGTGGCAGCTTCAGTTGCCGAATACGGTTTTGGAGTTGTTCCGCTATTGCCGATTGCAGACACAATTAAGCAGGTTAATAAAGATGTTGTGCTAAATACCGTAGATCGAGAAAATCTGCGAAGTGCTCAAACCCCGCAGGGTTTTGTCTTTAAGGAACTTTTTGAAAAATACCAGTTGGCAACCGAAGTATTCACCGACGATGCGGCTCTTATGCAGTCCTTCGGTGAGGTAATTCATTCGGTTGCTGGCGATGCACTTGCCTTCAAGATCACTCATCCTGAGGATTTGGAATATGCGCAGGGGCTTAGCAAGAGTCAACGAACTGGTATTGGAACAGATGTTCATCGCTTCTCTCAAGACAGTTCTAAAAAGCTTTACCTTGGCACAGTTTGCTGGGAGGGCGAAGTTGGACTTGATGGTCACAGCGATGGCGATGCACTCAGTCACGCAATAGTTGATGCATTGCTCTCAGCAGCAGGACTTGGGGACATCGGAACAGTCTTTGGCACCGAGGATGAGAAATACCAAGGCGCCAATGGCCGGGTGTTCATAACCGGTGCCCTAGAACTGCTTTCCGAACATGGCTGGACTGTAGTGAATGTGAGCGCTCAACTGATCGGTAATCGACCAAAGGTGGCACCGAAGAGAGTTGAGGTTGAAAAGACTCTCTCCGAGATCATTGGCGCTCCAGTCAGTCTTGGGGCGACAACCACTGACGGGCTTGGCTTTCTGGGGAACTCGGAGGGGGTGGCTGCCGTAGCCACCGCTCTTATTGAAAGTAGGCTCTAGGCATGGCACTAGAGCTTTTTGACTCCAAGGAGCAAAGACTCAGGGAGTTTATTCCACTGACTCCAGGACATGTCGAGATGTATGTCTGTGGTCCAACCGTTCAATCTGAACCACACCTGGGGCATCTCAGAAGCGCTCTGGTTTATGACGTGCTTCGGCGTTGGCTAGTTGCCTCCGGTTACACCGTGACAATGGTTAGAAACGTAACCGACATCGATGACAAAGTTTTAGTGAATGCCAAGGACAGAAATTGGCTGGAGTTTGCCAGAGAGGTTGAACAGAGCTTTATCTCAAGTTACGCCAATCTAGGAATCTTAGAGCCAACGCATAAGCCATATGCCACAGAACATATCCAAGACATGATTCAACTTACCGAGAAGTTGATTGAACGGGGTCATGCATATGTTGCTTCTGATGGCAGCGCCAATGTCTTTTTTGATACATCTTCTTGGCCGAGCTACGGAGAACTCACTAATCAAAAACTAGAAAACATGGAAGGTGAATCAGATAACACCTTTGGCCGTAGATCGCCAAATGATTTCGCACTTTTCAAAGCGCACAAGTCTGATGAACCAGAATCAGCCAGCTGGGAAACTCCCTGGGGTAAGGCTAGGCCGGGTTGGCACATCGAATGTTCTGCAATGGCTAAGCACTTCCTTGGTGAATCTTTTGACATTCATGGCGGAGGTCTCGATCTTCGTTTCCCACACCATGAGAATGAGTTGGCTCAGTCAAAAGCTTCTGGCGATAGGTTTGCAAACTTCTGGCTGCACAACGCACTGATTACCATTTCCGGAAACAAAATGTCAAAGAGTTTAGGAAACGGAGTCAGTGTTGCAGATGCACTTTCTCAGGGCAGTTGGCCAGCACTGCGCTACTGGCTACTCTCCGCTAACTACCGTTCAAACCTTGACTACACTCCGGCATCCATCACTGAAGCCCAAGCTGCTCTTGATCGCATCATTGGCTTTATCAAGCGAGCAGATATAGATGTGAAGGTTTCAACCGAGGACCTTCCAAAAGAATTTGTAACTGCAATGGATAGCGATCTAAACGTCCCAGCAGCTCTAGCTGTTATTCATGAGCAGGTAAGAATTGGGAATCAGGCAATTGATTCCGGTAATGATGCAACGCCTCAGGTCAGAGCAGTTAGAGCGATGCTTCACGTTTTAGGTTTCGATTTTGCACTACAAGAAAAGGAAATTGATCCTGCGCTCAAACAAAAAGTTGAAGAGCTCATCGACAAGCGCAATCAAGCCAAACAGGCTAAAGATTTTGCTGCGGCCGATAGCATTAGGGCTGAATTGGAAAAACTGGGTGTAACGCTGAAGGACATGCCAGATAAGACGATATGGAGCATAGATGGCTAAGAAACCAGGTCGCCCAGGGGCCAGACCGAAGAAGGCTCAGCCTCGAGTCGGTAGCGGTGGCAACCGTCGTCAAGGATTAGAAGGCAAGGGCCCAACTCCTAAGGCGGAAGATAGAAAGTATCATCCAGCTGCCAAAGCTAAGGCTGCCAGAGAGAAAAAAGCTGCCAGTCAACCTAAGGTGGCAAGAACCACCAAAAAGGGTGAGTTCCTAGCACCAACTAACCGAACTGCTGGAAATGCTGGTGCTACTAAGCGTGGCGGAAGAGTCCAGAAAGCCGCCGATGCATCAGAGGTTCTATCAGGTAGAAACAGCGTGCTTGAAGCTCTAAGAGCAAAGGTTCCAGCAACTGGTTTATTTATCGCATCCAGAATTGAGATGGATGACCGAGTCAAAGAAGCCATTACCATTGCCAATTCGCGAGGAATTGCAGTCGGTGAGGTAACCAGAGCTGAAATGGATCGGATGACCGGTTTTGATGCGGTGCATCAGGGAATTGCCCTCCAAGTTCCCCCATATAACTATCAGCACCCTCAAGAACTATTGGACAAAATCCTCTCTCGTGGGCAAAAGCCACTACTGGTTGCTCTTGATGGAATCACTGATCCTAGAAACCTAGGTGCAATCATTCGCTCTGTTGCTGCCTTCGGAGGTCAGGGAGTTATTGTTCCCCAACGTCGCTCAGTTGGTGTCACAGCTTCAGCTTGGAAAACTTCAGCTGGTGCAGCATCAAGAATTCCGGTTGCATTGGCAGCTAACCTAAACGCAACCATCAAGGATTTCCAAAAGCGCGGTCTATTTGTGATCGGTCTTGATGGCGGGGGAGATATGAGCTTGCCTAATTTCAAATTGGGTAATGAACCTCTCCTGCTGGTCATCGGAAGTGAGGGCAAAGGCTTATCTCGATTAGTTCAAGAGAACTGCGACGCCATCGTTTCAATTCCAATCGCTAAAGATACCGAATCACTTAATGCCGGTATTGCCGCCTCAGTAGTTTTGTATGAGGTTGCTAAAGCGAGATTACGTTAAAAAGAAAGTGGCCCAAAAAGTTTGGGCCACTAACTTTAGTTTCTAAAACTACTTCTTTTTTGGTGCTGCTTTCTTCACAGCTGGCTTCTTAGCCGCAGGCTTTGCAACAACCTTCTTAGCCGCTGGCTTACTAGCGACTTTCTTAGCCGGAGCCTTTGCGGCAGCTGGTGCAGCCTTCTTCGGTCCGTCATCGTTCAAGCGAACACCTGACTCGATATCGAAAAGGTGAATGATTCCACCTGAAGGCTTTAGGAACACCTTGTCACCGGAACGAAGTGAGCTCTTTGAGCCAACGCGAGCGATGATATCAACTTCCTTGCCTTCGAGAGTCGCGCTTCCATAAAGGAATGCATCCGCACCAAGTTCTTCGATGATGCTCACAGTTACCTGAAGACCCTCGTTCTTAGTGACCACTAGGTCCTCTGGGCGAACACCAACGGTGATCTGCTTGGCCTTGGTCTTAGACAAGACATTTGAAGCAACCTTCAGAGTTTGGTTTCCAAACTGAACTCCACCGGCAACCACCTTGGAGGTGATTAGGTTCATAGCTGGAGAACCAATGAAGCCCGCAACGAATACGTTTGCTGGACGCTCGTAAAGTTCACGCGGTGAGTCAACCTGCTGCAAAAGTCCATCTTTTAGAACCGCAACGCGGTCACCCATAGTCATAGCCTCTACCTGGTCGTGGGTAACGTAAACGGTTGTTACGCCCAAACGACGTTGCAGCGAAGCAATCTGCGTTCTAGTCTGAACACGAAGTTTTGCGTCAAGGTTTGATAGCGGTTCGTCCATGAGGAACACCTCTGGTTTACGAACAATCGCACGACCCATAGCAACACGCTGACGCTGACCACCGGAAAGAGCCTTAGGCTTACGGTCTAGGTATGGTTCAAGGTCTAGAAGCTTTGCTGCTTCAAGAACTCGAGCAGCACGCTCATCCTTTTTGACACCAGCAATCTTTAGAGCAAAGCCCATATTTTCTGCAACTGTCATGTGTGGGTAAAGCGCATAGTTTTGGAAAACCATGGCGATGTCGCGGTCCTTAGGTGGGACCTGGGTTACGTCACGATCACCGATGAGGATTCTTCCCTCATTGACTTCTTCCAGTCCGGCGAGCATACGTAGGGTTGTGGTCTTTCCACAACCTGATGGACCGACGAGAACTAGGAATTCTCCGTCTTTGACGGTCAAATCAATCTTGTCGACCGCTGGGCGATTGCCACCGGGATAAAGCCTGGTAGCGGCCTCAAATGTTACTGTTGCCAATTTATTACTCCTTCAGCGGCAGGAACGAGCCGCACGATCCGTAGTGAATGGGTACCCGAGGCTAAATCCTCAGGTTTTTCTATTATCGCATTAGCAGGGCTGTCCCTTAGACTTAATCACCTATGCAGTTTTGGCCCATCGGCCAGAACCCCCAAATTCTAAGAGGTGTCATCAATATGTCGCTAAACCCGCGTCCAACCCGTTCCGAGCAGCGCGAGGCAGCTCGAGCTAAGGCTCGTGAGCTTAGAGAAAAGCGTGCCAAAGGCGATAAGCGCAAACGCTTAATCGTAACCACTTCAGTCACCTTGGCGGTCATCGGAGTGGTCGCAGGTGTTACCTGGGTCATTTTCACTTTTAGCCAAAATGCCATTAACAACAGCGAGAATGCCAAGAAGAGTCCAGCTAACGTGACTGCTCTGGGTGGAGTAATCGTAGGCAAAGATCTGAACCTAATCAGCGAAGCTGAAGCCTCGAAGACAAATCACATCGTCATCTACCAGGACTACCAGTGCCCAATATGTAAGTTGTTTGAGGTTCCAAACAGTTCTCAAGTTAGGAACTGGGCCGAAAAGGGTCTAGCCGCCGTTGAGTATCACCCGATCTCATTCCTGGATGGCCAGTCGCTCAACAACTATTCTTCCAGAGCTGCCAACGCAGCTTTCTGTGTGGCAAATTCGCAACCGAAAAAGTTCTACGACGTAAACACTTCGTTGTATGCCAACCAGCCAGAGGAAAACACTGCTGGTCCGACTGATGCACAGATTAAGGACACCCTTAGATCTGCCGGTGTGAATGTTGATGATGAAATCAACCAATGTATCGATCAAAAGCGTTATGCCAAGTTCATTGATAACCGAACCAACGAGGCCTTCAACCAGAAGGCAGTGACCGGAGACACAATCCCTCAGGGCACACCTCACATTCTGGTGAACGGTGTGCAATACACTTGGAATGATGTAGCCGCAGATTTGCCTAACCCCGGTAGATTTGCTCAATTCTTCGAAGTTAACAAGAAGTAAGGTAAGGAAACCCGAATGAAGAAGTCAATCCTTTCAGCAGTTATCGCAACTGTTCTGGCAGTTAGTCTGGCTGCCTGTTCAACCCCAGGTGCTAAGCAGATTGTGTTGCGCACTGCAACAGGTGAAAACCCAGTTTTGACTGTTGGTGACCGAGCAAACATTGTCGGTGAACTTGACCTGTCTGACACCAAGGTAGAGAACTTTGAAATCGTAATTGAGGAGCAGGCCCCTGGTGGCTCATGGACTCAGTTCCGTAAGATTTCTGCACGTCTTGGATCAACCAGCGTCGGATTTGCTCTAGTCAAGAACGAAGCTGGAGAGTATAAATACCGTGCCACTCTAAGTGGAAAAGATTACGGACCTTTCGTCTCTTCAGTCTTGACCATCAAGTACCAAGACAAGAAGTAAAGTTTTTTCTAACTAGGTGGCGGGTTGATAAGCCCGCCACCTAGTTCCTTAATGCGGTTTTACCGATAAACTTTCCCTCGGACACTTTTGTCCAAGCCGACCTGGCGCAATTGGTAGCGCATCGCACTTGTAATGCGAGGGTTAGGGGTTCGAGTCCCCTGGTCGGCTCTACGTCTGAAATAAACATTCAAAGAAGGAAATACAAAGTGCAA
>Ga0214923_10004864_pt1 | contig 15934 bp, 13 predicted proteins | sample LL1510_MetaG_FD_177993 | JGI IMG/M metagenome (GOLD analysis project Ga0214923, IMG submission 177993) | Freshwater microbial communities from Lake Lanier, Atlanta, Georgia, United States - LL-1510 | ecosystem: Environmental > Aquatic > Freshwater > Lake | place: USA: Georgia | collected...
GCAATTTATACCTCGAGGTTATGTGCCGGCGGAGAAGCGCAGTCGGAGCGACACGCCGGGTACGACGCATCACCGAACGACGACATTATCTTTGGCGGAAACGTCATATTCCCGCGCAGTACCCGGCGGCCAGTTCGCCAGGAGCCCCTCCAGCGCACGCGACTTGGCTGCCGCATCGTCGGCGCTCCCCCAAAAAACGCGTTGAGCGGTGTCACCCAACACGAAGGTCACATCATCCGTCGTTGTCGCACTGATGTCAGAAATTCGATCTCGTAGTTCACTCGGCACGGTGCGCAACACGCGGACAGCGGACTCAAAAGCGGGCCCGGTCGGAACATCGCCGGGCACATGAAGGAGGGGAAAACCTCCGGGATAATCGGGCGCTGTCTCGAGAGTGACTCCCGCTGCATCAGCTAGCACGAAAGCCGTACCGGCAGGCATGTACGCAACCGGCTCCCGTTCAACGAGATGAAGGATGAGGTCATGGGGTGGACGAGATTCGATGGAATAACTCTCCACCAGGTTCTGACGACGAAGCACCCCCTCGATTCGAGAAACATCCACGAGTGGAAGTGGTACGCCAATTTGATCGGCCAGCTGGCGTGAAATTGACTCGGGGTCAACCCGAGAAGTTCCCGTGATCGTGATCTTCTCGACGCGCATCACGGGTGAGAAAACGCCAATCACCACGAAAAGCACCAAAGAGAACATCGCAAGAATGGCAATAAACCACGCTTGGCGGCGGCGGCGCACCCGTGCGGTAAAACGTCGCACTTCTTTGCGCTCAAATTCCTTTCGAGCCTTCCGGGCGTCCCGCACAGCTGAACGGGACTGCGGCTCATCCAGGTTCGTGGATGCAGAAGCGCGTCGGCGAGAAGAACGAGTCTTCTCCGACTCACGTCGTGTCGAGTCGGGGTGCCGCACGACACGACGACGCGACGTCGCCTCAGAAACTCGGACGCCTTGCCCCTTCGACGCCGAAGACGAATCCGGCCGCGCTGACGAGGGAAAATCCGGACGCTTCACGGTCGTGAAGATCGAGTCGACAAGGCGTCGACGACCTGAGGAATGATGCGATAGACATCACCACAGCCCAGTGTGATGACAAAATCTCCGGGTTGCGCCAACTCAGAAACTCGTCGTGCAGCGAGTCGCCAATCCGGTTCGTAAAACACCTTGCTCGGGTCGGTGAACTTGTCCGTAACCAGTTGACCCGTCACTCCCGGGACAGGGTCCTCTCGCGCACCATATACGTCAAGACAGACGGTCACGTCTGCCTTCGACTCAAGAACATGCGCGAATTCTTCGCACATGAGAGCCGTACGACTGTAGAGATGAGGTTGTTGCACAGCAATCAGCCTTCCCTCTCCCACGACCGTGCGAGCGGCCGACAAGACGGCGTCGACCTCCGTCGGGTGGTGCGCGTAATCGTCATAGACACTCACTTCGCCGACCACAGCGTGAAGTTCGAACCGCCGTTCGGTTCCAGAAAATTTCTCAAGACCACGCACAACGCGATGGGGGTCGAAACCCATGCTCACGAGAACGGCAAACACACCCCCGGCGTTTATGGCATTGTGCCGACCCGGCACAGGAAGTTCGGAATCGTAAACTGTCCCCCGCCACGAAAGAGAAAACCGAACAGATCCGCCCGACGAATTAATCGAGTGAATGCGCACATCCGCGTTTGGACTTTCCCCGAAGGTCAGCACATTCGCCTCACGCAGTCTCGATCTGACCAGCGTCGCACCGGAATCGTCGGCCGAGATCACGACGGTTTCACTCGCGCCCTCAGCAAAATCCACAAACGCCTCGATGAAGGCATCTTCCGACCCATAGTGGTCCAAATGATCCGGATCGACGTTCGTCACAAGAGCAACAGCCGTTGAGTAAAGCAAAAAAGATCCATCGGATTCGTCGGCTTCGATGACGAATTCGGCCGAGGACCCCGACTGGGCACTTCGTCCAAACCCGTGCACCACTCCCCCATTGACAAACCCGGGATCTTCGTCCATTTCGCGCAGCGCCGTCACGAGCATGCCCGTGGACGTTGTCTTCCCGTGCGCGCCCGCCACGGAAATGAGTCTCTTCCCGCGGGTCAGCCACTCGAGAGCCTGTGAGCGGTGAAAGACGGGGATGCCCCGGCGCATCGCCTCGACATACTCCGGGTTGTCTTGCCACAACGCGCCAGTCACGACGAGCTGATCGGCGGCACCGACGTGAGCAGAATCATGCCCGATGTCGACTCGCACGCCCATGTCGCGCAGGGAAAGCGTGGAGCTCGATTCTCGCGAGTCGGACCCCGACACACTCAATCCAGACTCAATGAACATGCGCGCGATGCCACTCATGCCTGACCCGCCGATACCGACGAAGTGCACGTGTCCCCACGTATCGGGAGCAGTAACGCTCAAATCAGGCTTAATCACGGTTCACAAAACCTTCACGCGGGAGTATCGAATACACCATTGTCGTCTCAGGGACGTCTTGACTCTAACCCAGCTCACGCGAGGCTGGCAGGGAGGCACGCGCGCGCTGGATGAGAGCGCACATCCTTTCTGCGCCGTTCCGGATTCCCAACTCACGTGAGGCGGCGCCCATCGTCGCCAATCGCGCCTGATCTCGCATTAACGGAAGGACGCTGGCGAGCATCCACGCTGGGGTGAAGTCAGCATCACGCACCAATTGAGCACCTCCCGTTGTGACCAGTGGGAGAGCGTTGAATCGCTGCTCGCCATTCCCGACCGGATACGGCACAAAAACCGCCGGTAAACCGAGGGCCGCAATTTCACACACTGTTGACGCGCCCGCTCGAGAAATAACGAGGTCAGCACAGGCGAGAGCATCGCGCATGCGGTCGCAGTACTCCAGAACGCGGTATCCACCTTTGACGCTGTTGCTCGTCGCATCGCCCGCGTTGCTCGTCGCATCGCCCGCGTTGCTCGTCGCATCGCCAGTGTCAACCGAGCCCGAGGTGATGGACACAGATCGACCGCGGCCTGTGATGTGAAGAATCTGAACACCGGCTCGCCCGAACTCCGACGCGACCGCAGTAGTGGTCTCGTTGAGTCGTGCCGACCCGAGAGAACCTCCTGTGATGACGAGTGTGGGCATATCCGGTTGCAAACCGAATGACTGTCGCGCCTCCCGTTTTTGCGCCGACGTCACGACGTGCTCGAACTCCGGTCGCAGAGGCATCCCCACGAGAGTGCCGTGCTGGATAGCGGTTCCGGGAATCGCAATGCCGACAAAACGAGTCCAACGCGCCCCGAGTCGATTGGCTAAGCCAGGACGTGCGTTTGCCTCATGAATGGCGAACGGCACTCGCTCTCGATGAGCCGCCGCATAGGCAGGCGCCGCCGCGTATCCACCAACTCCGATAACGACGTCGACCTGACGCTGCACTAAGACATGTCGAACTTGCGCGACGGCTGCGCGCCACCGCGACAGGAAGCGCACGGCATCGCGGTTGAGCCTTCGCGGAAATGGAACTTTCGCGATGGTGAGAAGTTCGAAGCCTGCCTCCGGGACGAGTCGGCTCTCCAGACCCTCCGCGGTACCCAGCATGAGAATGGTGCATGATGGTTCGTCTCGGCGAAGTCGTTGAGCAATCGCCAACATGGGATTCACGTGCCCGGCCGTACCGCCGCCCGCCAACAGGTACGTTGTCATGCGCGCCGCCGGGGTGACTCAGGTTGAGAAGACGAAGTCTCGCGCACACGACGCGCACCTCGAGATGGCGAAGGCGAGCGCCTGGAGTTCGCGATGCGGCGAGCATCTCGTTCCGCACGCGCAAACGACAAGACGATCCCCACGGCAAGCAAATTGGAAACCAAAGCCGTGCCTCCCGCCGACAAGAACGGCAGCGGTACGCCGAGCACAGGGAGAATACCGACGACGACGCCAATGTTGATCGCTGCCTGACCGATAATCCAGAACATAATGGCACCCGTCGTGATGCGAATCATGCGATTGTCGGTGTCACGGATGATGCGTAAAAACAAAATGGTCAAGAAAATGAACAGGACGATGACGACAAGGCACCCAATAAGCCCAAGTTCTTCGCCGATGATCGCAAAAATGTAGTCGTTGTCAGCTGCGGGCAACCACGACCACTTGGCTTTGGAGTTCCCCAAACCGACACCGAAAATTCCTCCACTCGCCATGGCCCACAGCCCGTGCAGAGGTTGCCAGCACGTATTCGAGTAGTCGGTACATCCATCAAGTGACATAAAGGACATGATTCGGGACATGCGATTCGGGCTCGTCACGGCCACCACGACAACCCCGAGGGCTCCGATGATGGCGGGAATCGAAAGGATTCGCCACGGGAGACCCGCAAAAAGTAACCCGCCCATCACAATGATGGCCATAATCATCACGGTGCCCAGGTCTGAGCCGAGGAGGACGAGTCCCATGAGTCCCACGGCCGGAACGACGGGAAGCAGAACCTGCCAGACGCGAGATCCAACCCGATCAATGGCCAAGGGAATGGCCACCCCCAACCAGACAGCGATGATGACTTTGAGGCCTTCAGAAGGTTGCGCCGTAAAACTGCCGATGGCAATCCAATTTCGATTACCGCCCGTTTCAATTCCAATCGGACTGAAAACGAGAAGCTGCAATGCAACGCCAAGGCCAAGGAGTCGTTTCGCCCACGTCGGCCAAAAGACGAGAGGGAGTCGCGAAACAATCAGCATGAGCGGAATGCCGACGATGGCAAATCCGGCCTGTCGCAAGAAGCCACCAAAAAAGCCCTGATCGGAGAGAAACGAGTCAATGGACGACGCCGAGAAAACGACAATGAGTCCGATGATGACGAGGAAAATCACGGTTCCGAGCAGCAAATAGAAATTCGCGTTCTCGGATCGAAGCGCATCCCGTAAGACAATGCGCGCGGATAACCCACCCGACGCGGCACCCGTCACACCAGACGTCCCTCGATCGACGACACGCAATGCCGGCCGTCGGGAAGTGCCAGAAACTTGCTGAGAAGAAGGAGTCGACGTCACGGTGGTGACTCCTCTCCGTTGTTAAGGTGCGACGTGTGCGCGAACCGCTTCGGCGAACAAACGCCCCCGGTGCGCATAGTCGGTGAACTGATCCATCGACGCCGCCGCCGGCGCGAGCAACACCACGTCTCCGTGTGCCACAAAAGAGGACGCAGCACTCACGGCCTCCGTCATGACCTTCTCAGTTTCTCCCGCGCGAACCTCCACGACGGGGAGGTGTGGCGCGTGTTGCGTGAACGCACTCACCACCTCGCTACGGTCTGCCCCGATAACGACGGCAGCTTTCAGGCGTGACGCGTGCCGTGAGATCAGTTCATCGAGCGAAACACCCTTCAGCAAACCTCCCACAATCCAGACCACGGATTCGTTCGCTCGCAAGGAGGCATCTGCGGCGTGCGGATTCGTTGCTTTCGAGTCGTCAATCCATGTCACACCGTCGACATGGGCAACGGTCTCGTAACGATGAGAGTCGACGCGAAACGTGGAGAGTGCTTCCGAAATCGCGTCGATGGATGCCCCGGCGCTGCGGGCGAGGGCCGCCGCCGCGAGTACGTTGAGAACCATGTGCGGAGCGTGAAGTCCCTGTCCGCGTAATTCCTCGACCGTCGTGAATTCGAGTGCCTCGGCATGTCGATTATCGATAAAAGATCGATCGAGCAGGATTCCATCGACGATTCCAAAATCCGACGGCCCCGGTGAGTCGAGGCCAAAACCGATTGCTCGAGCGCCGTCTGTCACCGCAGCATCCTCGACCATTCGTCGCGTGCGCTCATCACCGCGGTTATAGACGCACGCGATTTTTGTGTCGGTATAGACCTTGGCCTTAGCCGCAACATAGTTGTCGAAGCCGTTGTGCCAGTCGAGGTGGTCGGGAGCGACGTTGAGGCACGCGCTCGAAAACGGCACAACTTCCCTCAGCCAATGAAGCTGGTAACTGGAGATTTCGACAACAAAATAATCGAATCCACCTGGGTCCCGCACCGCATCCAGCACGGGAACGCCGATATTGCCACAAGGCGCAACGCGAAATCCGGCGTGGAGCAGCATGTGTGACGTCAGTTGCGTCGTCGTTGTCTTTCCGTTGGTGCCCGTGACGAGAATCCACTCGGCCGGTTCGCCCTGTTTGTCTCGAACTCGCCATGCCAACTCGATGTCACCCCACACGGGAATCGAATTGGTGTGAGCCCACAGCACAACGGGATGGTCGGGATGGTACCCCGGAGAAACCACGATCAGGTCTGGACCGAACTCCGCAACGTCGGTTAGAGCCGCATCGGTCGACTCGTTTTCGACGACGGTGATTCCGAGGACCGCACACATCTGTCGGCGAAGATCATCAACCTTGGCCGCGTGCACCAGTACAACGCAACCGAGTTCCGCGAGCGTATCTGCGACCGAGAATCCGGTAACTCCGAGACCAAGAACAGCAACCCGAAGCCCAGACCAGTCGGCATGCCAACTGCGCAACGTCTCACACCGCGGAATGACCATCAGTGCCTAACGCGAGAGCCACTCAAGGTAAAAGGTTCCGACGCCGGCAGCGACACACAGCCCGGCGATAATCCAAAAGCGCACGACAACGGTCACTTCGGCCCACCCTTTGACCTCAAAATGGTGGTGGATCGGACTCATCAGGAACACTCGCTTTCCTCCCGAAAGCTTGAAATAACCCCGCTGGATCAAGACCGACGCCGTGTCGAAAACGAACAGGCCACCAATCAAAATGAGCAGCAATTCTGTCTGACTCAAAATAGCGAGGGCGGCCAATGCGCCCCCGAGTGCCATTGAGCCGGTGTCGCCCATGAATATTTGTGCCGGCGACGTATTCCACCAGAGGAAGCCGATGAGAGCCCCGACGATGGTGGCCGAAATGATGGCGAGGTCGAGCGGATCCCGCACTTCGTAGCACTTATAGAGCACGTCGGCGTCAATCGTCCTACTGAAGCACGACTGATTGAATTGCCAAAAATTGATGATGACAAAAGCACCGATCGCGAAAATCGACGAACCCGAGGCGAGCCCGTCGAGCCCATCGGCCAGATTAACGGCATTTGTGGTCGCCGTGACGATCAGGATGATCCACACGCAAAACAGCACGATGCCGAGCACTTTGCCGAGAGCGAGAAAATCCAAACCGGTGTCACGAACAATGGACACGTGGGTCGAAGCAGGAGTGAGGCCATTGCTATTGGGAAAGCTGATGGACATCAAGGCAAAAGCCGTCGCGATAACGACCTGGCCCACGATTTTCCACCAGCCGTTGAGTCCAAGACTGCGCTGTTTGTGGGTCTTGATGAAGTCATCAATGAAACCAACGACGCCCAACCCGACCATGAGAAACAAAACGAGCAGGGGCGAAAGGGCGATTGAGGAATCGGTTATCCAGTTCGCCAGAAAAAATCCGACGACGACGGCGAGAACAATAACAATGCCACCCATGGTCGGGGTGCCCTTTTTCCAATGGTGGTCGTTTGCTTCGTCATCACGGATGAACTGTCCCCACCCGATTCGACGAAACAGCCGCACAAACACGGGAGTGAAGAAGAGACTGAAGACGAGGGAGATTCCTCCCGCAAGTAGCAGTGTGCTCACGCGTAGGTTTCTCCCAATCGATCACCGAGGAATCGCAAGTTCGCCGAATTCGAGGACTTGACCAGCACGACGTCGCGCGGGCGAAGGTCAGCAACGAGATAATCGTATGCCTCCTCCGGTGTCTCGAAGAACACGGATTCTCCAGCCCACGACCCCTCATTGACGGACGAAACGTGGAGCCTGCGGGCATCATTGCCGACAACAATTACGAGATCGATATTGAGGCGCACGAGAAGAAGCGCGATGCGGTCGTGTTCCTCACCGGAGTATTCGCCGAGTTCCGCCATGGCGCCAAGCACGGCAATCCGGCGAGACCCAGGTGGTGTGACATGCACGAGGGTCTTGAGTGCGGCTGCCATGGAGTCGGGGCTCGCGTTGTAGGCGTCGTTAATGACGGTGATGTCGCGGCCAGAGAAAACCTGCATCCTCCAACGCTCGGCGAGGGTAACGCTCTCCAGAGCGGCAATGCAGTCCGCCAAAGGAAATCCCAATTCGTGCCCAACTGCAAGAGCCGCCAGGGCGTTCATCACGTGATGCTCACCAATGACGCGGAACCGAACCGTCGCGGTTTCCCCGAACACACTGACGTCAAAGTGAGTTCCCGACAGCGTCGACTCGACGTCGATCCCCTGGACGTCACATCCATGAGTCCGGCCAAACCAAACAACACGTCCCGGTGCATGAGTCGTCATCGAGGCCACGCGATGATCGTCACGGTTCAAGATGGCTACGCCCTCGGGTAACAATCCCTGGACGATTTCCGACTTGGCAATGACCGTGTTGTCGATCCCACCGAACTCACCAGCATGGGCGAGACCCACCATGAGGACGACGGCGACATCGAGTGGCGCCAGTGCAGTCAAACGTGCGATGTGCCCGATGCCACTCGCACCGAGCTCCAAAATCAGGAAACGCGTTGCCAGCGTGACTTTGAGCATCGTCAGGGGGGCACCGACTTCGTTGTTGAACGACGCTATCGGCCAGACGGTTTCCCCCTGCTGAGCACACATGGTGGCAACCAAGTTTTTGGTTGTGGTTTTGCCGTTCGAGCCCGTAATGCCGACAACCTTGAGGTGACCCTGTGCCCGAACTCGAGCAACTACTTCCTTCGCCAATGCCGCGAGAGCATCCACGGTGTCGCCCACAAGAATTTGGGGTACCGCCACGTCAACTTTGCGATTGACAACGACCAAGGCAGCTCCACGCGCTACGGCCTGATCGACGAAATTGTGACCATCGGTGAATTCCCCCGGTTTCGCAAAAAAGATGCCGCCCTGCTCGATGACTCGGGAATCCGTGTCTGACGGACCCGCAACGACAAGCTCCTCGGTGGATTCCGGATTCAGCACAAGTTGACCCGAGAGGACCGTTGAGATGTCACGCAAAGTCATCGGAATCATTCGAGTCCTCCCGTTGGGTAACCGGCTTCTGAAAGTGCCGCACGCATGTCGTCGCGGGCACTATACGAGATTCGAGAGCCAGCGACTTCACGATAACTTTCATGACCCGGACCCGCGTAAAAAATCACGTCGCCCGCTCGCGCCATCGCGACGGCCTCACGCACCGCGCGGGCAGGATCGGGTTGCTCAAAGACGAGTCCGTCGGGACGCGCAGCACGGGCACCAGCAAGGAGCGCGGATCGAATCATCGCGGGGTCCTCGGAGCGCGGGTGATAGTCAGTGACAATGACCGCGTCGGCAAGTCGGGCGGCAATTGCGCCGAGTTCGGGTCGCTTCAGAGTGTCGCGATCACCGTCGGCGCCAAAGACCATGATGATCTTGCCGGATGTGACGCGACGAAGTGCGTCGAGGCACACTCGAAAAGCCTCCGGAGTGTGACCGTAGTCAACCACGGCAACAGGGCCCTCGGTACCGGAAACAACTTCGAGTCTGCCCGGAATGTAGACGGGAATGCCCGCGTCACTCGTGACCGCTGCCACAAGATTCTCGACGGGAACGCCCGCCGATATCGCCATGACGATTGCCAGCGCAGCGTTAAGTGCCATGAATCTGCCCAGTACCGGCACAGAAGATCCAATGGTCACACCTTTTCCGCGGATGCGGAAGGTGGTCTGCTCGAACGATTCGGACGTAACCTCGACGTGCCAATCGGCCTCGACCTCCGGATTCATCGTGACCGTTTCGATGGGGATCAGGGCCGTCTCTGCCAGAATCTTCCCCCACGAATCATCCACGCACACGACCCCTCGAGAGGAAACCTCGGGCGAAAAGAGTGCGCACTTGGCAGCAAAGTAGTCATCGAGCGTCGCATAGTCGTCCAGATGGTCATGACTGAGATTGGCAAAACATGCCACGTCAAAATGGATGCCCGAAACCCGATGTCGCGTAAGAGCCTGTGCCGACACCTCGAGCGCGACGGCACCAACTCCTGCTTCTCGCGCGGCCGCAAGAAAAGAATGCAGTTCCGGCGCCTCGGGAGTAGTGAGTCCGCTCGGCACCTCCTGAGCGCCGATTCTGCGTTCGGCTGTCGTGCTCAGGGCTGTCACGATGCCGGCAGATTCCAAAACGCTGGCGAGAGCGTAAGCGATGCTTGTCTTGCCATTGGTGCCGGTAATGCCAAAAGTCAGACGTGTTGAGTCCGACGAGCCATAGATTTCGGCAGCCAGCGAACCGAGCAGTTCCCGAGGACGCTCACTCACGAGAACTGGCAGCTTCACGTCACTCAGAAACTGAGTTCCCGCCTTGTCCGTCAGAATCGCCACAGCACCCGCACGCTCGGAATGAACGCCAAAACTCGCACCGTGCTGGTGGGAACCAGGTAGGGCCACGAAGATGTCCCCGGGCACAATCTTTTTACTGTCGAGTTCCACTCCGGTCACCCGCACAGTCGCCCGATCTGGGGGAACCTCAACACCGAGTTGTTTCCCAATTTCTCCGAGTGAGATTCCCGGCGTCTGCGAGGGCCGAAGCAAGGTCATCGTGCCGCAGCGCTCCTTTTGCCCGGTGGTCCTAACCGCTCCAGACTACCTGTTCATGGCAGAGAGGAGGCTCTCCGCGTCAGCGCTGCCACCCGGTGTTCTTCCGGCGTCTGGTTGGGCCGCACACGCCCTAGTACGTCACTGGCCAGTAGGGCGAGTTCGACGTGGATGGCTGAATTCGGTATTGCTTGACCACTTGCTCCATGAGGTCGTGGATGACCGGCGCAACCGCAGCAGTGCTGTTCGAGGACGGGTTAGCCAAGGTGACCAGGACGACATATTGCGGATCTTCCGCAGGAATAAGTCCGGCAATCGAGACAATAAAGCTTGTGGAATAGGTGCCATCACCAGCCGACATTTCAGCTGTACCAGTTTTCGCCGCAACACGATATCCCGGGATGGTGAGTTGCGGGCCGAGCCACCCGTTGGTGACAACACCTTCAAGCATCCCCGTGACTTCCTGAGCAGCACTTGCGGAGACGACACGAACCGACTCCGGCAAAGACGGCGCAGTCACAGCACCATCGGGCGACGTACATTCCTCGACGAGGCGAACAGGCAGTCGAATACCGTTGTTTCCGATTGCTTGATAGGCGCCGGCCATCTGCACGGCTGTGGCCGCTAAACCTTGGCCGAAGAACATGTTGTAGTAGGTCTGGTTGTCCCATTGCTCAGGGTCATAAAGAATTCCCGCTGACTCACCCAGAAACCCAACGGCGGTGGGCTGTCCCAGGCCAAACTTCGTCATGTAAGAAAATCGTTGATCGGGCGAGAGCCCTTCACCGAAAAGGCTCATTCCCACGTTGCTCGATTCCACCAGCACGCCTTGCAACGTCAGATTGGGATCGTGGTCCGAACTGTCTTTCACGCGAGCACCATTGGCAAATTCCATGAGACTCGGAGCCTCCACACGCGAAGCATGATCAGCCATTCCCGTGTCGACAACCATCGCGGCGGTGAGGGACTTCATTGTTGACCCCGGCTCATAGGGAGCCGCAAAGGCATATGATCCGCGATACTGCTCCGGAGTTGCGTCGACGTTATTGGGATCGACGGACGGGTAATCGGCTACCGCACGCAACTTACCCGTTTTGACCTCGAGAACTACCGCGATTCCAAATCGGGCATCCTGAGCTTGCGCTTGCGTGGCTAAGACTTGCTGGGCGTACCACTGCAAATCGGAGTCGATGGTCAGACGGAGTTGAGACCCCTGTTTTGCCTGAACCGATGTCACCGTGCTTCCTGGGATCCGCACACCATCGGCACCTCGCTCGTACGTTTCTTGGCCATTCTCGCCGGCGAGACACGAGTCCTGTGTCAGCTCCAGCCCGGCAAGAGCGGTTCCATCCGAGCCGACGTACCCAAGAAGGTTTCCCGCGACAGAGCCATTGGGGTAGGCACGACTCGGAATCTGTTCGAAATACAGCCACGGTATTTCGAGTTGATTGAGAGCCCGGAACTGCTCGACGCCAACTCCGCGCGTGACATAGGCGAAGTCGGCATTGGGATTGGCGGTTAGGGACGACGAGATGGCGCCGAGAATATCCTCAGGCTTCTGACCGGTAATGGAGGCAATCTCCATGGCGGCCTCTTCCGTCGAGACCTTGTGCATGTTCTCACCCGTACCTCGCTCGAATTCGCGCGCGTTGCGGGGAGACATCGTGACGTCGTACTTCAGAATCGCGTCGGCAAGCACAATGCCGTTCGCATCCGTAATGTCCCCTCGCGGAGCGAAGACCGTGGCTGGTAGAGACATTTTGCCCGCGGAAGCGGCGTCATACTCGGCTGCGCGAACAATTTGTATGTCGATCAAACGAACCACGACCACCGCGAAGAAAGCGACGACGATGAGCATCGTGAGGCTGACCCTCAATTTGGTGATTCGTCGAGTACTCACGGAACTTGTTCGTCCCCTAATTAGTGCGTCGCCAGACCGGGTAGTCCATGAGCTAACGCTACGGGCGCCGCGGGAGCGAGACCGGCTGGCGCGCCGTTGGGGTCCGCCACCGCGGGTGCTGCATGCGATGCCGCGTCGCCCGTCGGCGTCAGGGACGCACTCGTCACGAGGGGCACGTTAGCGAGGAGAGAGTTGGGCACAAGTGTTCCACCGTCGGACCCGACGAGACGCGTGAAGCCATCGCCTGATGAGGGTGCACCCAGAATTGCTCCATCGGATAACCGCAGATAGGCGGGGGTGTTATTCGACAACATCCCTAAGGCTTCCGCGTTCAGGGCCAGGTGTTGAGGAGACGACAGTCGGTCAATATCTTGCGTCATCTGCTGAAACGAACGACTCGCCTCTTTATTTGCTGACTGCAGATGAGCAATTTCGTATGCGCCACTCTCTAGAGCCACGCTGAGCAGCATTTGCGCAATCATCACACAAAACATGACGACGGCCGTCACGAGCGCAAAAAAGGCTTTCGGTCGACGCCGGGCACGCGTGCGTCGCACACCGTGAAGCCAAGAAATAGACCCTGGGATGCTCGTCGAGGGGGTTACCGGAACAAGATGCCGCTCGGGCCCAAGATCGGGCCGACGAACCGGTGCGACCATGCTCATGCTGCGGCCCTCACTCGCTCCACCGCGCGGATACGCACGGGCGCCGATCGCGAATTGACTGCTTTCTCGTCTGCCGACGCGAGTTCGGCGCCGCGGGTCAGCATTCGAAACTGCGGCGCCCGCGAGGCGAGTGGGACTGGCATTCCAATCGGCGTGGAATCGTTTGTCGCATCGGCGAATTCGGCCTTAACAATTCGGTCCTCAAGAGATTGATACGACATCGCGACGACACGCCCGCCGACTTCAGTGGACTGCAGGGCCGCAGGTATGGCGCGATGCAAAATACTGAGTTCGTCATTGACTTCCACGCGCAGTGCCTGAAAAACGCGCTTGGCCGGATGACCCGCATTCTTCAAGGCCGCCGGTGTCGCATCCTGAAGAATGCTGACCAAAGCACCGCTAGAACTGATGGGCGAGTGTGACCGCGCCGCGACGATGGCGCGCGCGTATCGTGGCGCGAGCTTTTCGTCACCGTATCGCCGAAAAATCGAGATAAGGGCATCGACGTCATACGTCGCGAGCACATCCGCAGCGCTTACTCCCGAGCTTTGGTCCATGCGCATGTCAAGGGGAGCATCCTGAGCGTAAGCGAAGCCCCTATCCGAGCGATCAAGTTGCAATGACGAGACACCGAGGTCAAACAGGAACCCAGCGACGAAGGTCAGGTTGTTGTCCGAAAGGACCTGTGGGATCTCGTCAAAAACAGCGTGAACCAAGGTGCACCGATGCGAAAAAGACACGAGCCGTTCGCGGGCGATGGCAAGCGCCTGAGGGTCGCGATCGATTCCAATGAGATGGATGTTCTCGAAGCGAGTGAGGAACGCCTCCGCATGACCACCCATCCCCAGAGTGGCATCGACGAGGACTGCCCCTGCTTTGTCCAAGGCGGGACCAAGCAGCGTGACGCATCGTTCGAGTGCAACGGGAATGTGTATCTTTCGGATGTCCATGGAGAAAGTTGGCTCGAGCCGTTGAGTTTCGATTCCCCTCCACCTCAGCCAGAGACCGGGGAAGGAGCTTCCGGATGGGGCTGGCGGGGAGTCGAAACCAAACGACTAGAAGAGGCCAGGGATCACCTCCTCTTCGGTATCCGAGAAGGTCGACTCGTGCGCCACGAGGTACTCGTCCCATGCGCGGGCATCCCAGATCTCGACACGGTTACCCGCTCCGATGACGGCGAGGTCGTGCGTGAGTCCCGCATATTGACGCAAATTTGCCGGGATGGAAATCCGGTTCTGCTTGTCCGGAGTTTCTGCACTCGCGCCAGATAGAAAGACGCGGAGAAAGTCGCGGGCGACTTTGTTCGTGACCGGCGCCTGTCGAATCTTTTCGTGAATGTTCTCAAACTCGCGCGCAGTGAACACGTACAGGCAGTTCTCCTGACCGCGCGTCACGACGATCCCGGAAGCGAGTTCCTCCCGAAATTTGGCCGGCAGAATAACGCGCCCTTTGTCGTCGAGCTTGGGAGCGTGTGCACCGAGAAACACGGGCGCACCTCCCCTCTTACCGGCCAGTTCGTGGTTGCTCCCCCACTTTACTCCACTTCACACCACTATTTACCATTTTTTTTCAAACTCGCGTTTGAATACCCCATAAAAGCCCGTAAACACGGGAAATTTTGAGTGGAGGAAAATGGAGGAAAATTATCCTGATACCCGTTCTCGACCGCCCTCATGGGGGCCAGGACCAGGACGGTCAGCGCAAAAAAGCCGCCCGAAAGGGGCGGCTTGCGAGAACGACGGCGGTCGTTCTCCGGTGTTTTTGCTTCAGACTACGACGACTGACCTTCTTGTCTCTGGTCCCATTGACGCTGCATCCGATCCATGAACGACGAGCTCTGTGCGGAACGACGCTGTGACGAGCTCCCTGCAGATGGGGCTGAATCGCGGAGTGGCCGGCTTGCAACGAGGGTGCCCGCGAACGTCACCACGAAACCGATCAATCCCGCCACGATGAGCTGCGACATGACGGCACCGACCATGACACCGATACCTGCGACGGCGAGAACAATTCCGAGAGTCAGTGCTCGGTAGTTGGGGCGCAAACCTGAGCCACGGGTCGAAACGACATCGGCATCCCGACCGTAAAGATTGCGTTCCATCTCGTCGAGCAGTCGCTGCTCGTGTTCGGAAAGTGGCATGGTGTCCCCTCGTGCGCTCTCGCTAAGTTTCCTTCGCTAGAGAGAGTGTAACCCCGGTTGTCGCGGATAGGCTAGGCGGGTGCCAGAACGTGATCAGTGGGTTTCTCGTGTCAACGAGCGGCTGCAAGGATTTCTCGAACAGCGAGCGTCCGACATGTACGCCCTCGGTCGCGACGTTTCCAGCTTCGATACCTTTGCTCGTCAATTCCTCACGGGCGGAAAACGTTTTCGAGCACTCTGCGCCATTCACGGGTATCGAATTCATGACGCAACCGTGACCGACCATGCCATTGACATCGCAACCGCGCTCGAGGTTTTTCACGCCGCTGCCCTTGTGCACGATGACATCATGGACAGCTCGGATACTCGCCGTGGCAAGCCCTCGGTGCATCGCGCCTTCGAGCAACTCCATGCGGAATCCGGATGGTCAGGCGATGGCGCCTCGTTCGGAATCAACGCCGCTCTTCTGTTCGGCGACTTACTCCTCGCCTATTGCGACGAACTCATTGCTCACGCACTCAGTCCGCTCGATTCACTCACGCGTGAACGCACACGGCGAGAATTCGACCGCATGCGGAGAGAAGTCACATTGGGTCAATATCTCGATGTTGTCGAAGAACGGGCGTGGCCGACCGTTTCCATCACGGACGCACTCGATCGGGCCAGTCGAGTCGTGGTGTTCAAATCCGC
>Ga0214923_10004865_pt1 | contig 15924 bp, 16 predicted proteins | sample LL1510_MetaG_FD_177993 | JGI IMG/M metagenome (GOLD analysis project Ga0214923, IMG submission 177993) | Freshwater microbial communities from Lake Lanier, Atlanta, Georgia, United States - LL-1510 | ecosystem: Environmental > Aquatic > Freshwater > Lake | place: USA: Georgia | collected...
CGCGATCCGATAAATCCGTTTTTTCTTTATTATCCAACTGCTGTTTTGCAGTCTCGGCTTCGCGAATCAAAACCTGTTTCTCTTTTTCTGCGGATTCCTGTAATTCGTCCATAATATTTCGGTATTTCTGTACATGAAACCCCACCACGTCCTTGGTTTTCTTGGTGGTATACGAGTTTTTGAAATAAATGACTAAATTATGTATTAAAAATATAATAATAACCGATATAACTATATTTTGAATAATCCATAATAACATATTTTCGTATAATCAATTACGAGAATATGATTTTGCGATTTCTAACGACGACGGTATCGTTGCGATCGTCTCACATTATATTTCGCGTATCTGCGGTTTGAGCGTCTGCCACCCATTTGAGGGGGGAATTGTGGTTTTTGTTCTCCAGGTGCAAGAGGATTTTTCTCGGAAACGGCTCCATTTTGGGGGATAGGATTACCTTCACCATCCGCTACAGGACCTTGAGCTACAGGAACGTTTCCTTCTTGTGTGGCTCCGGGTTGAACTTGCTCCTGTGCAAATGGAGATGATGCGGCTTCTTCTTCGCCCATTGGTTTATTGGGTGGCTGCATTTCACCTTCACCCATTGGTTGAACAGGAGTCTCGGGCTCTTCACCGGAAGGTTGAACAGGAGTCTCAGGTTCTTCACCGGAAGGTTGAACAAGAGTCTCAGGTTCTTCACCGGAAGGTTGAACAGGAGTCTCAGGTTCTTCACCTGAAGGTTGAAGAGGTGATTCCATTTCTTCAGGTTCCCCGCGTGATTCCATTTCTTCAGGTTCCCTGCGTGATTCCATTTCTTCAGGTTCCTCACGTGATTCCATTTCTTCAGGTTCCTCACGTGATTCCATAGGTGTCAATGCGGCTTGAGAGAACATTTGACCTAATTTCTCAAATATGTTTTTAGTAACTTTATCAGAAACGTCATCTGCTAATCCATCAGATATATTGTCCATGAAATTTTTTACGTTATTTCCTAAATGAGAACCTCCTAAATTTCCACCACGCTTAGTGCGTCTGCCATAATTCGATCTTTTTTTATAAGTTCTATATCTTCCCATCTTATATATATATTGCGAAGATTTTTACGTCAATAAAATGCCATAAAAATATACTAAATCTATTTGGAAAACTATTTAAAAAATCCCGCCCAAATATTTTATCTAAAGATATGCCGGTTTTGTTGTTAGTGGAAAAAACTGGAATTATAAAGGAGATTTCGGTAAATCAGTTTAATGAATCCGAACTCTATAAAAAGGCTGGTTTTAAAACCGCGGATGGATTTAGATGCCATAATACATGGAATGTGGAAATAGAGTTGGAAAAATTTTCAGTATCCATATACGGTAAAATTGACGGAAAGGCAAATACGGAAAATAAATACGATTTCCCCCCTCCAGTAGATAATAGTTTGTTTTTTGGATCATGTATATTAGTAAATCACGACGAAGAAGGCGACGTATCTGACCTAACCGAAGATATTTGGGATAAGGTATATGAATATCTGTTTGGTGGTTTTGAAGACTTGGGCGAAGAAGATTCGGAGGTGTCTGACGATGACTCTGAATACGAGTCCGCACCAAAGACCAAGAATGGTTACGTAAAGGACGGATTTGTCGTGGATGACGATGATGATGAGGACACTGACGATGAAGATGAGGATGCTGACGATGAAGATGACGAGCCCGTTGTTATTACCAAAAAGTCATCGAGTAAAAAGTCATTGGCGAAAAAACCATCTATTCCCGAAAATGTTTTTTCAATAAAGGAATCACCCAGTGATGGATATTTGGATTGCGGCGCCGAGCTATCGGAAGAAGAGTATTTTGCGTAGATCTAGTAATAATTTATTTATATACTGTATATGAAAGTTGCGTTAAAATTTCCTAGATCAAAGATAACGTGGATGATTATTATATTGGTTGCGTTATTTTTAGGTTATTTAGTGTATAAAGGGGTGTTTATTTATAAAGAGGGAGTTTATCTCAAGACTACGTGTCAGGTTCGCTCATGCGCTAATGCTGGGAACAACTGTGGAAACGCAATTGAAAGGAAGGATGGGAAGTGGTATGAGTGCACTGAAAGTGAAACAAAATGCACAAGGTCTTCCAAGAAATACGAAGGGGAGATAAAACCAGAACGTTGTAAAAGGGCTTAATGACAAATCATCAAAATATATATAAAAACAGTACCGTTTTATATATATAATCATGTCCAAGTTACCCTTAATCACCGAAATTGGTAGTATCAATGCATTCCAAGATCTATTAGCAAAAAACCCCGGGCTTATTATTATCAAATTCGGCGCGACGTGGTGTGGACCGTGTAAAAAGATCGAGCCTCTCATTGATAAGTGGTTTGACTATTTGCCCGGGCTAGTTCAGTGCTGTAAAATCGACGTGGACAAATCGATCGAACTCTATGGATTTTTGAAATCCAAGCGTCGGATTAATGGAATTCCCGCGGTAATGTGTTATTACCAAGGAAATCTAAATTATATTCCAAATGATATGGTAGCAGGCGCGGATGTCGATCAAAACAATGCATTTTTTCAGAGATGTCTACAGAGATTAGATCTCATTACAGCAGCCGCTACAGAAAATATAGCTCAACAGTCAAATCAAGAGCAAGCACCCGTTGCTCAGCCTTAAATAATATTATATGACCGTATAATATATAATGCGTTTTGCAAATCGCAAATCTTTAGTGAAATACGGAGCGATTCTATTAATAGTGATTATTGCGATATATTTTGGTTATAAACTATTCGGAAAAAAAGAGGGTCTCACAAATCCCGATATTCCTTCATCTGGAAACACATTAGTATATGTATTTATGCAGGGATGCGGGTTTTGTGATAAGCAAAATAAGGCATTTGAAAAGTTAGACCCATACGCAATAAAGAGTGTTAAAATTATCAAAATCGACGGAAAAGAAAACGCGGACTTTACGAAACAGCATAATATTGATGGATTTCCTACGTTATTATTTTTCAAAGATGGTAAAAAGGTGGACTCGCATTCTGGTTTCCTAGACGAAACTCAATTGCCAGATAAAATAAAAAAAACATTCGCGTAATTTATTACAACATGGATTTTGTAATAAACACGACCTATTAAAATTTGCCATTGATATTCAGCGCATAAGGATTACCCTTCAATGCATTCAATAAATCCGGCGAAACGCGATCTGTTTGCATTCCTGAATATAAAGATTGTTTACCTTGAAGCCTACCCATAGTATCCATGGATGGTGGTGGGGCAGGCATCGAAGGATTCACTGCGCGATTATTTTGTAAATAAGCATCCTTGGGTTTGGCAGTGACATTAACATTACCGTTCATCAAAGACATATTTCCGGGAACCAAACGTCCGTCAATAGTCGATGCTTTGATATCGTTATTACGTTGGCGATACTCCGCATCATATGCACGTGTTTGACGTGCATTCGGTCCAGCGCTCGAGTTTCCTGCATAATAGAAATCGGATTGATTCATGCGCTCATTGACAATAGGTTGTTGTTTAGTTACAGCGTAAGCTCCACCGTTTTGATTGGCGTTAACGTTCATATGAAACTTGGAATTCTCCGTAGTTTCGCGAATAGTAACACCAGGTCGGTCCGCGGGATTGAATAAATACGACGAAGTGACTTTTGTTCCAGGATTCTGATAAGGGCGCAAGTTGCCAATCACATTTTGTTTACGCGAAGGTCGCACTATGTCCAATAGAGGAGCAACCACAGTTCCGATAGCACTTCCAAATGCACCAAAATAATCAGTCTTCGAATTGGACGAACGATTGTTAGCATATGCGCGATTCGATTTGATTCCATAGTCTGCCGCCATAGCACCTCCGTGACCCACCGAAGATGCATTTGAAAGAGGAAAAGACGGCAAATCATTATGTTTTGAAGGCATGTATTCACCATCCACGTAAGCATTCGGGTTTGATGAACCCGCGATGCCCGCATAATCAATTGACGTATCATTGCGGTTCGTCGCACGATCGATGGGCATGGCTTGTAAAGTTTGACCTTTTTCTAAACCCGTGGTCGTCATTAAACGATCTTGTCCCATTTCAAATGCGCGCTCAGGGCGATGTTTCTCCATTTGACCGATCGAACCCAGGCTTTTAATATAGCTAGCAGCAGGACCTTCGTAACCCAAAGTCACATTGCCTCCGGATTTGGCGTGATTTGCTGTGCGCAATTCATCTACCGTCTTGGGCATCCACGTTTCGCGTGCCAACATGCCGGAATTAAATCCAGCACTTCCTTCTGTTCCATATCCAAGACCTAAACCGGGTGCAACGCGTTGTTCTTCGAATGGTTTCGTGTTTGCCATATTCATACTGGGATTAACGCGGGATTGGAAAAAATCGTTTTGATTCGGCGCCCCGTGTGCCCATGCAAAATTTTCTCCGGGAGAAAAAAGTGGTGACTGCTCTTTTTTCTGAATTTGCTGAGACCCTGTTCCTAAATAATTATCCATAAGGGATTCGTTCGAATTTGCCTCAAATTGACGACTGCGTATTTTACTTCCAAAATAAGGGACCATATTATTATGATTAAAGTAATCTTCGTCCACCATTTGACCCGTCAATGAATAATGTTTTTCGGTGCCTTTATTGCCAGAATCTTGTGTGAATACATTTTCACTTGAATTCGCGTTATAGAATTTATCCGTCCATGCTTTTCCGCCATCATAACGGTTATCATGCGCGAGTCGCGTGGTTGAATCTAATTCGACGTTTTGAACTGGATATTCGTTCGGGAAATTTTTATTCGGTAAATTCGTATTCGGAAGATCCTCGCGACCGTCGAATCCTTCTTCAATTGCTAGGTTTTGCTTATTTGTCTGTTGCTTAGATATGACGTATAATCCCGCCAATGCGGCTAGTGGAATAGCGATTTCCATATTTTATTTACTACTATAACATAATAAATAAAATATTAGTAGGGAAACCTACGGTTACTACTCGTCCAATAACATAAGTGCCATTGCGGCGTAATTATGCAAGTCCAAGAGTGTATCTCTGATTCCCTCGTCATTCACTAAATTAACTCCATTCTTTGTAATCGATAACGATCGCTGGATTTTATCTTCGATTCGCATAAGAACTCCAATGACCCCATATTTTGCAAAGGCGTCGCCATAATCGGTGTTTTTCCTAGCAAATAGTTCTAGAGCGCTTTCTTGGATCCGTTTCATTTGCTCGACTCGATTGGTTTCCTTACGAACCCCATAAAAGGAGCAACTATCTAGAGATTCCGTTTCATAATTCATTATATACAATGAATTAGGATGTATTTATATTATTTACGAGTGCGTTGTAAAATAATTGGGGACCGTGGTTTTATGGTAGTCTTTTTCCAAGATTCGCGTCTGAATATTATCTTGGAATTTCTTCTCCAAATTCGCCAAAGGATTAATCCAGGGCTCTTCCCATCGGGGATGTTCTAAAGAACGATACGACCAAGCAGGGTGTGTTGCTCGCGATTCTTCCACCGTAGGGTCCGCCAAAGGGTAGGCGGGCATGGAACTCGACGCTACATGGGACTTGTAATTATTTGATTCGGGATCGCGTTCCAAGCGCCTGGTCATTCCAAAAAGGTCGTTTTCAACGCCGACGGTATTTGTCTGTAAATTCGCTCCCCAGCGCTGAAGTCGCATCTGCGGATCTTGGAAAAACGGCAAATTTATTCCCGGTCCAGGTGTATCTAAATAATATCTTCCTGCAAAACTCGACATCTCCGATTGTTTCTTTATTCTTAGCGGATCGTCGTGATATCTTGTAAATGCCATGGTTATATACTTCAAATATAAAAATCCAGCGGAAAATGTGTAGTTTACAGTTGTGGCACAATATGTGTAATAACTAATTACAACTGGCTGCGCGAATGCAGTCAATGTTTAGGCGGGATTTCTCCCCAAATAATACAGGGTTTTGCGAAATGTCAGAGCCGTCGATTTGTCTGAATATGATTGTGAAAAACGAGAGCGGCGTCATTGTGCGCCTCTTGGAATCCGTTGCGCCTTGGATCGACACTTATTGTATATGCGACACTGGAAGCACGGACGATACTGTAGATATAATCCGGGAGTTCTTTTCTAAACGGGATGTGTCCGGAGTTATTCTCCATAAAGAGTTCCAAGATTTCGGATATAATAGAACGTATGCTTTGGAAGCATGTGCTGAGTTATCCGCGGACTATTTGCTTTTATTAGACGCCGATATGGTATTTTGGGTGAACCCGGAAATCACCAAATCACAATTCAAGTCTATGGTATCTGGCGCGGATACACACTATATTTTCCAAGGCAGCAATACATTTGATTATAAGAATCTACGTATTATTCGAAACCGCATTGACGCCGTTTATTGCGGCGTGACCCATGAATATTTGGATATACCCGGGCTCGTTAATAACCACGTCTTTCATAAAACCGACGTATTTATCCAAGATATCGGCGACGGTGGGTCGAAATCCGATAAATTCGAGAGAGATATTGCGCTATTAACGCGCGGCTTGGAACAAAAACCCAATAATCCTCGTTATACGTTTTATTTGGCGAATAGTTATCGCGATTCCGGACAATACGAAAACGCGATCGAACAATATAAACGGCGGGTTGAACAGGGCGGATGGATCGAAGAGACGTGGTCGAGCTACTATAATATCGGAATGTGCTATAAACGCAAAGACGAACCCGAAAAAGCGATATATTGGTGGATGCAGGCGTACCAGTTTTATCCCGATCGCTTGGAAAACATATACGAAATTATACGTTATTATCGAGAGCGCGGAGAAAATCAATTAGCAAACATGTTTTATCAAGATATTAAACCCATCTTGGAATCAAGTCGGGGAAAACCTCTGGATCACTTGTTTTTGAAACGCGACGTCTATGATTATTTGATAGACTATGAATATACTATTTTTGGGTATTATTGCGACGCGGATCACGCCGAATTAGCGGCTATTTCGATGCGTATATTATCGCATGATTCGGTGCCCGATTCTATCCGAAAAACCGTTCTGTCGAATTATAAATTCGTGTGTCCAAGATTGGTAGATTCAAAAACCACTGACAATTCGGTGTTTATCAATGATTTTCCAAAGGTCGACGGATTTTATTCGAGCACGCCGAGTTTGATAAAAACATCCGACGACGAATTATTAATAAACACACGATACGTAAATTATATCATTGATAGTAACGGTGCTTATATTAATAACGGGGTATCCATAGAATCCAGAAACTTATTAACAAAGATCAAAATAGACGACACGGGAACTCTCGATAAATCTTGGAAAAAAACGCACGAAATATGGTTGAAACATGACCCAAAAAACGACGATTTTTACGTGGGTCTAGAAGACATTCGGTTATTTGATAATAACGGCACGATCACCTATAGTTCCAATCGCGTTCTACCATCTCGAAACATCGTCATCGAAACCGGCGATTTGGACGTTGAAACAGGGGTTTTAAAAGACTCAATAATCTTGGAATCGTTGAGACAACGGTCCGTCGAAAAAAACTGGGTTTTTTGTGGTCCCGGGACGATGATTTATGAATGGTCGCCATTGGTCATCGGAGAAATCTCCGGACCCCGCCTTTCAAATCTCCGTGAAATCAAAACCCCCACTTGTTTCCGGGGGTTACGCGGGTCCACTAATGGGGTCTACATAGGAGATGAAATATGGTTTATTTGTCATGTAGTGAGCCACGAAAAACACCGGCATTATTATCATAGGTTTGTGGTCTTGGAAAAATGCACGTATCGGGTAAAAAAATACACGGACTTGTTTACATTTGGAGGCATTCGAATAGAATATACTCTTGGGTTTGTATTTATAAAGGACCAGATACTTATTGGATATAGTTCGATGGATCGTGAAACAAAAATAACAAGTATTCCGAAATCGACCGTTGATAACATGATGATTAGACCCTTGAAGAATTAAAATGGGACGCCTCTGCTTCGCTTGAGGGCGTTCCAATAGATATTCAAGGGCAACGTTACCGATAAATCAATTAAAAGGCAAATGTTCATCGGTGTAGACTGGATTCAGTGTAGCCGCATTACATCTTGCAAAAGTCTTACGGTGCCACTGCGTGATCCCGTGCTCTTGAATCCCCTCCAAATGCGCTTTGGTGCCATATCCGACGTTTTTGTCGAGACCGTATCGCTCTATTAACGTCGGAAATCGCTCGCATAACTCGGCGATATATTCATCGTGCGAGACTTTAGCCAAAATCGACGCCGCCGCAATCGCCGTATATTTATTATCACCCCCTTCGATCGTTTCATATGGAAACGCTCGAATCTCTTCGCTGGCGTCATCATACACCGTAAATGGCTTGAAATCATTTCCGTCCACCAGCAACATATATTCATTCGGATATCTAAGATTTCGCTGGAACCCCAGACCCTTTATTTTTTGCATAATATCCCGAATACACGCATGCATGCCTCTGAACACAGATTGACGAATATTGATTTCATCGATGACGTCGGGCTCAATATACTGCACAGACCAGGCAATACAGTGGGTTTTGATATATTCAGCGACTTCTCGAATCTTCTTTTTAGAATGAAACTTCTTGGAATCTTTCATATTCCCATGGAGAAATTCATCGCCTTTAGGTAAAACTACTCCGGAGACATAAAGTCTTCCGAACAGAGGTCCTCTACCTGCTTCGTCTATTCCTATCTCATATTGGTTTGCGTCCTTATCATAATACTTTGAAAGACTCATTTGTGCGATTTTCCAATATGTTTCGAAAACGAAAATCAATTTTTATCCTCATAGAATATATATTCTAGAGTTAAATGTTTCGCATAAAACCAATTCATATTTTTATAGGATTACTGATCATTTTAGTCGTAGTTTGGGGATTTTATTCCTATAGACCCTCCATATTTGAAGGGGCTTCTTCTCATAAATTTGTAAATGAAGATGGATTATCATTATCATTCGATTCAAGCAACGGTTCAGTGTCAATAAATGATGATATTATTATAAGTAGAGATGGAATCATTGAAGGAGAAAAATCTAAAAATGTTAAGCGATCTAATTCTTCCGATTCAAACGCATTTGTCTATGAGAACAAAGACGTTGGTGTAATTGTTGTTTATATCGCATCAAAACAAAACGATACTTACGTTCTTGCTTTAAATTCTGATAGTTATGATATTTTAGGATACATTGCTTATGTGAATGGAGATATGTTTAATATGAACGATGATCCCATTGCTTCGTCGGAAGGAATAATATCCGTAAATGAATCAACAGATAATAAGAGAATCAGTGATGTTAAATCAAGCAAGTCATCTTATGGTGTAAAAGACAGCGAATACGACAAAGTATATTCGATGGGGAAAAATCATGAGATAGATTTTACATCGGATAATATTAAAGCCATGGATGAAGAAGAATGGTGTATTCTTGCGTCGGGAACCGACGAAGAAAGTTTAATTATTGTATGCAGTGACAATACTCATTTGCCTGAATATTACGTCGCATTTACCTTATTTATGGTAGAAGGTGAAATATACGTAGACCCCGTTTTGATACACAAACGAACACCCGAAGAAGAACCTGAAGAAGAACCTGAAGAAGAAGAGGAACCAGAAGAGGAAGAAGAACCTCAAGAATGCGCAAATCCTGGAGCGATTGACAAAGCTTCTAGTAAAATTATTGATTTTTGGAAGAGTCAAATGAATGCAAACGATTATATTAAAAAAACGCAAATTGTCCCTCTTTCTTGCCAGACTTGCCCGTCACAATGCGCTAAGACAGCATCTCAACCTGCGGCGCAGCCTTCTTCGTCGCAACCCACGCCAGCGCAAATTAGCGGACCATTATCGAATTTTGCTAATAACACCGTGAATACCGCAGGAGGAGTCGCAAATAACGCAATTAATACAACTGGTGGAATTGCTGCCGCAGGATTATTAGGCGCCGGATTATTGGGAGCTGGAACCGTTGGAACGGTTGGAAATGTAGCGAATAAAACTGTAGACGCTGCCGGAAATACGGTTACCAAAGTAACTGATAGCGCTGGAAATGTGGTTACCAAAGTAACTGATAGCGCGGGAAATGCAGTAGGTAAAGTCGCCGATGCAGCAGGAGGGGTTGCTAAAAGTGCGATAGGAACGGTAGGTTCACTTGGACTAGGAGCAGGTATACTTGGCGCTTCCGCAATTGGCACGACGGGCAATGTATTAAATAACGCCGTCGATAAGACTACCGGATTATTAAAACCTGGTTATCAAAATTTCGGTGAGCAAGGACAACAGCAAGGACAACAGCAAGGACAGCTTCAATATAATCAACAAGGGCAATTGGTAATGGTTCAACAAGGAGGACAGCGAGGTGGACAACAAATGATTCCTATGCCAGGATATCAATTTGCATTCCCTCCTGTTTCGCAATACCCCGGAATGCAACAAGCAGCTATTCAAACTAGCGATTTTATGCCGGTAACCGCTGACTTTTCCAAGTTTGCTCATTAGTGGATTTCGTTAAAATCTATATAAAAATATTGTTTCACTATAGTAAAGTAAATCATAGTGAAATGTTAGATTATTCGGTGATCTTGGAACGTACAAAGATCGCCGAAGAAATAAAAACCATCCTGACATCGTTCGATTCTCAATGTTCCAACGTGGCTTTCAAAAAAGGAATTTATATCTACGGTTCACCGGGATGTGGAAAAACGCATTTTGTAGTAGAGCTATTAAAAAAACTAGATTATGATGTAATTAAATACGACGCAGGAGATGTGCGTAATCGCGCGCTTATCGATACTATAACTAGTAATAATGTATCCAATCGCAATGTTTTGCATATGATGAGTCGTAAAGTCAAGAAAATCGCCATAGTCATGGACGAAATTGACGGTATGAACAATGGCGATAAGGGCGGAATCAATGCGCTTATCAAATTAATAAGACAAAAGAAGACCAAGAAACAACGCTTGGAAAATATAACCCTGAATCCAATTATTTGTATTGGAAACTACCATACAGATAAAAAAATCCGCGAACTCATCAAAGTATGTAACGCTTTCGAATTAAAAACACCCACCTCCCCTCAAATTAGCAAACTATTAGATATTACGATTAAACGCAAAGAAATCGTTGATCTGAAACCCCAGCTCTTGGATTATATTCAAGGTGATATTCGAAAACTAGCGTTTATACATAACCTATACGAGAAAAAGCCTCAGTTATTAAATAAAGAAACCCTACAGAACATTTTTCAGACCAAATCATACAATGACGATGCTAAAAAAATAACACAACTACTTATCAACAATCCTGCGACAATGGCTGAGCATAATACAATAATGAACGAAACCGACCGCACGACAATTGCTCTTCTATGGCACGAAAATATAGCTGATCCTTTATCTAAGATACCCGCTCAGAATAGTTTCCCGTTTTATATGAGAATCTTGGATAATATTTGTTATGCGGATTATATTGATAGAATTACGTTTCAAAACCAGATTTGGCTTTTTAATGAAATGAGTTCGTTGATGAAAACGTTTTATAATAATAAATTATATCACGATGCGTTTCCCGAGAACCGCGGAAAATATAATCCCGCGGAAGTGCGTTTTACCAAAGTTTTAACGAAATATTCCACCGAATATAACAATTCGCTTTTCGTATATAACATGTGTCAGAATCTGGATATGGATCGCAAAGATTTGATCGCGTTTTTCCAAGAAATGCGATTGTTTTATAATGAAGGTTCTCTAGACAAAGATTTCACTCAGTTACCCGGAAACACCGAACAACTCGATCTATTATTTGAGGATACGAATGTTACCAAATTGGATATTCGACGCATGTATAGGTATTTAGACAAAAACGTGAAAAAAGATAGCACAGCGGACTTAGACGAAGAAGTGGACGACGACGATGAATAATATCTATGGATTATATAAGACATGGTAAAATCAATGAAAAATAGGAAAAATACATTAAGGGAAAAAAATTCAAATAACCGAACGAAAAAACAAAGGGGAGGATTAGTTAGGGCTTTGCGACCTAAATTCAATAGGTATTCCGAGATTGCAAAAATAGGTTTTGATATTCCAAGAGAAACCCGCGAAGACGAGCGAACATGGAACAAAGGCACAGAAGAAATGTTTATGGATAAGTTTATAGTTCAACAATTTGGTCATAAAAGAGATTATTATAAATTTTTGGAAATGGCACAGCGTAATATGGTTAACGATATGACGATAATGTTACATAAAATCGGTGATTATGAGGTTTGGAAAAAAGTCGGTCTTAAAGATGATTCAGAAGTCCGAAATCGCAGTGAAAAACTGTGTAAGTTCATGTATTTAATTCGAGCACAAGACGAAGTCACAGGCGATTCAGTGTTACATCATATATGTAATAATGGAAGCCTACAGATGTTCGATTTAGTTTTTCCTTACTACATGACATTATATAATAGTGCTTTTCCTCAGCTTTTGGGGTATTATTTGAATTTAAAAAATAAGATAGAAAAATTTCCACCACTTTATTTATTGGTGGAACCCATGGATAGAAAAGGAATGACGTTTACTGCTGCAGGAAACGCAGTTAGAGGATTATTAGGTAACGCTAAAAATGCGGCGTTGAATCCATTGACAAGTTTGAAAAACGCCGTGTCAACTGCCGCTTCAGGAGTAAGACGTGCTGCATCGTCAACGTGGAACCGTGGTAAAAATTTGAATTGGGAACGTGTCCGCATCTATTGTCTTATGCGAAAATTTGGCGCGAGTAAACCAGATATACGAGACGCAGAACTATATGAAGCTGAGTTTGAAAAAAATAAGTATTATAAAGATAAAATAACTTCTAATTGAAACTCTATCAAATGCATGACGATTTACACATTTGAGATCAGCATTATCCACCGGGAACCCAGGAAATTTATAACAGTTTTTCATAAAGAAATCTTATGACGAAAAAACAGTAAGAAATTAGAATTTCCAGAAGGACGGGAGGGGGTTAGGGGTCTGGAATCCGCAAAGCGGATTCTGATGACCGGGGGTTCCCTCTATTTGAGATGTATGAGATAGATTCAATGAAATATCGCAAAACACACATAAAACTATTATTTTATGTGTATATAATAATGGGAAAAAACTCAAAAACAAAGACTCCGTTTGTATCGGTATGCACTCCGACTTTTAATCGTCGCCCTTTTATTCCCACCATGTTTGAATGTTTTCGTAATCAGAACTATCCGAAATCACAGATTGAATGGATTATTGTCGACGACGGAACTGATAAAATCGAAGATCTAGTCAAAACGTCGGGCATCGAAGAAATCAAGTATTTCGCCTTGGAGAAAAAACTCACTCTTGGAGCAAAACGCAATTTAATGCACGAAAAAACCCGCGGTTCCATTATTGTGTATATGGACGATGATGATTATTATCCACCCGATCGCGTTTCCCATGCCGTGGAAACTTTACAACGCAATCCTCGAGCTCTATGCGTTGGATCTAGCGAGATTTACGTGTATTTCAAACATGTACAAAAAATGATGCAATTCGGACCGTATGGTCCTAATCACGCCACTGCCGGAACATTTGCGTTTCGACGAGAGCTATTGGCACAAACTAGATACGATGATGTAGCCGCGTTCGCCGAAGAAAGAGCGTTTCTTAAAAACTATACGATTCCATTCGCTCAATTAGATCCCATGAAATCGATTTTAGTATTTTCGCATAATCATAATACATTTGATAAACGTAAACTTTTGGACGGACCTCCAAACAAATTCACACAAGAATCGTCCAAGACGGTTGATTCGTTTATTAAACACGCCGACGAAGCTGGAATAAAGCGATTTTTCATGGAAGAAATAGACGGTTTACTAGAATCATACGAACCAGGTGAACCTAAAATGAAACCCGATGTTATGGAACAGATTAGGATTACAGATGAAGAGCGATCTAAGCTCTCATTTAACGAAAATATGCCACAAATTATGGTTGAAAAACCGGGAGAAGGAAAAAGACTCATGACTGCTAACGAAATAGTTCAGACAATTCAATCTCAAAAAAATCTAATTAATATATTAATCGAACGCATCAAGACATTAGAACAAACGATTTGTGAGTTAAAAAATCCTTAGACGTGTTCTTGTTCGCGTATCCAAACGTTGGCAATATATTTAGTTCCACTTTTAACGGGTAATCCGGCATGAAGAGCATAGGGATGACATCTATTTCCATTTTTTTCCAATGGATGAAACAATAACCCACCACATTTTTTCGGTTTATATTCTCGATTTAAATTCGGAAACCGTGTCGCTCCGCCTTCAAATCCTTCCGATAAATAAATCAACATTGTCATTACACGCTGTCCGCCTCTCTTTTCGAATTCAACGCAGCCTTCTACATCGTCGCAGCATGAATCATGATGCTCGTTATAATATCCACTAGGCTGATATTTTACGACCTGCATTTCTTCAGCGTTTTCAAAAGGTTTATCTGATAGTTCACATACTCTCTGTATAATATCTTGTATAACCTTATCGCTTTTGGGAAGCCAAGCCGTTTCACTTTTACGCACGTTAACGTCTTTTCCGCTAACAACTAAACTTTCTTTGAATAACGGTTCTGCTTGTTTCAATATATAATCCGCTTCTTTTTCCGAAATAAACCCGGGATATTCCACCGGCAAAATATATTCATCCTCATTTTTTGCATAACCGCGACATTTGGGTTGATTTGTAAACGACTCTTTTACCGAATAAACCAAATATGCCCCCATTAATATAATCGCTAATATTATAATTATCCAAACCCATGATATTTTTTTATTTTTCATACTCTATATAAATGTCATATAATAATCTATCGCAAAATTGAAATGCGTAAAAGAAGACGGAAAGCTCCGTGTTACACCCTTAAATCTTCAAGGGCGTAATAACCCTAAATTCGCCAACTCATCGGCACGCGAATTATCCTTTCTTGGAATATTAAAATATTCAATCGTCTTTATTTTTTTCTCCAACTCTTTTGCTGCTTTATAATCCACTATCAGATTCGGGTGGTTAACTTTATATTCCCCACGCATTTGTTTCACTACAAGTTGACTATCTCCGTAAACTTGTAGTGCCTCGATACCTAATCCAATAGCCATTTCCAATCCGGTGATAAGACCAGAATATTCAGCGTGATTATTGGTTGTTTTGTCGCCCACATAAACCGAAGCATTCGAAATTTCTTCAACGCCTTTATAAATAACCGCACCCGCTCCACCAGGTCCTGGGTTTCCTTTACTACATCCATCAAAGAACATTTTGTATTCATATACAATAGGAACCTTTGGAATAAACCCAAACAATTTCACAGTATCGCGCTGTACGACTATCATATTTTCCATTTTTATTATTAGTGAACAACGGGATTCAACTTCAATTTTTGTATAGTGTCCGTAGCTTTTCGCAACTCAATAACTGAATGTAAATTATCATATTTTATTTTCATGGTAACCACTATAAGAATAATCAAAAATACGTTAATAATAATAAGCCAAGTATATAAATTTTGAAAAGCACTGCTAACCGCTCCACCTAAGCTATTTATATTTTTCATCGTTGCTTTTTCGGCAAATGGTATGGCATAACCAGTCTTATATTTGTGTATACCGTCAATTAATATATATAACATGAATATTTCAAACATGTATATATAAAAATATCTTACTATCCGTTTCAAATATCTATATATATAAGAAAACCAAGACTGCGTTCTGTCCTCACAAACGTCTTCGCTTTCATCTTTGTTTATTTCAGACATATTTGATATATTTTCAGCAACAGCAGAAAACGTCGAAGAAAGATTAAACCCATTATACATAATAATCGCAAAA
>Ga0214923_10004866_pt1 | contig 15919 bp, 12 predicted proteins | sample LL1510_MetaG_FD_177993 | JGI IMG/M metagenome (GOLD analysis project Ga0214923, IMG submission 177993) | Freshwater microbial communities from Lake Lanier, Atlanta, Georgia, United States - LL-1510 | ecosystem: Environmental > Aquatic > Freshwater > Lake | place: USA: Georgia | collected...
CGTTTCGGCGCGTGAAGCCGCGGCCCCCGCCGGCACGGTGCGGGTCTTGACCACGACCACGTAGTCGCCCGGAGGCAGCCGCGGCTTCACGCGCCGAAACGCCTCGCGCAGCCGCCGCTTCCAGCGGTTGCGAACGACGGCCCCGCCCACGCGACACGACACCGAAACCCCCAGCCGCGCCACGGGTGGATCGCCCGGGCCTTGCGCCGCATGCATCACGAGCCCGTTCGCGGCGGCGGACCACCGCGCTGCGAACACATGTTCGAAGTCGGCCCGTCGCCGGACCCGTGCCGCCCTCGGAAAGCCGTCGGCGGCGGTCATCACCAGCGCAGCGTCGTGCGCGGCCCCGTCTGTGCGTTCCGTTCCGCGGCCCGGGCCGCAGCCAGCAGCGCCTCGCGGGCGGGCGCATCGGCCGTGTCGGGCAGCACGATCTGCACCTCGGCGACGAGGTCGCCCTTCGCGCCGTTGGCATGCCGAACGCCCAAGCCGGCCGCCCGAAGCTTGCGGCCCCCCGACGTGCCGGGGGGTACCTTGAGCGCGATCGTTCCCCACGGCGTGGGCAGGTCGACCTTCGCCCCTTCGAGTGCCTCGGAGATCGTGACCGGGAGCGTCACTTCGAGCGTGTCGCCCAGGCGCCGAAATACGGGATGTGGCTCCACCTGCACGTGGAGCAGGAGGTCGCCGGCCGGGCCGCCGCCCGCCCCCGGCAGCCCCTGCCCGCGCAGCCGCATCCGAGCGCCGTCGGGCAGGCCCTGCGGGATCGTCACGCTGATCGTCTCCTGCTTGCCGTTGCGGTCGAGCCGCACGTCGGTCTTGCCGCCGTCGATCGCGAGTTTGAAGGGAATGTCGATCCGCGCGGTCACGTCGTCGCCCGCCGCCGGCGGCTGCCGCCCGCGCCGGCCCCGCGTTGTCCCGCCGCCGAACAGGTCGCCGAAACCGCCGCCACCAAACAGGCTTTCGAGGTCGATCTCCGCACCGCCTCCGGGGAAACCGCCGCCCGGAAACGGTCCGCGGCCGCCGCCCCAGCCACCGCCGGGGCCGCCGGCGCCGACACCCTCGAACGCGCTGCCGTAGCGGTCGTACATCTCCCGCTTGCCCTGGTCGTTGAGCACGTCAAACGCGGTTTGAACCTGCTTGAACTTTTCCTTGGCCGCCGCATCGTCCGGGTGCAGGTCCGGATGGTATTTGCGGGCGAGCTCGCGGTAGGCCTTGCGGATCTCTTCCGCCGAGGCCGTCCGGGGCACGCCGAGCGTCTGGTAGTGATCCTCCGCCATGCTGCATTCCTCGCGAGTCGATCGGACGCCGGTCAAGGAGCCGGCGTTGCTTCGCCGCCGCCGCGCCGCTCGAGAAATTCGGTCTGGCAGCGGACCGCCGGCTCCCCGTCCGCCGGATGCAGCAGGTGGAATTCACCCTGTCCATCCAGCCTGCGCGCCCGCATGTTGTCGGCCAGATAGACGGGCAGGATCTCGCGCAGCACCCGCTGCTTCAGATCGGGGGCGAGGATCGGGAACATCACCTCCACCCGGCGGAAGAAGTTTCGCGGCATCCAGTCGGCGCTCGCCAGGAATACCTCGGCCTCGTCGTCGGGGCCGAACACGTAGATCCGGCTGTGCTCCAGGAACCGGTCGACGATGCTGCGCACGCGGATCGTTTCGCTCAGGCCCTTCACGCCCGGACGCAGGCCGCAAATGCCCCGGGCGACGATGTCGATCGGCACGCCGGCCCGGCTGGCGGCATACAACGCCTCGATCACGCGATGGTCGACGAGCGAGTTGAGCTTGGCGAAGATCCGCGACGGCAGGCCCGCCTCGGCACGCCGCGCTTGGTGCTGGATCAGCTCCAGGGTGCGCCGGTGGAGGTCGTTGGGCGCGACCACGAGCCGCTGCCAGTCGTGCCCCTGGGCGTAGCCGGTGAGCAGATTGAAAAGGGCCGACGCGTCTTCCGCCACCGCCTCGTCGGCCGTGAACAGGCCGAGGTCGGTGTAGATCAGCGCCGTCGTCGGGTTGTAGTTGCCCGTGCCGAGGTGCACGTAGCGCCGCAGCGATTGCCCCTCCTGCCGCACCACGAGCGACACCTTGCAGTGCGTCTTCAGGTCGAGGAAGCCGAACACCACGTGCACGCCGGCCCGCTCCAGCTGCCGCGCCCAGCTCACGTTGTTGGCCTCGTCGAACCGGGCCTTGAGCTCCACGAGCGCCGTGACGTGCTTCCCCGCCTCGGCGGCGGTGATCAGGGCCCGGGAGATCGGCGAATCCCCGCTCGTGCGGTAGAGCGTCTGCTTGATGGCGAGCACGCGAGGATCGTTCGCGGCACTCGTCACGAAGTCGACCACCGGGTCGAACGACTCGTAAGGATGATGGAGGAGGATGTCCTGCCGGGCGATGGCGGTGAAGATGTCCTCGCCGCGGCGGCCGAGGCCGCGCGGGAGCCGCGGCGTGAAAGGCCTGTCGCGGAGCCGCTCGTGGCCGGGAAACTTGTAGAGCTCCCAAAGCGCGGTCAGATCGAGCGGACCGTCGATCCGATACACCTCGCTGTAGCCGGTGGTCCCGGCCGCGGCCCCGCCCTTGCCGTCGGCTCCAGGGGGCGAGTTGTGGAGCCCTTCCTCGTCGATGATCAGCCGCGCGAGCGATGGGTCGGCCTTGGAGGCGATTTCGATCCGCACCGCCTGCCCCCGCTGCCGGGCCTTGAGCCGTTCTTCGATCAGTTGCAGCATGTCGTCCGACTCCTGCTCGAGGAGCTCGAGGTCGCTGTCGCGCGTGATGCGGAACGCCGTCCACGACTTGACGTCGAAGCCGCCGAATAATTCGGGCAGCCGCGCCGCCACGATGTCTTCGAGCAGCACGAACGAGGTCCGCCCTGGGGCGGTGCCGGTCACGGGGACGATCCGCGGCAGCACCTGCGGCACCTGGACGACGGCGAACATCTGCTTTGGCCCGAGGGGCTCGACCTCCTCGGATGCGACGTGCTCGAGCATCACGCCGAGGTACAGGCCGCGGTTGTGGTAGCGGGGGGAGGGGTGCGCCGGATCGACCGCCATCGGCGTGAGGATCGGCCGGGCGCGTTCGCGGAAGAATCGGTCCACCTCCGCGAGCTGCTGCCCCTGAAGGTCGTCGTGACGGAGGAGCTCGAAGCCCTCGGCGATCATCGCCGGTCCGATCTTCTCCTTGAGACAGCGATACGCGCGGGCCACGAGCTCCTGCGTGCGGGCGGCGATCCGCTCGAGCTGCTCGAGGGGCCGCAGCCCGTCGGGGGCGTGGTCCTGCGGCGCGCTCTCGCCGAAGGCCTGCTCGCGGAGGCCCGACACCCGCACCATGAAGAACTCGTCGAGGTTCGAACTGAAGATCGCAAGGAACTTGAGCCGCTCGAGAAGCTGATTGTCGGGGTTCTCCGCTTCTTCGAGGACCCGCAGGTTGAACTCCAGCCAGCTCAGCTCGCGGTTCAGGAAGCACTCGGGGCCGAAGGTGGGATCGGGCGGGGCGGGGGAGGCGACGGCGGCGGTGGCCATGGGATGGACTCGGTGACGGGTGAAGGTGAACGGGCCGCCAGTGTACCCTTGGCGGGCCGACCCCGCAGGCGGGCCGGTGTTTCTCGCGGGAACCACCCATGGCCTTCGCCCACCCCCAGGACGCGCTCCCGTCGGGTTCGCGAAGTTGGTGCGTCGCGCTCGCCTGCGCGCTCGAGGCCTCGGCGCCGAAGCCTGGCAACGTGCACCCCCTGGTCGATTATCCCGACCTGTCGTATGCCGAGCTGGTGGCCGCGGGGGCCGCGATCGCGCCGGTGCTCGGGGCGGCGGCCACGCAGCGGCTCGGGGCGACGATCCGCGCGGCGGTTGCAGCGTCGCGGAGCGTCACGCGTTCCAACGCGAATCTGGGCATCGTGCTCGCCGTGGCCCCCCTGGCCTCCGTGCCCACCGGCATCGCGCCCACGCCGGCCGCGGCGCGGGCCGTGCTCGCCGTCCTTGACGCCGCCGACGCCCGCGAATGTTATGCGGCGATCGCGGCGGCCCGGCCGGGCGGCATGGGCGCCCGTGGACGCTGGGACGTGGCGGGGGAGCCCCCTGCCGACCTACTCGCGGCGATGCGCGACGCCGCCGACCGCGACCAGATCGCGCGGCTCTGGACGGATGGCTACGAGCCGCTGTTCACGGGGCTCGGGGCCGACATCGGCCGCGAGTTGCTCTCCGGCCACGACGTGGGCACCGCGCTCGTGCGGGCCTTTCTCGGGCAGTTGGCCCGCGAGCCCGATTCGCTGATCGCGCGCAAGCACGGCCCGGCCGTGGCCGCGGCCGTGTCGACCCGGGCCGGCGACGTGCTCGCGGCCGGCTCGGCCGCCTGGCCCGGGGCCGTGCAGGCCTTCGAGCGCGACCTCTGGTCGGGCAGGGGCTTCGCGGGATTCGTGCCGCCGCCCGGCGGCGCGCGGCCGGGCACGATCAACCCCGGCACCACGGCCGACCTCGTGGCCGCGGCGGTTTACGTGCTGCTCGCGACCGGCCGACTCCAGGAACTCGTCGGCCCACAGCCGACACTCGGCTCGCGATGTTGAGGGCGGCTCGGGCGTGCATCGCCCCCGACGTGGGGCAGGGCCGTCATGAGCCGGTGCCGGCTATTGATCGTCGTCCGAAAGCAGCAGGAGCGCGCGGGGGAGGGTCGAGTCGATCACGCGCGAGAGGGCGATGATGAACCCGGCCGTGCCGTCACGCCAGCCGCCTTGGAGGACGTAGGCCTTGGCAAAGTTGCCGGCACCGCGCAGCGGCAGCTTCCATCCGCTGACCCGCTGCCGCTTGGCCCGCATCACGTCCGCCTTGAGCCGGGCATACCGTACCGAACGTGCGAGGACGTCGGCACCGTCGGTGAAGCTGTGGTGCAGGATCGAGCCCGGCAGCAGCTGCGGCGCCGAGCGGGCTTGCACCTGCTCGTGAACCGGCAGCGGCGAGAAGTTGGCCGAACTCCGGTGAAACAGCCGCAGCACCTTCTCCTCTCCCCACGGCCCGTGGCGGATCTCGCGCCGGCCGATGAACGTGCGGCGGCGGAAGGCAAAGCAGCGGCCGGGGTCGCCGAGGTCGAGAGCCCCGACGGCGGCGGCGGCCTCGGCGTCGAGCGCCTCGTCGGCATCGAGCGAAAGGATCCAATCGTGGGCGGCCAGGTCGACGGCCCGGCGTTTCTGCGGCCCGTAGCCGAGAAACTCCTGGTGCTCCACGCGGGCTCCGGCCGCGCGGGCGATCCCCACCGTATCGTCGGTGGAGCCCGAGTCGAGCACCAGCCTCTCGGCGCAGAAGGCCACGCTGGCGAGGGTCGCACCGATGTGGGCCGCGGCATCGCAAGCGATCACGACGGCTGCGATCGCGGGGCGGCGATCCGTCATGGACTGTGGGTGTCGGAGGTGCACGGCAGATCGTCGGCCGCGTTCTCCTCGAGCCGGAGCGGGAACTCCAGCGTGAACGTGCTTCCCGCGCCGAGGCGGCTCTCGGCCCGAATGTCGCCGTTGTGCTCGCGGAGGATCTTGCGGCTCACCGTGAGGCCGAGCCCGGTGCCTCGCGAGCCCTTCGTGGAGACGAACAGGTTGAAGATGTCGGCGAGGGTCTCGGGACTCATGCCTTCGCCGTTGTCGTCCACGACCACCCGGACCAGCCCCGCCGCCCGGTCGAGACCGATCCGGATCTCCACCCACGGGTCGGGCCGCCCCTCGACGGCGTCGAGGGCGTTGGTGACGACGTTGAGCACGGCCCGTGAGATGCCCTCCGGGTCGAACACCAGCCGGGGCAGACCGGCCGGGGGCGACCAACGGATCGTGGCCCCCGCGTCGCTCGCCCGCTGCTGCACCGTCTCGACGATGTCGGTCACCAGGGCGGCGAGGTCGGACGGCACCGGATCGGGCTCGCGCTCCTTGCTGAACGAGAGCATGTCCATCACCAGTGACGAGATCTTGGCCTGGTTGCGGTCCACGATCTCCCAGCCCTTCCGCAGCACACCGAGGTCTTCGTTCTCCAGGCCCATGTCCACGAGGTAGCCGCCTCCCTTGATGCCCTGGAGGATGTTCTTGATGTGGTGGGAGAGCGTGGCGATCGTCTGACCGACGGCCGCCAGTCGCTCCGCCTGCACCGTCGCGGAGTAGTAGGTCGTGTCTTCCACCGCCAGCGCGGCCTGGTGGCCGATGGCGATCATCAGCTTGAGGTGCTCGTCGCTGAACCGGCGTTGCCCCGTTTCGAGCGACTCGCCGGCCGGCACCGTCGTGTCCACGTACATCACGCCGACGGTGTCGTAGCGGCCCTGCATCGGCACGCAGATCGCCTCGCGCACGCCGGTGTGCACGACGCTGTTGCCCGATGCGAAGCGGTCGTCGTCCCGGGCGTCGCTCGTGAGCACGCCCTCACGGTGGCTGAGAACATGGTCGAGGATCGTGCGGCTGATCACCATCGACGAGGCATCGCCGGCGTGCCGGTCGCGGCGGGCCTTGGTGTGCAGTTGCCGCGTGTCCGGGTCGAGCAGCATGACGCAACCGCGGTCGGCCTCGATCCACTCGAACACAAGCTGGAGAATCCGGCCGAGCAGCTCGTCGATGTCGAGCGTGCGGCTCGCGGCGAGGGCCGTGCGGTACATCACCTGCACGTTGCTGCGGGCCCGGGCCAGCCAGCGGTCCTGCGTGGCTTCGGGCATGAACGCCGCCGCCACGCCCTCGTCCTCGGGCATCGACCGGACGATCACCGAGCCATCGGCCCCGGACTCGTCGGCCAAAACATCGCCGAGCCCGGCCACCTGCTCCTCATCGTGATCCTTCGAATACACCATCACCGTGCGGCCGACCTGGATCTGGTCGCCACTGGCGAGCGTGGCCCGCTCCACCTTGCGGTTGTTGACGAAGGTGCCGTTGGAACTGTTCAGGTCGCCGACCACGAAACCGCCGTCGACCCGCCGGATTTCGGCATGCAACCTCGAGACCTCGCGGTCGTCGAGCCGGATGAAGTTGCCGGGCTCGCGGCCGATGCTGATCGCACCGGTGTGGGCCGCGAGGTCGAAGCGATCGCCGCGGTTTCGGCCTTGGATGACGTAGAGGCAGGACACGAACTCAGCGGCTCCTGGCGTGGCGAGCATCTCGTGGAAGACCCCGGTGGATTCTCGCACAGGTCTCGATCGACGGAAAGTCGTTAGAATACCATCCGTCGTTGAGCGAGGTGAACGCGATGCATCGCCGAAGAGCGGGGTTGTTATGCCACGGAGCGCTGGTCCTCGGCTCGGCGTGGGGCCTCGGCGGGCCGAGACCGGGGCTCGCCGCCGACGTGGCACGGGCGGTCGACGGGGCGGCGCTCGAAGAACGGCTGCGCGCGGCCGTCACGTGGCTCGCCGCCCCGGAACGGGAAGGCCGGGGCCCGGGAACCAAGGGGATCGAGCAGGCCGCCGACTGGGTGGCTGGGCAGCTGCGGGCGATCGGGCTCGATACGACCGTGGTCGGAGGGACGCCCTTCCAGGGGTTCCCCGTGATGCTCGAGGCGAAGCTCGGCCCGGCGGCAGAGAACACGGCCGAGCTCGTGGGCCCGCCGGCGGCCGACGCCACTCGGACAGTGCGGCCGCTCGAACTGGGCACCGACTTCACCCCGCTGGCGGCGGGAGGCTCGGGGCCCTTCGACCTGCCTTTGGTGTTCGCTGGCTACGGGATCACGGCGGCCCAGGAAGGGTACGACGACTATGCGTCGCTGGGCCCGTCGGCCGTGAAGGGGGCCGCGGTGATCGTGCTCCGGCAGGAGCCGCAGAAGGATGATCCCCACAGCGTGTTCGACGGCAACCAGGCCTCGCAATTCGCCGCGCTCTCCCGCAAGGTGGCCAACGCCTCCGAGCACGAGGCGGGCGGGCTCGTGCTCACGAACGACGCTTCCGACACCGACGACGCGCTGATGGCCTTCGAGCGGGCCGGTGACGGATCCGCGAAGCGGAAGCTGCCGGTGCTGCATGTCCGCCGCTCCGTGCTCGCACCCGTGATCGAGGCGGGGCTGGGCCGTGAGCTGCCGGCGATCGAACGGGCGATCGACGAGCGCCTCGAGCCGCACTCGGCCGCTCTCGAAGGATGGCGGATTCGTGGCTGCATCGCGATCGAGCGCAAGGAGGCCGAGTCGCGGAACGTGCTCGCCATCCTCCCGGGCACGGTCGGGAAGGAGACGGTCGTGCTCGGGGCCCACTACGACCACCTCGGCTTCGGCGGGCCCAACTCGGCCGCCCCCGGTGAGACGGCCGTGCATCACGGCGCCGACGACAACGCCAGCGGCACGGCGATGCTCGTGGAGGTGGCCCGGATCCTCGCCGCCGAGGGGCCGTTTCCCCGCACGATCCTGTTCGCCGCCTTCTCCGGCGAGGAGCGCGGGCTGCTTGGCAGCGCACACTACACGGCCAATGCGGCGGTGCCGCTGCCCGACACGGCCGCGATGGTCAACCTCGACATGGTGGGCCGGCTGGAGGGCGACAAGGTGATCGTGCATGGCACCGGCACCGGTACCGGGCTCGACGCCCTCGTCGACCGGCTCGTGGTCGCCCACACCCTCGAGGTGGCGAAGGAGCCGGGCGGCTTCGGCCCCAGCGATCACTCGAGCTTCTATGCCCGCAAGATCCCGGTGCTCCACCTGTTCACGGGGTCGCATGCCGACTACCACCGTCCCACCGACACCGCCGACAAGATCAACTACGCCGGCATGGTGCGGCTCACACGGCTCGTGGCCGACCTCGTCAAGGAGCTTGCCACCACCCCCGAGCGGCCGGCCTATGTCGAGGTGGCTTCGAAGATGTTCGCCCGCGGAGGCGACCGCCCCTACTTCGGCAGCATCCCCGACTTCGGCAAGCCGGGCAAAGGCTACGCGATCACCGGGGTCACGAAAGACTCGCCCGCGGCCCGCGGCGGCCTCCAGGGCGGCGACGTGATCGTGCGGCTGGGCGACAGCGCGGTGACGGGCCTCGAAGACTTCGACAGCGCGCTGCGCAAGCACAAGGGCGGCGACACGATCCCCGTCGTCGTGCTCCGTGAGGGCGCCGAGGTGACGCTCCAGGTCACGCTGGCTCCGCCGAAGTAACGCGGGCTTCGGCTGGGCACGTTGGAGGGCAGGCGTCCCGCCTGTCGCCGCTTTCGTCAAGTTACGCGCCGGCTCGGGGTCGCCCCTACCGTCTCGCCGGGAAGCTTCACGGGCAGGCTCGGCATCCTGCCGACCTGCCCTTGGCGACCTCCGTCGGCTGGAGTTCACCGGGGCCTCCGGCCCTGACGTTCGCTTGTGGGAGACGGGCTTTGCCCGGCGACCGTAAGCCGGAGCCGACGCCGAGACGGCGGCGACGGCGCGACAGCCGCCAGGCGAAAGCGAAGCGGACACGCAGAGAGCCGAAGCCTGCGGGCACCGATCCGCCGCAGGCGGATTGGTCGATGAGGCGAACGTCAAGCGAGAGGGCGTGGGCAGTCACGAGCCGGCGCGCGCTCAAACAGCCGAACGTCCGGCGAGGGGATTCGGGGAGTCCGAAGCCGGCACGCGTCAACTGACCAGAGCAGCAACAGGCTGACGCCTGTCCTACGACGGGTGAATCCGCAAAAGCAAGCGTTTTGGCCGGGTTTTTGCCCTTGAGTCGCCGCGCGGGGGTTGGCATCATCCCGCCCTCCCCGGAGCCCCGCGGCCCCGCCCCGAGTCAACCACAGCAAGGAGTGCTTTCCGTGAAGTCGCAACTGGCAGCCGTTCTCTGCGTGGCCGCGCTGGCCGTCGTCGAAGTCCCCGCTCTCGGCCAGGTTCCCGGCCAGGCTCCGCCGTCCGCCGGCCCGGCCACGCACGTGGCCGTGATCGATGTGGGATACGTGTTCAAGAACCATGCCCGCTTCAAGGGGGCCATGGACAAGATGAAGGACGAGGTGATGGCCGCCGAGAACGGCCTCAAGGCCGAGCGCGACCGGATCAACGGCCTGATGGAGCAGATCAAGGGCTTCAACGTGGGTACGCCCGAATACAAGAAGCTCGAGGCCGAGATCGCCAAGGCCCAGGGCGACTTCAACGTCAATGCCCAGCTCCAGAAGAAGGACTTCATGGACCGCGAGGCGAAGGTCTACCTCCAGGTCTACACGGAGATCGAAAAGGCCGTGGAGCAGTTCGCCCGCGAGCACCGGATCGCGGTCGTGCACCGCTTCGACGGTGAGCCGGTCGACAACACCGATCGCAATCAGATTCTGCGCGGGATCACCAAGCCGATCGTCTACCTCGAGCCCGGCATCGACATCACCCCCGACATCCTCAGGATGCTCAACGGCCCCGCCGTCGCCGCCCAGCCGGGCCAGCCCCGGCGGTGAACGCGGGCCGGGTGGGCCGGCTCGGGGGGCGAAAGTCTCGTCGCGGGGCCGCGGCGGCCCGTGCTCCTCGGGCGGGCGTGGACCTCCTTGCAGCGGGTCCGCGGAGCTTGTCGAAGGGAGGAGGGCTCGCGAACATGAGATCGCCGATCCGTCACCGGTTGCAGCACACGGTCCGGCGTCCCGCGGTCGTGACGGGGCGCGGGTACTGGAGCGGGCGGCTGAACCGTGTCGAGATCCTGCCGGCTCCGGCGGGAGCGGGCATCGTGTTCGTGCGTGACGACCTCGAGCCGCCGGTGCGGATTCCAGCCGTGCTCGCGAACCGCGTCGAGGCCGCGGCCCGCACCAATCTCGAGGTGGGGTCGGCCCGCGTGGAGATGGTGGAGCATCTGCTGAGCGCGCTGGCGGCACTCGAGGTGGATTGCTGCCGCGTGTCGCTCACGGCGGAGGAGATGCCGCGGCTCGACGGGTCGGCGCTGGCGTTCGTGGAGGCGCTCGACGCCGTCGGCAGCGAGCCGCTCGGATCCACTGTGGAGCCGATCGTGGTTCGCGAATGCGTGCGGGTGGGCGAAGCCGATGCCTGGGTCGAGGCCCTGCCACCGCTGTTTCCGGGGCTCTCTGTCGACTACGTGCTCGACTACGGCGTTGGGCCGATCGGGCGGCAGGAATTCCGGATCGAGGTCACGCCCCAGGCCTATCGCCGCGAACTCGCCGCCGCCCGCACGTTCATCACCACGGCCGAGGCGGAGCGGCTCCGGGCCGGGGGCCTCGGCCTCGATGTGTCGCTGCAGGATCTCCTGGTGTTCGGCGCCGACGGGCCCATCGACAACCCGCTCCGTTGGGCCGACGAATGCGTGCGGCACAAGGTGCTCGACCTCGTTGGCGACCTGGCGCTCGCCGGGCGGCCCGTCCACGGTCATGTGCGGGCGTATCGCAGCGGGCATCGGCTCAATGCCGCGCTGGCCGGCCGGCTGGCGGCCGCGGTCGGTCGCGACGCCGTGCCGGCCTGAGCGGCCAAGGAAATCTGCGATGAGCGACGATCTCGAACGCACCGAACACCACCGGCACCGGCTCGGGCCGGCGGCGGACGAACCGCCGGTCGTGGCTCCGACGGCGGTGGTCGGGGTCGGGGCCAGGCTCGGGCCGGACGTGAAGATCGGACACCACAGCGTGATCTCCGCGGAGGCCGTGATCGGGCCGGGCACGGTGATCGAGAACGGCGTGACGATCGTCGGCGACGTGCGGATCGGCGCCCGCAACCGCATCTTTCCCAACTGTGTGATCGGCGCCGAACCGCAGGACGTGAGCTATCGCGGCACGCCCACCCGCGTGGTGGTCGGCGACGACAACGTGATCCGCGAGGGCGTGACGATCAATCGGGCGTCCGAGAAGGAGGATGGGGAGACGGTGGTGGGCAGCGGCAACTTCCTCATGGCCAACTGCCACGTGGCGCATGACTGCCGGATCGGCGACCACGTGATCATCGCCAACGGGACGCTGCTCGGCGGCCATGTGCGGGTGCAGTCGCACGCCTCGCTCTCCGGGGCCGTGGCGGTGCACCACTGGGCCACGATCGGGAGTTGGTCGTTCGTGGCCGGCCTGTCGCGGGTGCTCCACGACGTGCCGCCGTTCATGCTCTGCGAAGGGATGCCGGCCCGGCCGCGGTGCGTCAACGTCGTGGCGCTGCGGCGGGGCGGCTTCGGGGCCGACGTGGTGGCTGCGATCACCGAGGCGCATCGCCTCGTCTATCGGGCCAAGGTGGGCCTGACGTCGGCCCGCGAGATCCTGCAGTCGCAGGGGATGTTCCTGCCGGCCGTCGGCGAACTGCTTGACTTTTTGCTGCATCAACACGAGGGGCGGCATGGCCGCGCCCGTGAACATCGGAGGGCTGCATGATGAAACTCAAGGTGGCGGTGGTCGGCTGCGGGCACCTCGGCACGATCCATGCCCGGCTGCTCGCCGGACGCGACGATGCGGAGCTCGTGGCCGTCGTCGATCCCAGTGGCGACGCGGCGCGGCGCGTGGCCGGGAGCCACGGCTGCGCCGCCTGCGGCGAACCGCTCGACCTCGTGGGCCGCGCCGATGCCGCGATCGTGGCCGCCCCTACGGGGCTGCATGCCGCCGTGGCGCTGCCGCTGCTCGAGGCGGGCCTCGACCTGCTCGTCGAGAAGCCGATCGCGGCCACCGTCGAGGATGCCCGGGCGATCGTCACCGCCGCCCGCCGGCACGGCCGCATCGTGGCCGTCGGCCACGTGGAGCGGTTCAATCCCGCGTGGCGGCTCGCGGTTGAGAAGATCGGCCGGCCCACGTTCATCGAGTCGGCGCGGCTGGCGCCGTTCGCGTTTCGGTCGCTCGACGTCGGCACGGTCCTCGACCTCATGATCCACGACATCGACCTCGTGCTGTCTCTCGAACCCGGCCGGCTCGAGCAGGTGGAGGCCCGCGGCATCGCGGCCACCGGAGGCCATGAAGACCTCGTCAAGGCACGGCTCGTGTTTTCGTCCGGCCTCGTGGCCGATCTCACCGCCTCGCGGATCAATCCCGTGCTGCGGCGGACCATGGCCTTGTGGTCGACGACGGCCCTGGCCGCCATCGATTTCAACGCCAAGTCGGTGGAGGTGCTCGCGCCCTCGCCGGCAGTGCGCGACGGCACGTTCGTGGCGGCCGCCATTCCCCCTGCCGAGCGGCCCCTGCTCAAGGAGACGTTCTTTCGCGATGTGCTGCCGGTCGAGACGCTGCCCGTGCCGGAGGCCAACGCCATCGCCTGCGAGCACGACGACTTCCTCGCCGCGATCCGCACGGGCCGCGCCCCGCTCGTGCCCGCCTCGGCCGGCGCCGCGGCGCTCGAGATCGCCAACCGCGTGATCGACGCGCTGGCCTGCAGCCGCTTCGGCGCCGAGCAAGAGCCGCCCGTGTCGATTCCCCATCCGGCAGCATCGCCGCGATCCCTCCCACCTCTCCCACGCCGCAAGACCGGCTGACGCGGACCACGCGTCGCGTCTTCCCCAGATCGCCTGTCCTACATGCGGGGCAGGGCGACCTCGAGCCCACGCGCGCAACTCGCATCCAGCGGAGAACAGCGGCCCGAAACGCCGATAATGAAGCCGGGAGGCGGGCGGCATGAGGTGGGCGGCGTTCATCGCGTTGGTAGTAGCCTGTGTCGCGGCGCGGGGCGAGGATCCAATCCTCCATGATTTTGACGGCGTATCGTCGCTGGCCGCCGCACTGCGGAAGAGCGATTTCGAGGTTCAGGAAGACGCCGCGGCGCTCGGGGTGGTGGTGAAGGGGCCAAATGCGACCGACCAGGCGAGGCCGTTGATGGCCGAGGTGCGGCATCGGATCGAGCGGCTCGACGTGATGGCGGGGTTGCAGGCCGATCGGACGGCGATCAGCGCGGGCCCTTCGAAGTGGGTGGGGGGCGTGGGCATGGCGGCCGAGCACGGCCGGGGCCGCGAGTCGCTCGAGGTGCGGACAGACGTCGGGCAGAACGAGCAGTGGGGCCGGATCGGGCTCGAAGTGGGGCCGCGGATCGAACGCCGGCTCCCCGGTGGCATCACGCTGTTTTTCGACGGGAAGGCCGAGGCTGCCTCGACGCCGTGGCGGCCGTACGGCGGCCAGCCGCTCCCAGGCACGTCTGACGGCCTCGGCCTGATCGGCATCACCGGCCGCACGGGTCTCGTCCGGTAGGCGGCCATCGGCAGGCCAGAGGCTTGCCCCACGGCTACGCGAGGTCGCGGTTGCGGAACAGCACGAGGGCCACGAGCAGGGCCACGGTCGAGTAGAGGGCCGCGTAGACGGCGGCCCAGCCGAGGTAGGTCCACGGCACCGGCACGCCGCCCACCACCGCGGCCTCGATCGTGAAATGTTCGAGCACCGGCAGGAGCGTGGCGAACAACTGGCCCACGAACCTCACGATCGCGAACCTGCCGACGCTCGACTGCACGATCAGCGGCACGAGATGGCCGAGTGCGTAGACCGTGAAGCAGATGATCAGGTTGGGAATCATGCCCAGCCTGGTCGAGACGGCGAGGCTCACCGCCGCGAGCAGGATCGTCTCCAACAGCGAGAGCACGAGCCCCGGCACGACCGTGATCATCTCGTCGGCACAGTCGCGCCACAGCGGGTCAACCTTCGACGACTCGCGGGCGTCATACACGACCTTCAGGCTCGTGGTGGCCATCAGCACGGCGCCGAGGATCAGGAACACGAGCAGGGCCACGAGCACGAGGCCGGCGAACTTGCCGAGGATGAACTGCGACCGCGTGAGCGGCTTGGAGAGCACGGTGAGGGCGGTGCGGCCCTCGATTTCATCGGCGACGGCCACGCTTGCCGTCCAGACGACGACCAACAGCGCCAGCACCTTGATGAGCGTGAGGCCGCTGTCCTTGAGCATTTTCACGTCCTCGCCGAACGTGTTGTAGGGGATCACGATGAAGAGCGCGAGCAGCACGGCGCCGACGATCAACGCCACCGCGAACACGGGCTGGCCGATCGCCTCCTTGGTGGTCGTGGACGCCACGGCGGCCACCCGGCGAGGCACGAGCCGCAACAGGGCGTAGGCCGCCCCGATCGTGAGGAACACGACTGCCGCCCAGGGGAGAATCCCGGCCTGCGGAAACTCCGGCTCGAGTCGCCCGCGGATCTGCAGCGTGACGGGTTCGGCGGAGGGATTCGTGGCTTCGAGTCTGGCCCGCGAGCCGAGGAATGGGCTCGTGGCTCCCTCGGTTCGCTTCCAGGTCCAGGGGGTGGCGGCGAGGAGATCGACGTCGGGCACCTTCGTCATCGCAAAGCCCTCGATCGGCTGTTGCGTGCGCACGGTGAGCGCCGCGGTGCTCTCGAGTGTCAACGCGGAGAGCTCCTGGGGCCGCAGGTCGAGTTCGATCGGCTGGAGCGTGACGCCCGGCGGCACGGAGACGGTCCGCCGGAAGTCGTCGGCCGAGGCCATTCGGGCGAGGGACCGGCCGATCTGGCCGAGAGGTACGAGCGGTGTGAACGCCACCGCCACCAGCGTGAGGCCGAGCAGAAGCCAGCCAAACGGCCCAGCGAAGCCGTCTCCGAGGCTGCCGCGGCCCTCGGCCGCGGCCCGCGGCTGCACGATGCGGAGGAGGCCCCAGGCCGCGATCGTCGCGACCAGCGCGACCGCCGCCCCGGCCCCCAAAAGCCAAATCGGGGGCAGTGCGATCAGCCAACGGTTCGCAAACAGCACTGTCATCATGCCAGGATTATGCACTGCCGCCGCAGTCAAAAGGAAGGGGCTCGACGCGGTCCAGCGAGCACCGTCGCGCTCGGGCCATGGAGCGGCCAGCGCTCCAGCACCCGGTGGACGTCGTCGAGCCCGATTCCCTCGACGATCGCCAGGTCATCGGCCACCGAGCGGTGGCGGCCGCTGCGGGCCCACTCGAGCCCCACGCCGAACAGCCGCCGGCGCGGCCGCTCTCCGGCGAGCACCACCCTCCCGGCGAGCTTGTTGCGGGCCTGGGCGAGTTCGGCGGCGGTGATCCCGCGCCGCGCCGTGTCCGCATACAGTTCCACGATCCGGGCGAGCAGCGGCTCCACGTCGTCGGCATCGCACGAGAGTTGCGTGGCGAAGAGCCCCGCGTCGAGGAAATCGTGATGCTGCAGGGAGGCG
>Ga0214923_10004867_pt1 | contig 15918 bp, 21 predicted proteins | sample LL1510_MetaG_FD_177993 | JGI IMG/M metagenome (GOLD analysis project Ga0214923, IMG submission 177993) | Freshwater microbial communities from Lake Lanier, Atlanta, Georgia, United States - LL-1510 | ecosystem: Environmental > Aquatic > Freshwater > Lake | place: USA: Georgia | collected...
ACATTACCAGACCACGAGGAGAAGCTCCCCGCCCACGTTCTGTTTTTTCGCCTCTTCCCCGCTCATCACTCCGCGGGGGGTGGAAAGAATCGGGATCCCGAGACCGCCGAGATACCGGGGAATTTCCCGGGAGCCAACGTACCGGCGTAGACCGGGCTTCGAAAGCCGTTTGATGCAGGTGATCGCCCGCCCGTTGCGGCCGCGATTGCCTTTCAGGGAAATGTGGAAATCGGAGTGGGCGCCATCTTTCTTCAATTCAAAATCCTCGATGAATCCTTCTTTTTTCAGGATGGCGAGGATATCGCCACGCATTCTGGAATGGGGGGCCTTCACCGACTTCAAGCCGGCCACCGCCCCGTTCCGGAGGATCGTCAAAAAGTCGGCGAGTGGATCAGTGACCATGATGACTCCTTACCAGCTGGCCTTGGTGACGCCGGGGATTTCCCCTTTCAGCGCCATTTCCCGGAATTGAATTCGGCTGATGCCGAAGCGTCCGATGTAGGCACGCCGCCGGCCGGTGATCGAACACCGGTTGTATTTCCGGGTCGAAAACTTCGCCTTCTGCTTCTGCTTAAGCCGCCAGCACTTCTTGGCCATGGGTTTTCTCCTTAGGGGCCGCCTTGGCGGCGTCCGGCGCGTGGGACCGTTCGATGAACGGCATGCCCATGCGCAAAAGCATCTCCCGCGTTTCCTCCCGGTCCTTGCCGGAGGTGACGAAGGTGACGTCGAATCCGAGGTTCCGCTTCACCTTGTCGAGTTCGATCTCGGGGAAAATCGTGTGGTCCTTCACGCCGAGGGTGTAGGCACCGCGCCCGTCAAAACCGCCGTTCGGCACCCCACGAAAGTCACGGATCCGGGGGAGCGCCATCCGGGTAAAACGAAGGAAAAACTCGTACATCCGCTTCCCCCGCAGGGTTACCTTGCAGCCAATCTCCTGGTGCAGGCGCAGTTTGAAGTTCGAGATGCTCTTCTTCGAGCGGGTCTTCACGGGTTTCTGGCCGGAAATCAGGGTCATGTCATGCACCGCGTCCTCGAGCGCCGCCTTTACATCCTGGGCGGAACCGGTGGAGCAGTTCACCACAATCTTCTCCAGCTTCGGAACCTGGTGGGTGTTCTGGTAGCTGCGCCCCTTCATCATCGCGGGCACGACTTCCTTTAAATAGAGATTCTTGAGATCGCACTCCATGGCTTACTTCTTGCCCTTGGCGGGCTTCTCCTTGGCCTTCTTCTCCTCGCGCTTGCCGGCGGCAGGACGGTTCACCAGGCGGACGTTGGAAATGTGAATGGTCCCCTCGCGCTCGACCACCCCACCCTTGGGGTTGTCCTGTGTGGGCCGGACGTGGCGCTTAATCATGTTCACGCCCTCGATTAGGACCCGATGGTCGTCGGTTTTAATCTCAAGGATTTTGCCCTTCCGACCGCGGTTGGACCCGGTGATCACTTCCACTTCGTCGCCTTTCCGCACGTGAAACCCGCTCATCAGATGACCTCCGGCGCGAGGGAAATGATTTTCATGAAATTCTTTTCGCGCAGCTCGCGGGCCACCGGCCCGAAGATGCGGGTGCCGCGGGGATTCTGGTCTTTATCAATGATGACCGCAGCGTTGCTGTCGAAGCGGAGATAGGACCCGTCGGGACGACGGACCGGGAACCGGGTGCGCACCACCACCGCGCGGACCACTTCGCTCTTTTTTACCGTGCCATCCGGGGCGGCTTCCTTGACGTTGGCGGTGATCACGTCACCGACGCGGGCAAAGTTGGTTTTGCGGCCAATCACACCGATCATCGTCGCCTTGCGGGCGCCGGTGTTGTCGGCGATGTCGAGCCAGGAGCGGATCTGGATCATACGTTCGCTCCCACCGGGGCTTCGGCCTGGGCGATCACCTCAACCAGCTTCCACCGCTTCAACTTGCTCAGGGGCCGGCATTCCGCGATGCGGACGGTGTCGCCCAATTTCGCCTTCTTGTCGCCGTCATGGGCATAAAACTTCTTACGGAAACGGACGATCTTCTTGAACTGCGGGTGCGGGAAGCGGCGTTCCACCCGCACCACGATGGTCTTGTCCATCTTGGCGGAGATCACTTCCCCGATCCGCTCCTTTACCACGGCTTTGTCGTTGGTGGTGCTCATTTCTTGCCTTTCGCCGGGGCTGCGTGCCGGGACTCGCTCTTGGCAGTTTCCATCCGAGCCAGGGTCCGACGAATCTCGCGAAGCCGGTTCGGCTTCTCGAGCTGCCCGGTCTGCTGCTGGACACGCAACTGGAACCGCTCCCGGCGGAGTTCTTCCGCCTTGCGGCCCAACTCGGCCTCCTTTAGGCCACGGATTTCCTCAATCTTCAAAACACCAGTCTCCTTTCCCGGGTCACGAAACGGTTCCGCATCGGCAACTTACTGGCCGCCAAACGGAAACATTCCCTCGCATCGACCTCTGCCAGGCCGTCGAGCTCGAAAATAATAGTGCCAGGTTTGATCACGGCCACCCAAAATTCCGGCTGGCCTTTTCCCTTACCCATTCGGGTTTCCGGCGGGCGGGCGGTCACGGACTTGTCCGGGAACACGCGGATCCAGAGTTTTCCACGGCGATTCATGTTGCGGGTCAGGGCCACGCGGGCGGCCTCGATCTGAATATTCGTCAACCAGCAGCGCTCCAGGGACTGAAGTCCGTAGGAACCGAAAGCAAGATGGATATTCCTTGAGGCAAAACCCTTGCGGCTGCCCCGCTGGGTCTTTCGGAATTTGACGCGTTTGGGAAGCAGAGGCATGGCTTAATTCCCCTCCCCCTGGCAGATCCAGACCTTCACACCGATCTTCCCGGCCACGGTGTGAGCCTCGGCAAAACCGTAATCGATGTTAGCCCGCAAGGTGTGCAACGGAACTTTGCCCTCGTGATACTGCTCGGAGCGGGCGATTTCACCCCCGCCGAGACGTCCGCCCACGCGGATTTTCACCCCGGAGGCACCGAAATCGAGAGCGGTTTGCATCGCCTTTTTCACGGCCCGGCGGAAGGAAACCCGGCGCTCCAACTGGAGGGCGATATTTTCGGCAACCAACTGGGCATCGAGCTCGGGATTCTTGATCTCTTTAACATCGATGAGCACTTCCCGCTCGGGGGTCAGCGCCTGGGTCTCCTCGCGAAGCTTGTCCAACTCGCTCGCCTTACGCCCGATCACCAGCCCAGGACGGGCAGTGTGCAAGGTCACGCGGACGCGGTTCGAGGCACGCTCGATCACCACCTTGGAGATGGCGGCGCTCTCCAGCCGCTTCTTGATGAAGTTGCGGATCTGGTAGTCCTCGTGCAGGAAGACCGGGAAATTCTTTTTGTCGGCATACCAGATCGATCGCCAGTTGCGCTGGACGGGCAGCCTGAATCCGACGGGGTTGGTCTTTTGTCCCATAAAATCTTATTCCTTTGCCGGGGCCTTCGCCTTGGCGGGTTTCTTTTCCTTTTTCTCCTTGGGCTTGGCTTCCTCGGCCGAGGCTTCCTTCAAAGTGATCCGGATGTGGCTGGTCCGCTTGCGGATCGGACCGGCGCTACCGCGTGCCTTGGGCTGGAAACGGTGAAAAGTCGGCCCCTCGCCCACCATCACCTCATGGACTACCAGTTTTTCGGCCGGGATGGAGAGCTGACTCTCCGCGTTGGCCACCGCGGAACGCAGGGTCTGCACCAGCAGACGGGCGGACTTTTGCGGCGCAAAACGAAGACGGGCATCCGCTTCCGGCGCGGGCAGGCCGCGCAGGCAACGGGCGATGTCACGGATCTTGAACGCCGACATACGTGCGTACTTCATCTCGGCGCGGGCGGTACGGTTTTCGTTGCTCATTTCTCGGCCAAAACCGCCACGCGGTCCCCCACTTCAAGCTGAATGCCTTTTCCCAGTTGCTCCGGCAAACCGGCGGAAGTCATTTCCCGAACCTCAATGAGTCGGCAACTGCCGATCACCTGATCCTTGCGAAGAATGCGGAACGGCATCCCCTCCTTGGCACCTTGTAAGCTGCCCAGGTTTAAAACCACGGCCTGCTGATCGCGATCCACCGCCACGATTTGGGCGTCGGTCAATCCGGAGGCCATGGCGCGGGGTGCGGCGGTCTTTTGCATGGTGGCCTCCAGCGTCCGCTTGGCGGACTCAAAATCAGATCGGGCCGCGGCCCTTTTCCCTGCATCGGTCTCTGCCGCCCACTTCACCGCCGCCTCCACGGCCGCCTTGGCCTTGGCGAAAACGTCCTGACGCGCTTTTTCGGAACGGATGAGTTCACCCGCCAGGCGCGCCACCTTGTCATGGCTGTCCCGGGCCTCGTGACTGAGGGAGGAAATTCCGAGCAATTCATCGCGCCGCTTGAGGTCCAGCCAGGCTTCGCGATACGCCTTGGCTTCGGCTTGGGCCATCGCGAGCTCGTCCACCTTGGGGGTGTTCGCGGCCATGGCCGGCAGCGCAAAAGCAAAAAGAAGGAGGAAGGACTTCATTTCGTCACCTTCTCCGTATGACCGCCGTGTTTCTTGAAGACGCGGGTCGGCGAAAATTCGCCCAGACGGTGCCCCACCATGTTTTCGGTGACAAACACGGGGTTGAAGGCCTTGCCGTTGTGGACCAGGAAAGTGTGTCCGACGAATTCGGGGGCGATCATCGAACGGCGTGACCAGGTTTTGATCGGCTTCTTGGCGGCGCCCATCTTCTGGATCTTCACCATCAGATGGTCGTCAATGAACGGACCTTTTTTCAGGCTGCGACTCATGAAGCCTTCTTCTTTCTCCGGTCTTGGACGATGAACCGGGTGGAGGGTTTGTGCCGGTGACGGGTCTTGAGCCCTTTGGCCAACTGGCCCCATGGGGAGACCGGATGCTGACGGCCGCCGCCACCCTTACTCTTCCCCTGACCTCCACCCATCGGGTGATCGATCGGATTCATCACCATGCCGCGGACGTGCGGACGACGACCCAACCAACGGGCACGACCGGCCTTGCCGAGACTGACCTTTTCATGGGCGACATTCCCCACCTGCCCGACGGTGGCATAGCAATCGGCATGCAGTCGGCGAATTTCCCCGGAGGGCAACTTAAGAAGGGCGTAGTCTCCATCGATTGCCGTGCAGATGGCGGCCGTTCCAGCCGAGCGAACGATCTGAGCCCCACGTCCCGGCACCATTTCGATATTATGCAAAGGCAGCCCTTGGGGAATGGCCCGGAGAGGTAAAGCGTTTCCAATTTCGGCAGCCACGGAGGCCCCGGCCACCACCTTGGCGCCTGCCTTCAGGCCATCGGGGGCCAGGATATAGGCGCGGTCTTTGGGACCATACTCCACCAAGGCGAGACGGGCGGATCGGTTTGGATCGTACTGGATCCCCAGCACCGTGCCGGCGCTGGTGCGCTTGCGGCGGTTCCATTCGATGATGCGAAACTTCTTTTTATGACCTCCGCCGCGGTGGCGGGAGGTCATCCGACCGTGGGCGTTACGGCCACCGGTGCGACGCTTGATTTCGAGAAGTTTCTTCTCGGGCTTGGAATCCGGCGTCAGCTCGGAGAAATCCCGCAACAGCGTGTAACGGAGAGACGGGGTCAGGGGACGGAATTCTTTCAGGGCCATGGTCGTGCTCCTTAGGCGGTTTCGATCTTCTGGCCGGCGGCCAGCGTCACGATCGCCCGCTTGGTGTGGTTCTTGCGGCCCAGCTCGCCCCGGCGGGAACGGCGGATCTTACCGGTGCGGCGGAAGGTGTTTACGCGGACCACCTTCTTGCCGAACAGGGCGCTGATCGCCTGGCGGATCTCGAGCTTGGTAGCGTCCGGCGCCACCTCAAAAAGGTACTGGTTATGGGCGTTTGCCAAACGGGTCCCCTTCTCGGAGACGCAGGGACGGAAGACCACATCGGTGGGCGATCTCATGATTTCACCTCCGCCTTGGTCTTGTTCTGCAGACGTTTGCCCAGCTCGGTCCAGGCATTCTCCTCGATCCAAACCTGGCGCCGCCGAAGCAGATCCTCGGCGTTTACCTCGCGGGCGGTCCGCAGATCCACCTCCCGAAGGTTACGGGCGGCCTTGAGCAGGTTTTGCTCGGGTTGCTTGGACGTCACAATCAGGCAAGAAAGCGGGAGGCCGGAATCCTTGATCCAACCAATCAGCTCCTTCGTCTTGGGAGCCTTGAGGGCAGGCGCGGAACCAGTGTGCAGGGCGCCTTGGGTCGCAAGGTCGCTGATGGCACGACGCAGGGCGGTTTTCAAAACGGTCTTGGGAAGATTTTTGCGGTAGCTGCGGGGGTGCGGTCCAAAGACCACGCCGCCTCCCACCCACACGGGTGAGGATTTGTATCCGGCGCGGGCGCGACCGGTCCCCTTCTGCCTCCACGGCTTCTTGCCGGAGAGATCGACGGTGGCCTTGGTCAGCGTGCTGTGAGTACCGGAACGGCGGGCCGCCCGATAGGCAGTCACGGCCTCGTGCAGTGCCTGGCTGGCCTTGCGGTTCTTATAGAGCTCGACCCCGAGCGCTTTTTCGGCCGCCGCCAGGTTGATGGGCTTGCCCTTGCTCATGATTAAGCCTTCACCTCGGCTTTGATCGCGTCCCGGACAATCACCAGGCTGCCATTCGGTCCCGGCACCGCGCCGCGGACGAGCAGGAGCTTGTCGTTTTCCCGGACTTGGATGACCCGCAAATTCTGAACCGTGCAGTTGTCTCCGCCAAACGTCCCCGGCATGCCCGCGTTCTTGTACACGCGGCCGGGGGTGGAACGGCAACCAATGGCCCCGTTCCGGCGGTGAGTGGTGGAACCGTGCGCATCAGCTTGCCCGGCGTAGTTGTGCTTCCTCATGACACCGTGGAAGCCCTTCCCCTTGGAAACCCCGAGGACGTCGACCAGCTGGCCAGCTTTGAAACGATTGAGATTCACTTCCGCGCCTGCGGCAAGATCAGCCGGAGCCGCCCGGAACTGACGAAGGGCGAGCGGATTCTTTCTCCCCTGCTTCTCGAACGCCACCCGCTGGGCTTTGTTGGTGCGGGAGGCCTTGCGTTCGCCCATACCTAATACCACGGCTTTCACTCCGTTCTTCTCCGGGGTGCGAACTTCGTAGACGGTGTTGGGTTCGGCGGAAATGACGGTCACGGCGGTGGCTTGGCCCTGGTCATCATAGACCCGGGTCATGCCCACCTTCTTTCCGATCATGCCAAAACGCTCGATCATGGGTTTCTCCTTTAAATCTTGATGGTGATATCCACCCCGGCCGGCAGGTTCAGCTTCTTCAGCTCATCCACTGTCTTTCCGGAGGGCTCGAGGATGTCGAGAAGACGCTTGTGGGTGCGGATTTCAAACTGCTCCATGCTCTTTTTGTCGCAGTGCGGGGAGCGATTCACGGTGTAGCGCTCAATCTTGGTCGGCAGCGGGATCGGGCCGGCCACACGCGAACCGGTCCGATTCGCGGTCTCGGCGATCTCCCCCGCCGCCTTGTCGAGAAGGCGGTAGTCAAAGGACTTGAGACGGATGCGGATGCGGGTCGCGGGCATGGCTTATCCTTTCTTCTGCTGCGTTACGGTGGCCAGCACGCTGGAAGGCACCTGTTCGAAATGAGACGGTTCCATGGAGTAGGCGGCCCGGCCGCGGGAAAGGGATCGGATCGTGTTCACGTAGCCAAACATTTCAGCGAGCGGCACTTCGGCCTTCACGATGGAAGTCAGGTTCTTGGAATCGACATTCATGATCTTGCCGCGACGTCTGTTGATGTCCCCGAGGATGTCTCCCTGGAACTCATCCGGAGTGGAACATTCCACGGACATGATGGGCTCCAGTAGGATCGGGCCTGCCTTCTGCATGGCGTCCTTCACTGCAAAAATCGCAGCCATTTTGAAGGCCAACTCATTGGAATCCACCTCGTGATAAGAGCCGTCCATGATCTGGATCTTCATGTCGATGACCGGACTGCCGTGAATGACCCCGTTGAGCAGGGCCTCTTCGACACCCTTTTTCACCGCCGGGATGTACTCCTTCGGAATGTTTCCACCAGTCACCTTATTTTCGATCTCGATCCCCTTGCCCCGTTCCTGAGGCGCCACCTGAAGAATGACATGTCCGTACTGCCCGCGTCCTCCCGACTGCTTGATCAACTTGCCTTCACCCGGGGAGGGCTTGGTGATGGTTTCGCGGTAGGCAATCTGCGGTGCGCCCGCATTGGTCTCCACGCTGAACTCCCGCTTGAGACGGTCGCAAATGATTTCGAGGTGGAGCTCGCCCATGCCGCTGATGATGGTTTGCCCGGTCTCCTCATTTGTCTTCACCATGAAGGTAGGATCTTCTTCAGAAAGACGCTGAAGGGCCTCCCCCATCTTTTCACGGTCACCCTTGGTCTTCGGTTCTACCGCCATCGAAATCACGGGCTCGGGGAAACTGGGCGGCTCAAGGGTGATTTCAAACTCCTCGTTGCAAAGCGTGTCACCGGTGGCGATGTCCTTGAGACCGACGGTGGCGGCAATGTCTCCGGCGAAAACGGTGTCGATGTCCTCCCGCTTGTCCGCCTGGATTTGGACCAGGCGGCTGACGCGTTCCCGTTTCCGGGTGCGGGAATTATAGATAAACTCGCCTTTGCTGAGCTTGCCGGAGTAGACGCGGAAGAAGATCAGCTTCCCGACGTACGGATCGGTCCAGAGCTTGAAGGCCAAAGAGCAGAATTTCTCGCTGTCATCGACCTTCACCGGGATCCGCTCCTCGGGATTTTCGGTGCTGTGGCCGACGGCCGGGGGAATATCGATCGGGCTGGGAAGGTATTCCACCACCGCATCGATGAGGCCCTGCACGCCCTTGTTCTTGAAGGCGGACCCGCCCACCACCGGAACCAGCTTGTTGGCGATCACCACTCGGCGGATGGCTTCCTTGAGTTGCTTCGCCGTGGGCCGTTTTTCTTCCAGGAACATGTTGCCGACTTCCTCGTCCACGTCGGCCACGGCTTCCACCAGCCGATCGAGGGCTTTCTTGGCCTCTTCCTTGTATTCTGCGGGGATTTCCGCGATCTCATAGGTCGAGCCGAGGTTCTTGCTGTCCGTGTAAAGGAAGGCCTTCTGGTTGATCAGATCAATCTGGCCGAGGAGTTTGTCCTCCTTGCCGAGCGGCAACAGGATCGGCACCGCGTTGGCCCCGAGTTTCGTGCGCATCTCATGAACGGCCTTTTCGAAATCCGCACCAGTGCGATCCATCTTGTTGACGAACGCGATCCGAGGAACCCCGTACTTGTTGGCCTGGCGCCAGACGGTTTCGCTTTGCGGTTGCACACCGGCCACGCCGCAAAACACCGCGATCGCACCGTCGAGAACCCGGAGCGAACGCTCCACCTCGGCGGTGAAGTCAACGTGTCCGGGAGTATCGATGATATTGATGCGGTTCTTGGTTTTCTCAAAAGATTTCACCAGGCCGGCTTCTTCGCGCACCGGCCAGAAACAGGTGGTGGCGGCGGAGGTGATCGTGATGCCGCGCTCGCGCTCCTGCTCCATCCAGTCGGTCACGGTCGTGCCCTCGTGCACCTCACCGATCTTGTGGATGCTGCCGGTGTAAAAGAGGATTCGCTCGGTCAGGGTCGTCTTCCCCGCGTCAATGTGGGCGCAGATCCCGATGTTGCGGGTACGCTCAAGCGTGTAAGGGCGGGCGGTACCGTTGGCGGCGGGAGGCATAGTCGTCTCCTTACCAGCGCAGGTGGGCAAAGGCCCGGTTCGCCTGCGCCATGCGGTGAGTTTCGTCCCGTTTCTTCACGGCGTTCCCCTGCCCGGCCGCGGCATCGCGGATTTCCTGAGCGAGGGCCTTCTCAAAAGCGACTCCCTTGCGGTTGTTGGCGAGATCCACGATCCAGCGAAGCGCAAGGGCAAGCTGACGTTCCGGGCTGGTTTCCACAGGCACCTGGTAGGTGGCGCCGCCGACTCGGCGAGACTTCACTTCCAGACGGGGCTTCACATTGTCCACGGCCTTGCTGACCACCGCCAGAGGATCTCCGCCCGAACCACCCTCGTTGGCGCGTTTGATCGCGTTGTAAACCAGACGGCTCGCCGTCGAGAGCTTCCCACGCCGTAACACGTAGCCAATCATCCGGCCGACCAGCGGACTCTCGTAGACGGGATCCGCGTGGATCGGACGGGCTTCGTGACGGCGACGGCGTGCCATAAATCCCCTTTAGGCCTTGGCCGGCTTGGCTTCCGCCGCCGCTTTGGCCGCCCCGCCCCCCTTGGGACGTTTGACGCCATATTTGGATCGGGAAACCAAACGGGCGAGTTTGTTGGTGTTGCTGGGACCGGAGGCACCGAGGGCGTCGAGTGTGCCGCGGACGATATGGTAACGGACGCCGGGCAAGTCCTTCACACGTCCACCGCGGACGAGGACGATGGAGTGTTCCTGCAGGTTGTGATTTTCCCCGGGGATGTAGGCGATGACTTCCTCCCCATTGGTCAGACGGACTTTCGCGACCTTACGCAAAGCGGAATTCGGCTTCTTCGGCGTACGGGTCATCACCTGGAGACAGACGCCGCGACGCTGGGGACAGCCGTGCAGAGCAGGGGCTTTCGTGCCGCGTCGGATGGCGGCTCGCCCAAATCGCACCAACTGGTTGATCGTCGGCATCTTGTTCTCCCCCGCGGGCGTCCAAAGGTAGAGGGCACCCCTTGTGCGGGTTCCATGAAGCGCGTGGCGCACGCATGGAGGACGATCCCCTCGGACCGTCACATGCCGACTGACCTAAACCGGCTAATCCCTTTGGGCTCCGGTCGGATGACAGCGGAAATTTAAATCCTGCCGAAAAAGCCCCTTGATGACAAGGGTTTTCCGCGAATTTTTTACCTTAGCTGGCCAATGCTGCGGGAATATCGAGGGCCACCTTGCGGGACCTCTCCTCTTCCGGCGCCGAGACCACCAACGGATCTCCCACGGGCTCACCGAGATGCAGAAGCTTGATCTTCCGGTAGGCGCTGAAGCCCGTGCCGGCCGGGATGAGGTGACCCATGATCACGTTCTCCTTGAAGCCCTGCAGTTTGTCGATTTTGCCCAAAGTGGCCGCATCGGTCAGCACTCGGGTGGTGTCCTGGAAGGAGGCCGCGGAGATGAAGCTGTCGGTTTCGAGCGAGGCCTTGGTGATCCCCAACAACACCGGGGTCGCCTCGGCCGGCTTGCCGCCCTTCGCCTCGATCTCCTTGTTCTCCTCCTCGAACGCCATCCGGTCGATCTGCTCGCCCCAAAGGAAGCGGGTGTCACCCGGCTCGGTGATCTTCACCTTACGCAGCATCTGGCGGACGATGATCTCGATGTGCTTGTCGTTGATCTCAACGCCCTGCAACCGGTAGACCTCCTGCACCTCGTTGACGAGATACTCCTGGAGTTCCTGTGGCCCGCAAACCTCAAGAATTTCGTGCGGCACCACCGGACCTTCAGTCAGTTGCTGCCCTTTTTTCACCGTGTCGCCCTTGTAGACGATCAGGTGCTTGGAGAGCGGGATGAGGTGTTCCTCTTCCGCGCCGGTCTCTGCGTCCTTGATCACGAGCTTCTTCTTTCCACGCACATTGCCCTGCAGGTCGACGATCCCGTCGATCTTGGCGATCTCGGCCGCATCCTTTGGACGACGGGCCTCAAAGAGTTCCGCCACCCGCGGCAGACCTCCGGTGATGTCCTTGGTCTTGGTGACCTTTCGGGGCGTCTTGGCCAGACGCTGTCCGGCGCGGACTTTCTCCCCGTCCTTTACCTCGATATGGGCTCCCGCCGGAATGCTGTAGGCCGCCACCACCGCACCCGCCTCATCCACGACGGCGATCTGGGGGTGAAGGTCTTCCTTGTGCTCGATGATGACCGTACCGACCAATTTGGTCGTCTCGTCGGTCTCCCGCTTCATGGTCACCCCTTCCAGGATGTCCTTAAACTCCACTCGCCCGGCCTTCTCTGTCAGGATCGAAATGTTGTAAGGATCCCATTGGACGAAAGTTTGGCCTTTCTTGACCTTGCCACCCTCCGGAACCGAGATCATGGATCCGATGACCACAGGATAACGCTCCAACTCACGGCCATCTTCCGCATGAATACTGATGAAGCCGTTCTTGTTCAGGACGATGTCATGACCCTCGAGCGCCTTGACGGTCCGCAGGTCGGTGTATTGGACTGTTCCCTCGTGCTTCGCCTTGATCTGGGGCTGCTTGAACACCTGGGAAGCCGTTCCGCCGATGTGGAACGTCCGCATGGTCAGCTGCGTACCCGGTTCGCCAATCGATTGGGCAGCAATAATTCCCACCGCTTCCCCGAGCTTGCCGGGTTGATTGGTGGCGAGATTTTGCCCGTAACAGGAGGCACATACCCCGCGCTTGGTTTCGCAGGTCAGGGCGGAACGGATCTTCACCCGCTCCATACCAAGGGCCTCGATGGCGGCGGCCGCCTTCTCGCTGATGATCTCTCCAGCCGCAACGACCTTCTTCTTGCTCACCGGATCGACGATGTCGTCAACCGAGGTCCGGCCATAAATACGGTCCCGGAGACGGACGATTTCATCATCCCCTTCAAGGATGGCTTTGACCCAAATTCCCCGTTCCGTGCCGCAATCGGGCTCACGAATAATGATGTCCATGGCCACGTCGCAAAGCTTGCGGGTCATGTAACCAGAATCAGCGGTCTTCAATGCCGTATCGGCCAATCCCTTGCGGGCGCCGTGGGTGGAGATGAAGTACTCCAACACGGAAAGACCCTCGCGGAAGCTGGCGGTAATCGGTCGTTCGATGATTTCGCCTGAGGGCTTGGCCATGAGACCGCGCATGCCGGCCAACTGCCGGACCTGGTTGCGGTTGCCTCGAGCCCCGGAATCCACCATCAGGTAGACAGGGTTGAAGTCCTTGCGCCCCTCGTTGTGCTCAAGGGTCCGGTACATGGCAGCAGAGATTTCCTCCGTCGCTTGCGTCCAGATGTCGACGATCTTGTTGTACCGTTCCCCGTCCGTGATGGCGCCCATTCGGTACTGCTTCTCCACCTGACCCACCGCCTGGCGGGCCCGGTCGATTACCTGCGGTTTGTCCTCGGGGATGATCATGTCATCGATTCCGATGGAAACGCCCGCCCGGGTCGCTGAGGCGAACCCAAGATCCTTTAGCTTGTCGAGGCACTCTACGGTCCGGCTATGGCCGCACTTTTCGTAGCACCGCAGGATGATTTCCCCGAGCTGCTTCTTGCCGGCTGCCTTGTTGAAAAACCCGATTTCACTCGGCCAGATGCCGTTGAAGCGTACCCGACCGGGAGTGGTTTCAATGAATTTTTTGGCTGCATCCCCAAAAACCGTCTCGCGACCAAAGTCGGGATTTTTAAAAAGGATGAAGTGATGGGTCTTGATGCTTCCCTCACTGACCGCGAAATCCACCTCATCAGCATTTTCAAAAACGCTCAGCCGCTTCTTTTTGTCGGCGGAGACCTTCTCCGTGGATTTGATCGGGTTCTGGGTGAGATAGTAGCAACCCAAGGTAATGTCCTGGCTGGGCGTGGTGATCGGGCGGCCGTTGCTGGGGCCAAAGATGTTATTCGGAGCCAGCATGAGTAGGCGGGCCTCGAGCTGGGCCTCCACGCTCAGTGGCACGTGCACCGCCATCTGGTCACCGTCGAAGTCGGCATTGTAGGCCGTGCAAACCAGCGGATGAATGCGGATGGCGTCTCCCTCGATGAGCTTCGGCTCGAAAGCCTGGACCGAGAGACGGTGCAAGGTCGGCGCGCGGTTGAGGAGCACGGGGTGCTCGCGGGTCACCTCATCGAGCGTGTCCCACACGATCGACTCCTTTTTCTCGATCATCTTTTTGGCGCTGCGGACGGTGTGTACCTGGCCGAGCTCCTTGAGCCGGCGGATGATGAAGGGCTCGAAAAGCACCAACGCCATTTTCTTCGGCAGACCGCACTCGTTGAGCTTCAGCTCGGGTCCGATCACGATGACGGAACGACCGGAGTAGTCGACGCGCTTGCCCAGCAGGTTCATCCGGAATCGCCCCGTCTTGCCCTTGAGCATGTCGGAAAGCGATTTTAACGGACGGTTCCCTGCCCCGGTGACGGCTCGACCGTGACGGCCGTTGTCCATCAGCGCGTCCACCGCTTCCTGGAGCATCCTCTTCTCGTTCCGGATGATGACCTCCGGCGTCTTCAGCTGGAGAAGGTTGCGGAGACGGTTGTTCCGGTTAATCACCCGGCGATAAAGATCGTTTAGGTCGGAGGTGGCAAAGCGACCGCCCTCGAGAGGAACCAGCGGACGGAGATCCGGGGGGATCACCGGCAACACCTCCAGAATCATCCACTCCGGCCGCGCCCCGGCTTCAATAAAGCCCTGTACCAGCTTGAGGCGCTTGGCGACCTTCTTGCGGGTCTGCTTGCTACGGGTCTGTTCCAGTTGTTGCTCCAGCTCCACCGCCAGCGCATCGAGATCCATCTTCTTGAACACATCCCGGACCGCCTCCGCGCCCATCTTGGCCACAAAGGAGTCACCGTACTGTTCCTGCGCCTCACGATACTCGGTCTCGGTCAAAAGCTGCTTTGGCTTGAGCGGGGTTTTCCCCTCGTCGATCACGAGGTAATCCTCGTAGTAAATCACCCGCTCCAGTTCGCGGGCGGTCATGTCCATCATCAGTCCAAGGCGGCTGGGCATGCACTTGTAAAACCAGATGTGGCTGACAGGAACGGCCAGCTCGATATGCCCCATCCGCTCCCGACGCACCCGCGCGAGGGTGACCTCAACGCCGCAACGGTCGCAAATGACCCCCTTGAACTTGATTCGCTTGTACTTCCCGCAGGAGCACTCGTAATCCTTGGTCGGCCCGAAGATCCGCTCGCAGAACAGCCCACCCTTCTCTGGCTTGAAGGTCCGGTAATTGATCGTCTCGGGGTTCTTCGTTTCTCCGCGGCTCCAGGACAGGATCGCTTCGGGCGACGCGACGGTGATGCTCACCTCGTCGAAGCCGACGGAACGCTCCATGCCGAGAATTTCGCGGGCGGATTGGGTCTGTTTGTTCATGGGATGGGTCTCTTGGGTCTGGGGTTAGGCGGCCACAACTTCCAGCGGGCTGGGTTTCTGCAAATCCTCGTCCACGACACGGCTGCGTTCGCCGACTTTTACATCAAGGCAGAGGCTCTGCATTTCCTTGATGAGCACGTTGAAGGATTCCGGCGTGCCGGCCTCCAGGGAGTTGTCCCCTTTCACGATGCTCTCATAAATGCGGGTGCGGCCAGCCACGTCATCGGACTTCACGGTGAGGAGTTCCTGGAGGGTGTAGGCAGCGCCGTAGGCCTCCATTGCCCACACCTCCATCTCCCCGTAGCGCTGTCCGCCATACTGCGCCTTGCCGCCCAGCGGCTGCTGAGTGACGAGCGAGTATGGACCGACGGCGCGGGCGTGAATCTTGTCCGCGACCAAATGGTGCAGCTTCATCATATAGATTAGGCCGACCACGACACGCTGGTCGAATGGTTCACCCGTGCGCCCGTCCAAGAGCAAGGACTTGCCGTCCTCGTCCAACTTCGCCTTTTTAAGGAAATCGCGGATTTTGGTCTCGCTGATTCCGTCAAACACCGGCGTGGCCACGTTAAAGCCGAGGGCCCGGGCCGCGATCCCCAGATGGGTCTCAAGCACCTGGCCAACGTTCATACGCGAAGGCACACCGAGCGGGTTCAGGATGATGTCGACCGGGGTGCCGTCCGGAAGGAACGGCATGTCTTCTTCCGGCACGATCTTGGCAACGACGCCCTTGTTCCCGTGGCGCCCGGCCATCTTGTCGCCGACGGAGATCTTCCGCTTGGCGGCGACATAGACCTTCACCTGCTTGATGATGCCTGGATCGATGTCTTCCCCAGCCTCGACCCTCTCCAGTTCCACATCCTTCTCGTTGGCCAACTGGTTGAACTTCTGTTCGAAGCTCGAGATGATCTCACGGATCTTGATCCGGATGGGGCTCGGATCAATCTCGATGTGGTTGT
>Ga0214923_10004868_pt1 | contig 15915 bp, 16 predicted proteins | sample LL1510_MetaG_FD_177993 | JGI IMG/M metagenome (GOLD analysis project Ga0214923, IMG submission 177993) | Freshwater microbial communities from Lake Lanier, Atlanta, Georgia, United States - LL-1510 | ecosystem: Environmental > Aquatic > Freshwater > Lake | place: USA: Georgia | collected...
GGTTATCTTAAATTTATACAGGTTATCTTAAATTTATACAGGTTATCTTAAATTTATACAGGTTATCTTAAATTTATACAGGTTATCTTAAATTTATACAGGTTATCTTAAATTTATACAGGTTATCCTGAGATTTTTTTATTAACTAATGTAATATATATGATTATATATATTATCTTAATTTTAATTTTAATATTTTTTTATTATTCTAATAATCAAACAGAAAATTTTACAAATGAAAATCATAGTTGGTCCGATACTTGGAATGAATCTGACTTTTTAACTAGAAAAAATGCAGATTGTAATCCCATTAAAAAAGAATGGAAAAATTATGGAAATATTCAAACTTGGATTTGGACAGTTCCTGAAAGTTGTGAAGCAGGATTACCCCATACTAGAGATAAAGATGTAATTGCTATGCCTGATGGATTTCCAAGCCATAGATATGACAATACCATTGAACACGAGAAAATTCATATTTATCAAAGATTATATCCTAAAGAATGGGCTAAATTTTATAAAGATAAATGGCATTATGAATTATTCAAAAATCCACCATTACATTTACCTATTAATTTAATTAAAAATAAAAGAGCTAACCCAGATACATGCAATGAATTATGGTGTCGTTGGAGAAAACGTTGGTGGTCCATTCCTGTTTACGAAAGTAATTTATCTTTATCTGGTGCACCGGTAAAATGGTACGACGAAAAAGAAAATAAAATTTATGATAATCCACCTTCTGAATGGATTTCATTTTTTGGAAGAAATATTTCTCAATTGGAACATCCCCACGAAATTAGTGCCGTTTTATTATCTGGTCCATTAAATAAAAATAATAAATCAAAATCTATGACTAATAAATCTATAGCAATGACTAAATTATTAGATTGTTGGAACTGGGATATCAAACCTACATATCCTACTTAGTATTTACAAAACCATAATCAGCATCTGGTCCATTGTCACAAAACTTTGGAGCTACACATTTCCATCCTAATGCTTCTATAAAAGGTAATGTTTCTTTTACTTTAGGTGCACCCATATTATAATCAACACTTTGAATTTCACAAATTAAATGTTTTGCATTAGCTAAGCATTTTGGTGCACCAATAATAATATCTTTTTCAGCTCCTTGTACATCCATTTTAATTAAATCAGGTAAAGGAAATCCTTTTTCTTTTACGATAGTATCAAGGGTCATACCATTTTCAAGTACAAACAAATGAGAAGGAAAAACACGGTCATTATTTTCCTTATAATACGAATTACCACCAGGTGAATGAATGTTTTTATAAAATTTAAGTTCTTTATTATCTTCATCCGTTAACACACCCATATGATAATCATATCCTTCATATAAAAATTCAGCTTCTCTAAAAGCATCAAATAATATTATTTTACTATTTGGCCATAATAATTTAGCTTTTTTTGTCCAATGTAGAACACAAGAACCAATGTCATAAATTACTTTAGGTTCAAATCCAGAAGCTTTTAATTTTTCTAAATATTTAAAATGGTTAGCAGGTAAACAATCTTTTTGTGATAAATTTAGTAAATGAGTTTTATTATCTGATTCAAAATCATTATTTAGAATTAATTGTTGCATTATTAAAATTAAAATTTTTTTGTTTAAATAATTTTCTTAGTAAATATTAAATGATAAATAAATTTATAATCGCTTTTGGTATATATTCCTATTTTTTCTGTAGTATGGCTAACACTTGTTATCGTGTAAATTCTGAAGGAATTAAAGTATTTAGTTTGCTACCCTTATTTACTGTCGGTCTTTGGGGACCATTAAAAAGCTTTTATTTATTAGCTGTTTACAATAGTTTATACTCTTCTTTGGTTTATATGACAAATACTTTATTAAGTTTGAACAATCTTTATGGTGCTTCACTTTTTGTATTTTATTTGGATAAAGTAATCACCCAATTACCAAGTTCATAATCAACATTATCAACAATAAATTCTGGACATAAATGTTTTATTTCCTCTTCTAGTTCACCTTTTTTATAAATATGATAGTATCGCATATATGTATTACCATCATCTTTAGATTTCCAAGGAACCATTTCATCAGAAGAACTAAAACTAAAAGTTTTTAAGATACCCCTTTCTTGTTCCATTGCAAAAACGGTAAGTAAAATTTTTCCTCCCTTTTTAAGACAACGATACATTTCATGTAAGGAAGTTTGACGGTCTATATCTTTATCTAGGTGATGATAGGTTGCAATACAAATCATATAATCAAAAAAATCATCAATAAAGGGTAATTTTTTCATATTAGCAATTTGGACATTTAAATTCTTATTTTTACAAATTTCTACTTGTTTCTCCGAACTATCAATTCCGTAAAAATCTAAATCTTTTCTAAATATCATATTTTTCCCATTACCACATCCAATATCAAGCATTTTTGATTTTGTTAAGGGTAAACATAAAAATGTTGAAACAGAACGCCATATTCTTACACGGGTATAATCAAATTGGTTAGCAATACGATTGTATACCTCTTCAATTGGTAGATTGTTAATAACAGACATAAATATTAATTATTTATTATAAATAATATTTATTCAATTTTTATAAATTAATACCTGTTTTTATAAATTAATACCTGTTTTTATAAATTAATACCTGTTTTTATAAATTAATACCTGTTTTTATAAATCAATACCTGTTTTTATAAATTAATACCTGTTTTTATAAATTAATACCTGTTTTTATAAATTAATACCTGTTTTTATAAATTAATACCTGTTTTCATAAATCAATAACCGCCTTAAACTCTTTCAAAATATCTTCCGTCTCTGGACATTTTTCTTTTTTTTTATTACTTTCATCATCTGATTCGTCATCTTCTTTATTAAATCCGTTTTCTTCTTCAACATAAGCATTAATTAATTCAACTTTGTGAAGAATTTCTGCTACTTCTTTATATAGGTCATCTGAAGACCATGGAGACATCCAAATATCATTGTGAAATATTTTATATTCAAATGGGTCTGAATCAGCGGCATAATCACGATACCATTCATTATTGATAAATTCTTGATAGACATCTGGAAAATTAGTAAATTTATTAAATTCTTCTTGAATTATATAAATGATTTTGTTTTTAACATCATCTAAATTTTTTCCTTTATCGGAAATAATTTTCGTTTGAATTTTCTTTTGTTTAGTAGGTTTGGTAAAAATTAGAAAGAATGGTATGCTAGACATGATATATAAGTAAATCGTGTCCAATAAAATTAATAAATTTCATTTTTTTTAGTAAAAATTGAAATTTCTATATTTACTAAATAATCAAATAGAATATGGAATGGCATATGAATGTCGGTAATGAGACCTTAGATAATGAGTACAAAGAATTTACTTTTAATCATGGTGGATTAGAAGTAGATTCTGAAAATGCCGAAAAGTTAATTCAATCTTCATATTGGTGCTTTAACGATATGATTTTAGAAGCAATCCGAAAATATTTTAAAGTTTATATTCCTAAATATGCCTCCGCTTTTTTAAATAAAGAAGCATTAATTGATACGGGTAATTTCTACATTGGTATTTCTGACAATGGAACCGTTTATGGAATACCTTTTCAAGGAGAACTTTGTCAAGATTTTCTACAAACCGAATTAGATTTGATAATTAAAAAATATGTAAAATCAAGTAACTTGGGTATATTAAAAAAATCTATATCTTTGGAATTGTTAGAAATTAAATATACCCCAATGAAAATTTTAAAATATTCAGATAGTTATTATAAATATCTTAAATATAAAAAGAAATTAGAAAAGAAAGATAGAAAATATAATCTAATTTTGAATTCTTGGAATGTTATGCATTTTAAATATGCTCAAAAATTAGTTGATATTTTTAATTTGCCTGAAACCAGAGAGGAATTATTAAATTATATTATTAAAAAAGAACCTACTAATAATGTTATTCAAATGATTAATTCTGGTTTTCAATTACAAATTAAAAATCACGAAGAAATTAATGAATTAAAAAATTTTATTAATGAACCTTATTATTGGGTTTGTAAATTTAAAGATGAATTATTAGATGAGGTTAGAAAACAAAGACCTATTCGTGATAATAAGAATATATTAGTAAATTTAATTAATCCTATAAATATTTTAATTAAGATTTCAAATATGATACCTTGGTGGATGCAAAATAATGAAAATATGAAGCTTTATGTGATTAAAATAAATTTTAGAAAAAATAAAGATAATACTAATATTTATTATCTCGATTCTTTTGGAAAAATTAACAAGTGTTATCGTAATTTAGAATTTAACAAACCATATTGTCAACCCGTATATTAATTTATATTATCCTGTTTCATTCAGATTCTGTTTCTGTTTCAGTTTCTGTCTCAGTTTCTGTCTCAGTTTCCGTCTCAGTTTCCGTTTCGGGTTTGCTTTTTGTTTTGGATGTGCTTTCAGTTTCTCTCTCAGTTTCCGTTTCGGGTTTGCTTTTTGTTTTGGATGTGCTTTCAGTTTCTGTGTTGATTTCTGATTCGGTATTGATTTCTGACTCTTCTTCTTGAATTGGTGCATAAGAAGGTGCATTTGGAGAAGAAGGTACTGGAGATTTTATCTGTGTAGGTTTAAATACTTCTTGTTGTGCTTTTGTTACAGGTGCTTTTACTACTGATGCTTCTTTTACTACGGGTGCTTCTTTTACTACAGGTGCTTTTACTACTGGTGCTTCCTTTACTACTGATGCTTCCTTTACTACTGATGCTTCCTTTACTACTGATGATTCTTTTGTTTCTTTTACTACTTTTGCTATTGGCGACACCATGGGCGGGTTATTAAAATTCAAACTATTTAAAAAGTCTGCTTTATTTTTCTTTTTTAATTCCTCTTTGGTCAAACCTTTTAATGATAATTGAAGAAATGATAAATGAGTTGCAGCATATGCATCTGCGTCTGCTTCAGCTTTTTCTTTTTCAATAGCCTTCTTTTTAGCTTCTTCTTCAGTTTTAGCTTCCTCTTCTTCGTCTGCTTCCTCTTCAATTTGTGCTTTACTTAATATCAATTTAATTTTCTTCCATTGACCGTCTACTATTGATGGTAGTTCTTGTGGTGCAGCATCAGCTTCTAATAAATTTACATAATGAGATGTTTTATATTTAACAATATCGCCCAATTTATAACTTTTTTTAGGGTCATATTTTCCTTTATTAACCCCTTTATATTTCTTTTTTTCCGATAAATTTTGACCTACATAAATTTTATTTTGAATTTTTTCTGATTTAATATATAATTTTTGTTTTGGTGGTAAACCTGTTTCAATTTGTTTCCATAACATAGGATTAATTTCTGGGTCTTCTTGATAATCTCTTATAATCAAAAGATTAATATAAATTTTATTTTTCAAGGTTATAACATCACCTAACCCATATTTAGTATATGGGTCATAGTCATCAATATAATTCGCCTTAATTAGTTTCCCTTGAATTTTTCCAATAGGTGTACCAATAGAAATATTTTTATTAATATTTTCTCTTGGATATAACTCATCTGTGGTATAAATGGGTTTTGTTCCTCTAAAAATAATCTTTTTCCAAGCAACATAATCTCCAAAAGTAGTTTCAGGTGGAAGAAATTGAGAGTAAGCTGTAAATGGTACTGTTGCTTTTGGTGGAGCTAAAGGAACAACTAAATTCATATAATTATTATTATTATATTTAACCACATTTCCTATAGCATATTTTGTTTCCATTTTAAAGTCACCTGCATCTTGTGGAATTACTTGAATATTATTAATCAAATAACCTTTATTTTTATAAATAAATTCTGGTATTTTTTCATGGTCAAGTACTTGTTGAAAATATTTAACTGTAATACCATTTACATTAACTTTAAAATAAGATATACCGAACATTTCATTAATTTCTTCAAATTTCTCAATATTATTATTAAATATCTTATCTAAAAAATTTACTAAATAATCTATCATATAATATTTGTTAGATAAAATTTTTTATATCATTAATTCTCATAAATTTTTAAAGTTCTTGCTGATGGGTCAACATAACTCATTACTTCTGTTCCATTTGATAACCATTTTGGTTGCCAATAATTAGGTAATACTGTCTGTCTTTTATCACCAAAAAATTCACAAAATATTTTACGATAATAATAAGCTTCTTTAGTTTGTGGTGTGCAATAAGGATATTTAATATTAACATTTGCCATTTCTTCATCAGTTACTTTATCTTCAATATATTCTTGAATAATTTGATACCAAGACTTTTCTTTACTACTTACACCATCAGAAAATGCTTCTTTCTTACGCCATAATACTTCATCAGGAATTATATTAGTGTTATCGAAAGCTTTTCTTAACCACCATTTTTCCATATTTTTAAATTTAGGATGTCTTTTTTCACTTGGAATTTGCCAATAAGCTTCAATAAATTCAGGGTCCAATAAAGGCACACGACCTTCAAGACCCCACCTACTGATACATCTATCAGCTCTACGGCTATCATAATAGTGAATGTTATTAACATAACCTAACGCAGCATCGTGAATAGAATTATTATCTATTGGTGCATACCAATTGAATAAATAAGATGAACATACTTCATCCGGACCTTCACCTACTAAAATTACTTTAGCATCAGTATTTTGTCCAATATATTTAGAAACAATATATTGTCCTACTGAAGCTCTTATTGTTGTAGTATCCCAAGTTTCAGTTGTCCAGATTACATCTTTAATTGCTGTCAATCCTTCTTCTGGTGTGAAAAATACTTCCGTATGATGAGAACCAATATGTTTAGCTACTTTTCTTGCAAAAAATAAATCAGTCCCTTCGTTCATACCACAACAAAATGTTCTAATTGGATTTCCTAAAAGTTTAGCAGATACACCAGCAACTAAACTTGAATCAACACCACCTGATAGTAAAAATGCTAAAGGTCTATCTGAATCTAATCTTCTTTTAACAGATTTAATTACAGCTTCTTTTATATTTTGAAGATGAACATTATCAGGTAATTCAATTATTTGAGTGATAGCGTAAACATTTAGAAATGAGAAAACTTCTTTATTGTTAAAATTACCAAAATCATCAAAATTAATTTTAATTAAATTGCCAGGCGGGAATTCTTTAATTTCTCCCTCAAAACTATTGGTTCCTTTAATTTCTGAAGAAAAGATAAGCCCCTCTGATTGATTGGTTACTTCGTGATAATATAGAGGACGAATACCTATTTGGTCTCTTCCAGCAATTACCATTTTAATATTTTTAAGCCTGTCAAATTCATATAATACAAAAGCATATTCACCTTTAATTTCTGAATTAAATAGTTCATAAAAGTCTTGTAATTTATTTTCTTTAGTAAATTTTAAATATAATTCGGGAATGGTCATACAATCACTATTATTTACAATAGGAAGATTATATTTTTCAATTAAATATCGAAAGTTATAAATTTCACCATTGCAGATGAAAACAACTGTTCTTTCTTTTTCTTGAAAAACAAAAGGTTGATTACTTGCAAAAGAAGTATCCATAATAGCAAGTCTGTGAAAACCTACCCAAACATTATTATAATTTTCAAAATACGAATTGTCAGGTCCTCTCATTTTTACATTCCAGAAATCACTAAAAAGTTTCATTAGGTCAATTTGTTTTTTGGTTAACTTTATATATGTCCATATACCACACATTGTAATTATATAAATATTTCAAATATCTTTTTAACTCAATTTTTTTTTAAATTTTTTATGAAAGAAAAAAATTTAAAAAAAATTACTGGATCAAAAATTTATTTTTGAGGATGGCAATTTTTTATTTTTGAGAATGGCAATTTTTTATATAGACTAAAAAATTGAGTTTAATAATTCATAAATTAAATGTTATAATAATTAATGACTGAAAATAACAAAATTCTGATTGGCAATGACGGCTACGTTGAATTATTAGAAACTTTCGGAGATGATTTAACTATAGTAAATGCAGCTCGTGTATCTTTTAATAAAGAATCAACAGAACTTAATGATAAAGATAAATCATTAATAAATTATTTAGCAAAAAATAATCACGTAAGTCCTTTTTTCCATCCCCAATTAAGATTTAGAATTAAAATGCCTATTTTTATTGCAAGAGAATGGTATAGACATACAATTGGATTTGCTAGAAATGAAGTTAGTAGAAGATATGTAGATGATACTCCTCAAGTTTGGATACCGAATGAATTTAGAGAAAGAGATAAAAATCTTAAACAGGGTTCTAAAAAGGAAACTATTCAAAACAATGAAGAAATACTAGAAATTTATCAAAAATCAGTTAATATGTCATTATCTTGTTATGAAATTTTATTAAAACATAATGTTGCTCCAGAAATGGCAAGAACAATTTTACCCCAATCAATGTATACCGAATTTATTGAAACCGGCTCTTTGAGTGCTTATGCTAGATTATGTCAATTAAGACTTGACCCTCACGCACAATTAGAAATTCAAGAATATGCAAATGCTGTCTCAAAATTGTGTTTGACCAAATTTCCGGTTGGATGGCCGGTATTAGTATAATAATTGGTTAGTATAATAATTGGTTGGTATAATAATATTAAGATTTATTTGATGATTTGAAATTAAATAATATTATTAATTAAAGACTTGCAGATTTTTTTACCAATATAAAGAAAATTTATCATACTAGTTATATGAATGATAATTCAGTAGAAAATAAAATAAATATCAATCCTAGTTATGGTTTAACTGTAGGAAATAAAATAAATATTACTTATGGTTTAACTGGAGAATTTTCTAGTGGTATAAATGGAGGATTTTCTAGTGGTATAAATGGAGGATTTTCTAGTGGTATAACCGGAGAATTTGTTAGTGGTATAACAGGAGGAGGAAAAACTATTTTTGCCCCATTTTCTGATAGTTCAAGCAATTTTGGTGGATGGATAGCCAATAAATCTGGTTTTGTTGGTGGTCCAACTGGTCAAACATATATACCAAATGTGCAAACTGGACCAACAGGTTTAATAAGCGAAATTATTAAAAATAAATCTTCTCATTCTAATTTAAAAATGAAAATAAATTTAGATAAGAAAGTTAAAGAATATTTAAATTTAAATATTAAAAATAAAGAGTTTTTAATCAATGAAATAAGATTAGCTTTACAAAAAAAATCATTAGAAAATAAAAAGAAAATAAAGGGATTTCTGATTGATAAAAATGCTAATAATGAAGAATTTATTTACTTAGATAAAATAGGAAAAATAATATTTAATTTACCTAATTATACAAACTTTGTCAATCTTGATTGTTTATGTGATTTAATTTTACAACAATATAGTATGAATAAGTTATATTATTTTGATTATTACCAGGAACCGATTGAGGTTAAATGTCTTTAAAAATTTCTTTGATTCAGCAATTTTTTTTAATAAATTAAAAAAAAATTGGCATTCTCAAATTTCTTTGATTCAGCAATTTTTTTATTTTATAAAAAAATTGATAAACAAATTTTCTCATAAACATACATATATTAATGGACATTCAAAAAGAGCCCACTGAAAAATTATTAATTATAGAAGAAAGAAAATATAATAGTGCTGGTGTATTAATTATTAATAAATACATGAATAAAGACTGTGTTGTATTGTTTAAATCAGCCTTACCTATTCCTTCTGGTGTTAACAAAGGGATGTTTTATTGTGATATTCCAGGAGGTGGTATTGATGTTAAAGATGATTCTTTAGAAGAAACAGCATCACGTGAATTATATGAAGAAAGTAAAAAATTGCTTTCAATTTCTAAAACTAAGTTAGCAGAGGTTAGAAAGAATGATTCTTTTTTTGATTTACCAGGTAGAAGGTTATCTGGTAAAAGAAAAGCGGGTTTGTTTGCTTGTTTTGTATGTAGGTTATCAAATGTTAGTACAAAGTATTATAACTTAAATAGGGAATTACTTAAAAAGGTTAAAATAGATAAGGTATTCTATGAAACGATAGAAGTAGTAAAAATTCCAATTAATAATATCAAAGAATATTTTGCCGATAAAAAATTATCTGATATTAAAAAACAATGTGAAATTAAAGATATTAATGATAACTCTCAAAATGTTACATTATTAGCTTCTAAATGTTTGTATTTAGCTTTAAATAAAATGGTTAATGAGAAATCTTTATTGGAAGACTCTTTTAAACTATCTGGAAGTAAGGAGATACCGTTTAAGTTAGATGAGAGTAAGGATAAGGGAATGACGATTAGATATTAGTTTATAGAAATTATACTAATTGAACTATAAAATAAACTAAATAAACCAAATTAAGAATATACTTTCCTTCTAATAAAACAATTATCCGTTTACTTTAGAGTTTACTTTCGAGTATATTCTGGTTTATTTTAGAGTTTACTAATTTGGGTACATGGCCATATACATATCCCTCCCATCCTCACACGTCTCAATCTTATACCCAATTTCAATCAAAAAATCAAACAATTCTTTCTTTATCTTACCTGCTTCTACATTTTCTTGTTCTTTCCATTCACCCCATGATTCAAACAAAATGGGAGGATATTTATTTTTCAAAAGTGTTTCTAGACCACCTAAAAGAACTTCTTTTTCAAATCCCTCTACATCTATTTTAATAAATCCTATATTAGTTAAATTAAATGAATCAAGTGTTTTAACATTTACTTTTATCTTTTTTAAATTATTATCATTATCATTTAATATCTTAACGCCATTACCTCCACCATCTTCACTTCTAATAATATAATCCATTTCAGATTCCTTAAATCCTAAAGCGCAATTATAAGGTGTTACCTTTTCTTCCAGATTATGTAAAGCAATATTAGCTGCTAAGTAACAAAATACTTTTGGATTGCATTCGAAAGCGTGTGTATGTTTAGCTTTCTTTCCTAAAATAAAACTATAAGTCCCTACATGGGCACCAATATCAATAAAAACTTTATCAGGTTTAATATAGTTATCTAAAATTCGGTGGATTAAATTTTTTTCAGCAATTCCAGAATTATAAAACCATTTAGCAACATTAATTTCAGGGAAAAATAAATAGTTATTTTGTTTAATATTAAAAGCAGGGCTAGGCATTTTTATGAAATATGGTTCTGTCGTTTCACCTGAATTTTCTTTTAATAAATACATGATATATTTATTAAATAAAAATTTCTTTAATTGATTTAGTTAAGTTCTTTACTTGCAATAATTTCTAATTATTTACACTATTTTTTTTTTGATAAGATACCCATTAATAATTGTAAGTCTTTATGAATTAAATTTAACATTTCATTATTTAATTCTTTTCTATTTGGTTTTTTCATTTCTTTTGCTTTAGTTTTAGTTTTTACAATTTCTAAATCAACATCGTCTTCTGGTTGTGAAACAGGAGGAGGACGAACAGGAGGAGAACGAACAGGAGGAGAACGAACAGGAGGAGGAAGTTTAGCTTTAGGAGAAATAGGTTCATTATCAGCTTCAATGTTATTTTCATCTCTTTCAGAGTATTCAATATTATCAGGTTGTTCAGCAACTTCATCATCAAGGTTTTCATCTTTTTTTGTGTATTTAATATTTCTCTTGTTTAGCGTCTTAAAACCTTCTATTGTGTCATTTAATGTATTTGAATTGTTTGATTGGTATGATTTGTACGATGGATTTGATTTGTATGATTTGTATGATGGATTTGATTTGTATGATTTGTATGATGGATTTGATTTGTATGATGGATTTGATTTATATGATTTGTATGATTTGTTTGATGGATTTGATTTGTTTGATTTATATGATGTATTAGAACCTATTTTATTAATTACAATATTTTTTGCAACGGAGGTTTCTGAGTAAGCTTTGTTGCTAGAAGAACTATTTTCTTTTGGATCTATCTTTCTTAATTTTTTTGAACTTTTCTTGTATTTTCTAATAGGTTTATACATTTTTACAGGTAAAAAATTTTCTAAATTTAATTTAGTACCCTGTCTCCAAGCTTCTTCATCTGCTTCATCTTTTGGTGTACATTCTGGAAAACTAAGTTTTCCATATAAAGGAACTTTTGATTGATTTATTTCAGACATATTATTATATATATACATTTAGAAATAATTTAGACCAAAGTATTATTTTTTTTTATAAGATTTTTATTTATGAAAAGCTAAATTATCTACTTTAACTTTATTTTTTTTATCACAGAATGTATTTATAGTTATAAATTCCCATTCACTTGGTTTTGGTGAAAAATTTACTTTACCTCTAGGTATTTTTTCAACTGTTTTGGAAAGTTCAAAAGTTTTTCCCCACAAGGGTTGATAACCTAAGTTTATATCCGACATATATAATCTAGATTAGATTTTTTTGTTAATCTAAAGAATTATCATATTATATGTATATGGAAGAATTAACAAGTGCTAGAGAAGAAATAATTAAAAAAATTTCCATTTACAACAATAAGATTTTTGATTTACAAAATCAATTATTAAATATTGAACAACTCATTGTTGACACTGACCATAAAGAAATTATGGATACCTTAACATTAAACGAACAACAATTAGAAGTTGTAAATGCAAAAGAAAAATATATTGTTACTGTAGCAGCACCAGGTTCTGGTAAAACTCATACATTAATTTCAATGTATATTAAAATGATTGTAGAAGATAAAGTAGACCCATCATCAGTTTTATTAATTACTTTTACTAAAAAAGCTGGTCAAGAAATGGGTGGACGGTTAGCCTCATTAGTTCCCACTAAATTACCTTCTTATATTGGTTCATTACACGGTCTAGCATATCGTATTTTACAAGAATATAATAATATTAATTATACTGTTTTAGATGAGAAGGAAACAAAAGATATATTAAAAGATTTGTGTAATTTAAATTTAGATAATGATGATACTGAAAATGGTTTAATTAAAACAAAGCTAAGTTTTATAATTGATAAAACTTCCAGTTCCTATCCTTTTGATATTAAACCGATTTTAAAAGAATTAAATTTGGAAAAATTGGATGAAAGAATAACAACCTTATTAAATATTTATAAAGAAAAAAAGATAAAAGAAAATTTATTAGATTTTAATGATTTAATGGTTATGTTTTGTGAGTTTTTAGATAAACCGGAATCTATAGAATACAAAAATAAAATTAAATTTATCTTTTTTGATGAATACCAAGATATAAATCCCATTCAGCACTATATTCTTAAAAAGTTTAAAAAATATTCTAGAATTATGGTTGTGGGAGACGATGCACAATCTATTTATGCTTTTAGAGGAAGTTCTGTAAATTTTATTTTAAATTTCCCAAATGAATTTAAACCAAATAAGATGTATTTATTAGAAAAAAACTATCGGTCAACTAAACAAATTGTAGAATTTTTCCAGGATATTATTAAAAAGAATACTAACCAATATGAAAAAAATGTTATTTCTGTAAATGAAAAAGAGGGAGTAAAACCTGTTATCATAGGATTTGAAGATAACAAAAAAAGAGACCAATGGATAATTAATGATATTATTAAAAATAAAAACAATGGGATACCAATTTCTAAGATGGTAATTTTGGCCAGAAAGAATGATTCACTCGATAAAATAGAAATTGAACTAGTTAAACAGGGAATTACCGTAATTAAACATACCGGTTTATCTATTTTAGATAAACCACACGTCAAGGATTTTCTAGCCTTTATTACTATTATTGTTAATGAAAAAAGTTCTGTTCATTGGAAACGAGTATTAGCGCTTCAATTGGGTGTTAATGTTGCCCATGAAATTATCGAAAAAAGTACCAATATTATAGATTCTATTAGAAAATTAAAAGATACTCAAGTTCACTATGCTAATTATTTAAAAGAAATAGATAGCTTGTATAATTCTCTTACTAATGGTTCTATTAAAAAGGATGTTGATAAAGGTCGTTATATTCAAATCTTTTTAGAAAGAATTTGGGTTTCAAAAAATAAATTTGATAGTCATTTAGATGATAAAATTAAAGATATTTTATTATTATTAAGCTATTTAAATGAAAGTAATATTAATGATTTTATTTCTGAATTATATTTAAATCAATCGATTGAAATGAATTTAGATAATTCTATCTACTTGACAACAGTTCACGGGTCCAAAGGTTTAGAATGGGAATACGAATATTTAATTGATGTTGATTCGGAGAATTTTCCATCGGTTAAACAATCATATTATAAAAATGAAGGGTCTGAAATGGAGGAAGAAAGGAGATTGTTTTATGTTGCTTGTTCTAGAGCTAAATATAATTTGGTAATTTGCTATAACTATAACTATAACCCATCTAATTATTTAAATATGTCTCCATTTATTAGAGAGGTAGACAAAAAATATTATAATTCTATTGGAATGAATTATGACTCTTTACCAATGACTGGAAATATTTCTCACGATGTTAATAATCATTTGCGATATTTTGGATTTTCTGAGATATACCCTATTTTAAAAGATTTTGAATGCGAAAGAAAACAAATACACTATAATTTTGAGATTGCTAGATATTTAGATAAATTTAAATATTCAAGAATTATAATAGGAAATTTTATGGATTTTTTGCTAGCAAAAATGATACAAATTAATTTTACTAAACAAGTTAAAAAGTTTGAATTAAATATAATTCATAAATTGGATAAGTTTCCTCAAAAAATTAGACAAAATTATATTGACGAATTATCTGATTGGCGAAATTTGTTAGATGATATCTTTTATATTAGTACTTTTAATATTAAAGACGATGGACAAATATTTGATGATTTAAAAAAATTACTAACCAATGAAAAAATATTTGACCATTATAATAAATTGATATTAGGCTTTTCTAAAGTTATTGAAGATTTAAAACCAAAAGAAATCTTTTCCCATTATAATGTAACTCACGCGAATATAAAAGGCGAAATAGATTTATTAGTTGATGACACACTAATAGAAATAAAAACAAATCAAAATGAAATAGTAACCACTGGTAATATCTGTCAAACTCTATTATATGGTTATTTGTTAAAGAAAAAAGGAAAAAGCTTAAAAAATATTATATTATATAATCCATTAACTGGCGAAATGACGAAATTTAATGTAGAAAATGTTGATTTTAAAAAGATAGCTACTATTTTTTATGGAAATTTTAAGAGTACTAAATAAAAAAAATTATATTATAAATTATCTACAGTATATTATAATATTAGTAAATGGATGAAACTATTGATAAAGAAGTTCAAATAGTGATACCAAAAATAGATAAATATAAATTTAATATTTTTTTATTTACAAGTATTATTTTAACATCAGTAATTTTAGTAGTTTTAAGATTTACAAAATATAAAGACAATAAAAAATATAAAAAATTTTTTAATGATTTCTATTATGATTTTGTTAAATATTTATTGATTGAAAGTTTACTTGTAACTTTTGAAAGTATAAATGCAGGTAAATATCATTTAACATCAGCTTTAGGAAGAATATCTATTGTTCAAGTTGCTTTATTAATATTTCACATTTTAAAAAAAAAAATTGGAATAGTTTAACTACTCTTTTTAGCAATAAGACTTTTATCAACTTCTTCAATCTTAAGTATAACGGTTGTATAAATATTTTTAAAATAATTTGTATTTAGCAATCCAGGTCTATTTTTATAGATATCGTTTAATGCTTTACCTTCCGAATCATATAATTTAAAGGTAATTCTATCTAATTTTCTTAAATCTCTTGGTAAGAAACTTTCGCGAGGCTCTCCACTCAAATAAAGCCAATCTTTTGATTGTGTGGATGGAAAGAGAACACCAAACATTTTATCATATTGATTATTTGATGCAGAAGATTTAACTGGTACGAAAGGATTTAATTCTAAAAAGAATATTCTTTGGTCAATTAAATCGGTGGCTCCAAAACCG
>Ga0214923_10004870_pt1 | contig 15911 bp, 11 predicted proteins | sample LL1510_MetaG_FD_177993 | JGI IMG/M metagenome (GOLD analysis project Ga0214923, IMG submission 177993) | Freshwater microbial communities from Lake Lanier, Atlanta, Georgia, United States - LL-1510 | ecosystem: Environmental > Aquatic > Freshwater > Lake | place: USA: Georgia | collected...
TCAATGTATAGCTTTAGGAAATCAAACAGGTCGATTTAATCAAGGAAATAATTCAATTGCTATAGGTTTTAATTCGGGAAATGTTAATTTGGGTGCAAATTCAATAGCTATAGGTTATCAAGCTAATACAGGAGGAAGTATAGGTTCTACCGTATCTGGACCATCAAATTGTATTGTTTTAAATGCTGGTAATAATAATTTAAATGCTCAAAATCCTAATAGTTTTTATGTATCACCAATTAGAATATTAAATAGTTTATCTCCAAGTTCATTGCCATTATATTATGACATAACAACTTTTGAAATTTTTGCTTATAATTCATCATCGTAATTTATTAAATAAATAAAAATAATTAATAATAAATAATGAGCGTAATTATTATTAATTATAAAAAAGATATCAAAAGTTATTATTATAATTTTTTTAAAAAAATTAATAATATTCCAAAATTAAATAAAAACTATTTATTAGAAATAATATTATATATTAATAATACTAATAAAATTAATATATTTAAAAATAATAATTTAAATAATGAATTATTTATTAATAGTATAATAGATTGGGCTTTTTTATTATATAATAAAAACAAAAATTATATTATAATATTAATAAATTCACATTTTTTTACTTATTTTAATTTATATTTTATTATAAAATTAATACCAACACATATAAAATTAATAATACAAATTAATCAAATAAATACTAATCAAATAAATACTAATCAAATAAATACTAATCAAATAAATACTAATCAATCTCAATTAATAAAATCATATATTAATAATGGATTTCAAGAAAAATTATATTTAAATAATATTATTTATTTAATAAAAAAAAATTATTCAATAATTAATTTATCTTTTTCTAAAAATTGTATTGATTTTTTTAAATTAATTCCCCTAGATATTATTTCTAAAAAAGAAATTGCTGGCAGTTTACATGTTATTTACACTAAAAACAATATTTCTTTTTTAGATATTAAAAAAGAAACATTAATAATTGGAAATGAAACTGGCGTTGATATTGTCCAGGGATTATATAATTTTCATTCACATCCAAAAGCTGCTTATGAAACTAATAATATTACTTTAGCTTGGCCTTCTTCTCAAGATTATATAGGTTTTTTATTAGCTGCTATAGAAGATAATACAATTTGTCATTTTGTTATTTCTTTAGAAGGTATTTATATAATTTCTTTAGAACAATATTGGTTTGATTATTTACAAAATAATCAAAAAAATAAAATTAATCAAATTGATGATATTGGTGCATTTATTTTAGATAAATATAATGTTAAAATTTTAGATTTAAATAATCATACTCCTATATCTTATTTAAATTATGTTAATAAAATAACATATTTTAATAAATATATTTTTCAAGTACAATTTTTATATTGGAAAAATGTTACTAATAATTTTTATATTAAATATATTTAATATTATTTTTATATCTTTGGACATTTAAAAACACAGACTTTAAATAATATTCAATTATAATATAAATATTATTTCTTTATTTTTCTTTATTTTTTTTTGTTGAATTTATTAAATCTTTTTTTATTATTTTATTAACTAAAATTAAATAGATATACAAACAAAACTAACAAATTAAAAATAAATTTAATTGATATTTTAAATGTTCAAAGTTTAAAATCTATTATTATTATAATTAAAACAATTTGATTGTTGTATTAATCCTTGTTCATTTATTAATTCACATGGTATTAAATTATTTGTTTCTATATTACCACAAATATCTTGACAATTATTTAATATAGGATAACTATAATAATAAGGTCCAATATAATAACCACTATCGTATCCAATACCCCCTCCCCAATTTCTTCTAAATCCACCATGTCCATGATTCCACCAACCACCATGACCACCCCAACTACCACCACCATGTCCCCCACCACCACCTCCACCATGTCCACCACCTCCACCATGTCCCCCACCACCACCTCCACCATGTCCCCCACCACCTCCACCTCCACCATGTCCCCCTCCACCACCACCACCACTAAAATGTTCTATGTTTCTATTTTTATTTTGATAATATTCAAAATTAATACCGTTACCTACACCAGTTGAAGGGTATCCTAAACAATTAGGTATATTTGCTAATCTATTTATACCATAAGGTGGACATGTATTATAAACATTTTGTTGATTTAAAGGTTTGCAATTGTTATTAGAATATAAATTAAAATTGTTTGGTACTATAGTACCACCATTACAAAAGTTATTAATCATTTATTAAATAAAATATTATTAAATAAAAAATTAATAATTAATTATAAATTATTTATTATATTAATAATTAATTATTAATATATTATATATGGTATTAATTTTATATAAAAATTTATTTAATTTTTTAAAACAAAATAATTATGTTGATACTATAAATAATATATTATGGAATAATAATATTGAATTAAAACCAAATATAAGTTTTTATCGTATTAAAAGTTTGACAAGCATAAAAAATAAAATGAAAAAATATAATTTTAAAAATTATGATGATATAGAAGATTTATTAGGTATAAGATATATATATTTGAATGAAGAACATGTTGAACAATCAATTAATTATATAAAAAATACATTTAAAAATAAAAATACAAATACAAATACAAATACATATCCATTTTCTATAATAAAAAATAAAGATTATATTTTAAATCCTAAACCAAATGGATATAAAGCTTATCATATTTGTATGAAATTAATAAATAATAATAATAATATTAATAATAATAATATTAATAATAATAATATTAATAATAGATTAATTAAATTAAATTATATATCAATTGAAATACAAATTTTATCAATGACAATGTATTTATATAATTTAGAAGGACCACCAAAACTTTATTATAAAAATAAATATAATGATATAATATAATATAATAAATAATAAATAATAATATAATAAAATATAATATAATATAATAATATGATATAATATAATAATATAATATAATGAAATATAATATAATAATATAATATAATGAAATAATATTATATAATATAATGAAATATAATATAATAATATAATATAATGAAATAATATTATATTATTATATTATATGATATGAAATAATATTATATTATATAATGAAATATAATATAATATAATAAAATATAATAATTATTATTTAAGAGTGATTATTTCTCAAATAACTTATAATTTCCCATAAAACTTTACAATCAAATTCATTATATTTAATAATATCTAACATATCATTATCATTATATAAATTACTATATAAATTATTATTATTATTATATTTTTTATATATTTCAGAAGCTTTAATCATGGCATTTAAACCAGATTGACATTCAGTATTTAAATTTGTTTTTATCATATTATAATTATACATTTGTTTAGCAATTTCTTTTAATCCAAATTTAAAACACCCTTTAATAACTATAGGTTCTTTAACAAATAAATCATACATATCACACCAATTATTACTTATTTTTTTCCAATTAAATATATTATTTATTATTTGTAAATTATTATTATTTTTATTATAATCAAAATGTTTATTTTGGGCTCTTTCCCAAAAACGTTTTTCTGCATACCAGTATCTAATTAAAGGAAAATTAAATTCACTTAAAAATATTATAAATTCATTCATTATTCTATATTCTTCTTCTAAAGTATTTTCTTCACACAAAAAACTTTTATAATTCCAACAATTTAATCTTTTATCTTCCCATCCAACACCTATTAAAAATATAATATCATTACTTTTTTGATAGGGTAAATTATCAAAACTAGAAAATATATCAGGCAAAGTTTCAAAATCTACAAAAATTTCAATGTCATTTTTCCAATCAATAATATTATTTTGAATTTTTATTGGCCATATTTTATCTTTATTTTGCCTATTTATTTCTAATATTTTATCTATTGTTTTACCTTTAGTATCAGAAATACCTAAATTTTTACTAGTACAGTTTTTATTTTTCCAATTAGTTATTCCCAAATTAATTGCGTTTAAACGATTTTTTATACTTAAATTCCATATTAAAGTAATATCATTAATTTTATTTGCCAACATTTCTTTTTCTTTTTGCCACATACCAGAATTTATACACATATTTGGATATAATTCTATACGAGATGGTGGATATAATGACCATTCTCTACCATTTGTTTTTAATTCTCTAACCCAATTTATTGCTTGATTACTTTTGTCTACAAATTCTTTATCTATTGTGGCATAATCTATCTTACCCAATTTATTTAAACATGAATAATTACAATTAAATATTCCTTTACTTGTACTTTTCCATCTTCTACCCAAAATAAAAGCATAAGGACAATTATATCCTTGAATTTCATTGATTCCTTGATTATATATATACAATTGAACCTTATATGCCGGATAGGCATCTGTATTTAATATATGAATTCCATCAGACCTTAAACATAATGTTGAATATTTAATATCTACAACTATATAATAATAATTATTTAATAATTTTGATTTGGTATTTTTTATTTCCGAATCTGGTAACACCATTGTATCAAATATTTTATTTATATAATCACTTCTTATCAATAAATCTATAACTCCTTGAGTATAATTTACATAATTTTTAAATGGAGCTGAATGTATAATAGGTATTCCTAAATTCATTAATTCTTTAGTTCTTAAACAATTTTCTTCATTAATATACTCTGATATTTTTACTATTGGAAATAAATTATTATGTATATAATTTATTACACTATTTTCAAATTCTACTCCTTTTTTCATTATAACTTCTGTAAAATTACTTAATTTGGGATATATTATATCTTCTTTTTTATTAAAATTATTACCACTATTACCACTATTACCATTACCATTATTATTACCATTACCATTATTACCACTATTACCACTATTACCATTACCATTACCATTACCATTATTACCATTACCACTATTACCATTACCATTACCATTACCATTACTATTACTATTACCATTACTATTACTATTACCACTACCACTATTACCACTATTACCACTATTACTATTACTATTACTATTACCACTATTACTATTACTATTACCACTATTATTATTACTATTTGTATATTCTACTGAATTTTTTAATTTAAAATAATCAATTAATGCATCATTCATCATATAATTATATGTATGAGTAGCTGAAACAAATATATTATTATTATTATTATTATTATCATTATTATTATCATTATTATCATTAGTTAAATCTATTAAAATTGGTAATTGAGTTTTATTATCACGATTATTATTACTATTATTATTACTATTATTATCACTATTATCATCACTATTAGTTAAATCAATTAAAATAGGTGGTAATTGAGATGTATTATTACTATCATTAATTAATTCTTTTTTTTGTTTTTTATTACGAGTTTGATAATGTGATTCAATTACTCTTTTCATTATATATATTTAATTTATTAAATATAATTAAATCTTTAATTTATCATTAAATTATTCTTAAATTATTATTTATTAATTTATATAATGTTTTATAGATTCAAATAATTCTAATTTTGACAAATAATTATCTATATGATGATGCATAAAATATACAATAATATACTTAAATACTATATTTATAAACCAATTAGATAAAAAATCTTTAATAGTTTCAACTCTAATTTTTTTTCCTTTAATTATTTTATATACAAATTTATTTATAAATGATATAAATAAAGAACTAGTATCTAAATTAGTTATTAAATTTTCTTGAATATTATTATAATTTAATATAAAATTTTCAGTAAAATTAGTAAAAAAAATATATGTAAATTTTGTATATATCTTTAAATCTTTATTAAAAATTTTACTAGAATCTTTATTTATATCTTTATTTATATTTTTACTAGAATCTTTATTTATATTTTTACTTATATCTTTACTTATATCTTTATTTATATCTTTACTTATATCTTTATTTATATTTTTACTTATATTTTTACTTATATCTTTACTTATATTTTTACTTATATCTTTATTTATATTTTTACTTATATCTTTACTTATATTTTTACTTATATCTTTATTTATATCTTTATTTATATTTTTACTTATATCTTTATTTATATTTTTATTTATATTTTTACTAGAATCTTTATTTGAAATTTTATTTAAATTTTTAGTATTTTTATAGTTAAATTGTAATATATTATAATTTATTAATTTATTAAATATTTTATAATTTAAGTTATTATTTATATTATTATTTAGGTTATTATTTAGGTTATTATTTAGGTTATTATTTAGGTTATTATTTAGGTTATTATTTAGGTTATTATTTAGGTTATTATTTAGGTTATTATTATTTAACTTATTATTTATATTATTATTTAGGTTATTATTTAGATTATTATTTATATTATTATTTATAGAAAACATTGGAAATGATTCTGAATATAATGATTTAATTTTATTATGTTGTAACAAACATAAATTAGCTGGTGCTGATTTATTTTTTTTCATATTTATTATTCTTTATTTTTTTATAAATAAAAATAAAGAATAAAAATCAAATTTTATTATATTCACCTCTTAAATTTTGTATAAAAATTTGATTTAATAAAAATAATTTATCATTAGATAAATTACTTAACAAATATAATAATTTACTATACATTGTTATAATACTTAAAGAATTTTCAATTATTATAAATTCAAAAAGTGGTGGTTGTATGTTATTACTACTATATATAATCGGAATATTTTTTGAATTTATAATTTTAATATATTCAAATAAAGTTGTAACTAAATTATCATTAAATATAACTTTATTTAAATTTATTTTAATTATAAGTCCAGAATAATTAATTGGAAATAATATATTATCTATATATTTATTTGTTAATAAATTATTATAATTAGAATCATTTATTTCTAATAAAATTATATTAATATTAGGTTTAATCAAATTAATTTTAATATTTTCTATAGGCATTTTTAAACAATTAAAATTATTTAATTCTATATTTTTACCATTTAAAATTTTATTATCTACAATTTGAGTAGCTCTTAAATATTTATTATTATTATAAATCATTACTTCAGGTATAGTTGTATATAAAATATTCTTAATATCTTTTGTAAATATTATTGGTTTACTTAAATTTTCAATCATAAAACTTAATATATTTGAAGTTTGTATTATAATATCATCAGAACATATAATAATAAAAGTATTATAATATTCATACATGACATTAATATATTCTAATAATTCATTCCAAAAATATATATTCATATCATCTAATGTTATTATTTTAGGAAATATAAAATTATCAAAAATATAATTATTATTATTTGTATTTCCCAATGTATCTATAATATAAATATTATCATTTTTATTAAAAATTCTTTGTTTTTCTATATTTAAATTTTTATTTATTATTTTATAATTTTGAATATTTACTGGCTTATATATACAAATATATATAGAAATATATATCATAATTAATGTTAATGTAATAAGTATAATTAAAAATATTTTTTCATTATATGTTAAAAAGTTCATTTATTTATGCATAAATATTTAAATTTGTTTGTTGTAAATATTCTAAATTGTTTGTTGTACCTATATTAGATAATTGATTTATACACCCCAAAGTAATTAATTTTAAATCTTGTTGTAACGGCATCAATATATTAAAACCTTGTTCTATTGGACTTAAAGAAGGATAATTACCAGGTCCTGATGACTTTATATAATAATATTGAGACAAAAATTGTCGAAATGGTTCTAATACAGTATTTTGAAGACTTTCTAACGTTAAAAAACCAGTTAATGCTAATATATTATTATAATGAATTAATAATAATCCTAAAAAATAAGTTCCTACACCAACTCCATTAGAAAATTTAAATTGTATATTATTATCTATATTAGTTGCATATTGAGTGGCAAGTTGAATATTTTTATTAAAACTATCCCATGATAATAAATTACTGTTATTTTGTATATAACTAACAAAATTTTTTAAAATATTTTGTGCCATACTTACTGCGTTATTATTTATATAATAATTATATTGGTATTGTAAAGTTAAATTATCACCTATAGAAGAACGACTAGCATCAACTCCTAATTGTATTTCACATCTTAAAATAGATGTAAATAAATCTAATAATGATAATAAATTTGTATCGAAAATATCATTTTCTTTAAAATTAGTAAATGGTATACCATTCATATTATTAATAATACTTAAATCAAAATAATGTTGCATAATTATTTGCATGGTAAATAATTCGGGTGAATTACAAGAATAAATACTAGCTGCTGGTTTTAAAATATTAAAATATAAACCAAAATATCCATTTGGATCGAGATCGAAACCACCAATAATAAAAAAACGTACATAATTATTTAATGTAAAAAATAAATTTGGAATATACTGTGAAAATGATAAATTATTATAGGTACTTAATAATTGTTGTTTTTGATATTTATTAATTAAATTCCATAATTTTATATTATATATATTATTTCCAGAATCAAAAAATGATGGTTGTAATATTAAATCTGTTACTTTATATTTTTCTATATCATAAAATTTACAAATATTATTTTGTATAAATTTTATTGGGAAAAATAATTCTATATCTTCATTTGGATTTATTAAACTTCTAGTATATAAAAAATTATAATAATCAGTTGGTATATAACTTTTTAATAATTGTAAATTATCAAAACTTATTTTAATTATTGTTCTATTATTATATAATATAGAATAATCATCATTAAAACTTAAATCACACAATTGATAACCTAAAAGTAATTCACTTGGATTAACTACATAATCAGAATACCACACATCAATATTTGGACTTTTAAATATATTATTTACAGTAGTATTAACTATTAATGACCTTTCATAAGGATTACCAAAACCAATATTTAATGTTTTTCCAGTAGATGAAAACATTAAACTTATATAAGTATAAGTTTTTCCTAATTGAAAATAACCAGTATATTGCTTTCCTCCAAATTTAAAATCACTTTCAATATTATTTAATACAAAGTCATTACACGTACAAGTAGTATTTATTATTTGAAAATTATTATTATTACTCATTAATAATTATTTATAATATTTAAATATTATAATTTAAAATATTATAATTTTTAATATTATAATTTAAAATATTATATTTTATATATAAAATATAATATTAAATGAACAATAATATTATTTGGATTGCTAGTTTTGATATTGGTAAAAAAAATTTTTGCTTTTATATTGAAGAAATAAATTTACCTGAACTTTTATCAATTCAAATATTACCAATAGATAAAAGATATAATAATGATGGTACACCAACACAAGATTTTATTATAAACTTAGAACACATATATAAAAATGGAAAAGTTATACTTCTAGAAAATATAGATTTAACTCAAAATTGCAATCCCAAATTATATTTAGATTTTAATATTTTTTATAATATAAATAATCTTTTAGATTCTTACGAAAATTATTGGAATCAATGTGATTATTTTATTATTGAACAACAAATGAGTTTCGGTAAAAAAAATAATATTTTAGCTTTAAAAATAGGCCAACATTGCTGGTCTTATTTTTCTATTAAATTTAATTCTAATCAAAAAAAATATTCTAATATTATAGAATTTCCAGCTTATTATAAAACTCAAATTTTAGGTTCAAAAAAAGATATTATTAAAACAAAAAATGGTATTATTAAATATAAATCTATAGATAAACCTAAAAGAAAAAAATGGAGCATTGAAAAAGCTCTAGAAATTTTATCTATTAGAAATGATAATGATACGATCAAATTTATTAAATCACAGAAAAAAAAAGATGATCTTGCCGATGTAATATGCCAATTACAAGCTTTTAAAATTAATAATTTTTTTATTTAATAAAATATATATATATATATATTTTATTATAAATTATTTTATTATAAATTATTTTATTAATTCTACTTAATGCTACTTAAACTTAACTTTTTAATTAATAAATTATTGTAAAATTATTGTAAAATTATTTTAGGTTTAAATAAATTTTTAATTGATTGTATTACTTTATAATACTTTAATCTTAATTTATATTGACACATTATTAATCCTTTTAAATGTTTTTTATTATAATGATCAAATATAACATCTAATAATTGATCCAAAGGATTTACTATTTGCTTTAAATAATATAAATAATCAATTTTTATAATATCTTGATGTCTAATATAATATTCTACACTTTCAACTTTTTCATATTGCTTTGCTGTATGTATTTCTGGACCAGTAACTATATATTCCAATCTAGAACCAATATCTACTCTCATACCTCTTTGTCTCATTCTTTCGGCCAACTGTATTTGCGCTGGCAAACATAATAAATAATATTCTTCTACAGTATCTGCATTTTTTTTTAACATTTGTTCTTTTTTTTCTTCTATATTATCTGATAAATATGGCACTATATAATCACCTAATTTTATCTTTTTTATACCTTTTTCATTCTCAATAATTTGCGGTTCTTTTATATTTTCATTTCCCACAGATTTTGTTATAACAAAATCTATATATGATTTACTACCAGAACATAATTTATTTATTTCTAATATTATATAATAAATTAATTCTTCAATATCTATATTATCTGCTATTTTTGATATAACACTTTCATATAAATCTCTAATAAATTTACTATTATCTCTTCGAGCCAATAAAACTCCTTTTTTACCTATTTTATTATTTACTAAACCATCTCTAAAACATTTTCTATACATATATCTTTTTTTTGATAAAATAAAGAAAAAAGAATATATTTCATGCTCAAACTCTAATTCAATTGGTTTGGGAAATAATGTTGTTACTTCTTTAGCTACATTTATGGCATGATCCCATGTTTCTTCTGCTGTTTTTAAATGTGGAAAATGAATATAATTTGAATTATGAACTACTAATTGACCAACTCCTGCTGCAAAATGATGATTTGATGTTTGAATATCATATAAATAATTTATACTTTTACTTTTACTTTTATTTTTATTTATTGGTAAAAATTCTTTAATTTTTATTACTTCATTTATTTTATTTTTATCTATTATATAATTATTTAATAAATATTTATCACCATCTATTTCTTTAATACTTACTTCATAATTTAAACTTTTCATTAAAAAAAATAAACTTGCTGCTCCTATTGTTCCTTTAATCAAAAAACTATTTTTTATAAAATTTTTTATACAACAACAATTATTATATCCTTTAAAAAATATTTTTCTTATTAAATTACTACTATTAAAAATAATATCTGGTATTTTTTTATTCTTTTTATTATAAAATAATTTAATATATTTATCAATAAATATATTTGTCGGATTTAAAACACTCAATATATTTTTATTTTTTAACTCAATTATTTGTAATTTTATTTCAGGCTCATATTTATATATTATATTTAAACATTTTTTTAATAAACTATAATTATTTATTTTTATTTGCCATTTATTTTTATCTACTTCTCCTTTACCAAAAAATACACCCCATACAAACACTAAATCTAATTTATTATTTAATTCTAACTCATTATTATCATAAATTATAGGAAAATTACTTATACATAATTTATCTTGTAATTTAATTTCTGTTGGCTTTACACTTTCTAAATTATCACGTAATAATGAATGTTCATTAGAACAAACTATTTCACCCACACTAGTAATTATTTGACTTATTGGTTTAATAATACCACATCTTACCACATTTAATATATCTGTAAATCCATTATCACTCCATATTTTATAACCTTTTTTGGCACTTGATATTTCTTTATTACTATTTATTTTGGTCCAAATACCATCTGATATATTTTCTACTATTTCATATTTTATTTTATATCTATTAGATTCATTACAAAAATATTGTATTAATACAGGAGTATCTTCTACTACACAATCAGTATCTCCATACACTAATTCACCACCATACTTTTTTGGTATAATATCTGCTACTATTTCAATATTTGTTCTACCCATATAAGTAGTCACCATGGCACCCGGCATAAAAGGTAAATATCCTTTTTTAACACCCATTGCACCATACATACTATTAGCACTAATTTTATATGAAAGTTGTCTTTTATCTAATACATCTAATAATGTTTGCTGTGTTTTTATTGCCTCATAATCTATAATTTCTTGTTTTTTTAACAACTCTATTTCTTCTTGACATGTTTTCATATCTACTTTTCTTGTATATTTTCTTGCATCTAATAAATTTTGAAGAATTGTTGGTAACACACCCTTAGGTTCTTTTAAAAATTTATATGTTCTTTTGGCACAAATACAATTTTTTGTTATTGTTTTAGTTATTTCTGACCTTTCCAAAATATAAGGTTTTAATTTTTCTAATTCATTATTAATTTCATCCATTAATTCTTTTTTATATATTTTATCAATATTTCGAGCACTAATTTTATCTCTTTTTTCTCGAAGTTTTTTAATTTTTTCTTTTTCCGAATTAATATAATTACTAAGTTCTAATTTTCTTATCACTTTGGGATCATGACAACAAGATATATGATCTTCCCATTCCATAATATGACACATTTCATCTGGTATATTTGAATTATTAGGAATCCAAGTATGATAATCAATATTATAAGCAATAATTGTCGTAGGATATAAACTTGCAAAATCAAATGGCACCACCATATGATATTTTCCTGGTACTGGTGGAAATACTTTGGCACCAACATATTTTTCATCATCTGATAATTGATAACCATCTTTTTCAACAACAATATCATTTGACATACAATAATCATATACTTGAGAATATACTTTTATTTGCTGTCCTTGGGTATATAAACTAAATATTGGTACTTTACAAGTTTTTGCCATTTCTGTTAATCCTACCCAAATTTTTAACTTGTCACTCAATTTATTTACTAATATTGCATCTTGAATACAATATTTACCTATTATACCCATTGCTTTTTTAGCTATTTTACTATATTCTCCATTTTCATCTTTTTTTGTTCCTATTCTATAACATTTAAAAATTCCTTTTACATCCAACGGATCTTTTGTTTCACCAATAAAATATTCTGCCACTGTATTTAATTTATAATTATTAAATTTATAATCTCGACGTATTAATGGCAACAAATCAACAAATAATCTACCCTCAGCATCCAAAAATGTAAATTCTTGATTTTTATAGGCCGAAGATGACCATTTTATTATCTTTTCTTTAGCATGCTGTGTCTTGTGAAATCCTTGCTTGTCAAAATTTGATAAACAAAAATTATATTTAGATCGCGCTATCATATAGGGTATATCAAATCCCAATATATTATACCCTAATATTAAATTCGGAGAATATTCATTAATAAAATTTGTAAATCCTTCAAGCAATTCTGCTTCTGTTTTATATTTTATTATATTAACATCTATACCTACTTTTTCTTGCTCTGGGTCTCCTAATGATAAAAGAAATTTTTTATATTTACTTTCACAATCACCATCATTACATAATATACAAGATATTTGAAATACTTTATCTCCAGGTTTTTCTGATTTTGGCATTGCCGAAGGATCTGTTGAATTAACTTCAATATCAAAACTTAATAATTTAGGACGCGGTACTAACTTTATTTCTTCCAATGGATTTAATGTTTTCCATTTTACTTTATATTCAAAATCACATAAAGTTATTTGTTCTTCTTTATCAACTAATTTACCATCAAAATTAATCCATCCCGCTGTCGGAATTTTTCGACAACATGTTAATTGTAAAATTGGATCTGCATCACATTCATGTATTTTTAATTTGACTGGTCCTAATCCTACTATATGTATACTTGTTCTTAATTTATACATTAAATTTTTCAAATCATTTTTATGTGAAAATGAACAAAATAAATATGGAAACAATTTTCTTGTTTTTAAATCTTTTTCTAAATAGGCTCCATATAATTTTTTCTTTTTAACTAATACTTTACTTAACGGTTTTTTTTCTCCTGTTAATTCATCTAATTTATTACCAAGTAATTGTGCTTTAGATGCATTCCATATTATATTTGTAGGTAATTCAATATATACATATGGAGTAAAATTATCTACTCTTATACATATATTCTCATTTTTTTTTGACAAACCATATATTCTTATACATGTATATTCTTCTTCTGTTTCATCTATATACCAACTATATGTATAACAACATTCTCGAACTTCTCGTGATTTAATCTGTGTTTTTTGTTTTTGTATATTATCTTTTTGCATATTATCTTGTTGCATATTTTGCTGCATCACTATATAAATTATAATTTATATACAATTTTATCATTTTTAAATTTTAAATTATAAATTTATTAATAAATTATAATTTATAATGCACCTAATTATACTAATTACTATTTCTTTAATCATTATTTTTTTACTCATTGTTATCTTTTTATTTACCTTGCAGAAATTAACTTCTAAACAAAAATCTAACTTTAATTACAACAACAAGAACAACAATAACAACAACAATAACAACAACAATAACAACAACAATAACAACAATAACAACAACAATAACAACAACAACAACAACAACAATAACAACAATCATAATAACAATAATAACAACAACAATAGTAATAACAACAATAATAATAATAACAACAATAGTAATAATAGTAGTAATAACAACAATAATAGTAATAATAGTAATAATAGTAATAATAATAGTAATAATAATAATGATTATGATAATAATATACAATTACAAGGAATTAATTATTTAATTTCTGATATAGAAAAATATCAATTTACTTATTTTCCAATATTTACCAATGACTATTATAAATTATTAAAATTACCAAAAGATTTAAAATTTAAATTAACTAACAATTGGATTACCAATAGAAAAAATAAAACTTTAGAACAAAGAGATGAACATTTACAAAAATATTTATATAGTAATATTCCTAAACATACAAATATTACCTATATTGTAAATATTGACAAAAATGTACAAGAAAATTTAGAACAATTTATTTTAACTGAAATAATTAAATGGACAAATATAAAAAATATTACTCATACTGCAAGTTATGGAATACGTGAATATACAAAAAATTCTATCCTCGAAAGACATGTTGATAAATATCAAACTCATATTTTATCCGCAATTATTAATGTTGGACAAATTAATATACATGAAGATTGGCCTTTAAATGTTATGAATAGATTTATGCCTGAAAAAAAATTATATTTTAATAATGATATTGATGTTATTTTATATGAATCATCTACTTTAATACATGGAAGACCATTACCATTAAATGGAGATATATTTGCAAATTTTTTTATACATTTTGCTCCCTCTGATTGGGAAAATCAACTAAATTCTTTACTCATCAGCAAATAATTTATCTTTACATTCGCAATTTCCTCTTTTTTTAGAACTAATAAATAATGCAATAATTCCACATACAAGAGATATAGTAAATGAATAATTACATATTAATAAAAATGATAATTTATATTTATTACTTATTTCATTATATTTTTTTACAAATAATGGTTGCCATATATATAATACTAAACACATTATAATAAAACTTAATAATATTGTTATAAATGTTATTATTATAGGAGATTTTATATATAAAATCATATTCATGTTACTTGACATTTCTATTTATTAAACAAAAAAATATATTTTTTATTTATATTGATAAATATGCCAGCAAAAATTATAATTATTATTTGTATTTCTATAATCATTATTTTATCTATTATTTTAATTCCAATTATTATATTAAATAATTCAAACCATAAACCTCCCCATCCTCAACCTAGCCCCCAACCACAACCTAGCCCCCAACCACAACC
>Ga0214923_10004871_pt1 | contig 15911 bp, 17 predicted proteins | sample LL1510_MetaG_FD_177993 | JGI IMG/M metagenome (GOLD analysis project Ga0214923, IMG submission 177993) | Freshwater microbial communities from Lake Lanier, Atlanta, Georgia, United States - LL-1510 | ecosystem: Environmental > Aquatic > Freshwater > Lake | place: USA: Georgia | collected...
AAAACTTGCATGAGCAACAGGTTGAACACGTGCACCAACTGATCCTTCGACATAATTCGCTAACCCTTGTATTTTTGATAGCATCGTTTCTTTTGAGTAAAATCCTGCTCTGCGCATAATAAGTTCATCGTAATAAGAAGTAAAACCCTCCATAACCCAAAGTAAACTGGTGTAATTTTCCTCACCATAATTAAACGGCCCTAATTCAATTGGACGAATTCGTTTTACATTCCATAAATGAAAATATTCATGGGCTACCAAATTCAAAAATCCATAATAGTCATTTCCATATTGCCAACGATTTACACTTAATACGGTGGAATTTGTATGTTCTAAACCTCCTTGGCCATCAGAAACATTATGAATGATAAATACATATTCTTTATTTGGATTGAATCCAAAAACATCGGTGCATTTTTGAACCACTTTAGCCATGTCTACTTTAAGTTTTTCAATTGAATAATTACCTTCCCCGTATATCGCAACGATATGCTTGATTCCGGCAGATTCAAAAGAAAATTCCTCTTGATTGCCTATTTCGATAGGGCAATCTACCAATTGATCGTAATGTTGAAATTCATAGGATTTTTGACCATCAGAGGCTTTAGAAATGTTAGTAGATTCCAAGGCTGTTGAAATCTTCTTAAATGAACTATGGGGATATATTTTCAAGCTGCCCTTATTATTCATCAATTCCTCCACGTACATGAATACCCCAGATCCACTTACAAATCCATGGGTCAGGTCGAGAAAAGAGGTACGAACCGAAAGTTCAAACGCATAAACATCATATTTAATTTTTACAAATGAAGCATTGTTTGAATGTATGGTCCATTCATTCTTTTTCTTCTTTTCAACGCGGATTTCTTTTCCTTTTGAATCAAAAGCTTTTACTAGGTTAATATTTTTTGAAAACTCCCTAACTAAGTATGAACCCGGAGCCCATACAGGTAATTTAACATCAAAAGAAGTTTTTTTCAAATCTTCCACATCCATTTCTACTTGAAAATAATGGTTTTGTGGTTGTATCATTCTAAGATGATAGTTGACTTTTTGAGAAAAAACGCCACTTATAGATAGCAGCAAAATTATTAGAATTAAATGTCTCATTTTACCTTTATTTTTTCGGCCACAGATTTAGCGATAGTAACTAATTCACTCACTTCATTGCTTCCGTATGCAAGAGCTACAGCCATCCTTCGATAGGGTCTAGCACTAGGCTTACCGAATATTTTAAAATCGGTATTTGGAACCTGGGCAGCCTCGATCACTCCAACATAGCTTGGAAACACCGACGACTCATGATGTGCGAGCACTACGGCACTAGCTCCGTTGCGTTCTAAGTTAATAGCAGCTATTGGAATTCCAAGAATAGCGCGAGCATGAAGTTCGAATTCAGAAAAATTCTGCGTTCCTGCCAAAGTAACCATTCCTGTATCATGCGGTCGAGGAGATAATTCAGAAAAATAAGCCCCTTCTCGTGTTATAAAGAATTCAACTCCCCAAATTCCATTTCCTCCCAAAGCGCTCGTTACCTTTCTTGCCATTTCTTGTGCCTCCTTCAAATGTTCTGGATCCATTGGCATCGGCTGCCAACTTTCTTGATAATCTCCCCGCTCTTGACGATGACCTATTGGTGGACAAAACAATGTCATTCCATTCGCTTGCGTCACCGTAAGTAATGTAATCTCGTAATCAAAATCAATAAATCCTTCCACAATGACTTCTCTCAAATCTCCTCTTGAACCTTCCATCGCATATTGCCATGCCTTTTCTATATCTGATTCCGTTTTGATGACGCTTTGTCCTTTACCGGAACTCGACATTAAAGGTTTTACCACGCAAGGTATGCCAGTGAATTCAATCCCTTTTTTCAATTCCTCAAATGTTGTCGCGTACCTGTAAGGGGCAGTTCGAACTCCGAGTTCAATAGCAGCCAAATCCCTAATTGCCTTGCGATTCATCGTGAAATTTGCAGCTTTGGCACTTGGCACAACTTGAATCCCAGCTTGCTCATACGCATAAAACTGCTCGGTTCTAATGGCTTCTATTTCAGGTACTATAATATCCGGCGAGTGTTTATCTACCACAGCATCCAAAGCATGAGCATCTAACATGTTGATCACCTCGAATTCGTGCGCCACTTGCATGGCAGGAGCACCTTCGTAACTATCTACGGCCACCACATATTGTCCTAATCTTTGGCAAGCGATAACAAACTCTTTTCCTAATTCGCCTGAACCAAGAAGTAAAATTTTCTTCCTCATAAAACAAATATAGCGATTCAGACAAAGAAGAAAGGTGCAAGTTTGGAATAAAAATATCATCTTTACCAAAAAGGAAATAATTCTCTTAACTTTGGGTTAATGTTTAGTTTAAATTTGGAAAACATTCTTGCTACTTTGGAACCAATATCGTTGGCAGAAATGGATAGGGTAAAATTGATGAATAGAACGGACACTAAATTCGCCTTTCATCATGATAAACTGGCCTCTTTTTTATCTGAAATGAATTCTCACTATCAAATTTTGACGATTAACGGCACCAGTACGCCTCATTACGAAAGTTTATATTTTGACGATCACCAGTTTAGATTTTTCAAGGATCACCACAATGGAAAAGGAGATCGATTTAAGGTGAGAATTCGAAAATATGTTGAATCAAATTTATTTTTTTTAGAGATCAAACATAAATTCAAGGGACGAACGGATAAAAAAAGAATTGAAACGCTTGATTTTCACAGCAATTTTGATTCTGGTCAGAAAGAATTTATTTTAAAACAAATGAAAGAAGATGTTAATCTTCAACCAACTATGTGGAATTCCTTTCAACGAATAACATTGGTTCACAAAACCTTAAACGAGAGACTAACATTAGATTTTAACATTGAGTTTCATTTTGACAATATTGAAAAAAAATTTCCCCATCTAATAATTGCGGAATTAAAACAAGAAGGATTGAATCGAAATTCTCCTTTTTACGTACTCATGAAAGCACAACGAATTCGCCCTTACAGATTGAGCAAATATTGCCTTGGATCTATTGAGCTATACGGCGAGGAAAAACTTAAATTTAACCGATTCAAAAAGAAGTTACTTTTTTTGAATAAAATTGAAAACAATGAACACTAATTTAATTCTATTTTTTGAAAATCTTGATGTTACTTGGTTTAACGATGATATTTACATGCTAATCCTGAGGATGTCCGTCAACTTATTCTTTTTAACTATTATAATTCGTTACCTATATTACCCTAAAACCAAAAGAAAGGATTATTTATTCACCTATTACCTTATAGGAATGATAACTTTTTTTCTTTGTTTCGGTTTGAAAAAGTTGGACATAGATACGGGAATGGGACTTGGTTTATTTGCCATATTTGGAATTATTCGTTACCGAACAGATGCCATCGAAATTAAAGAAATGACCTATTTATTTTTGGTCATAGGTATCAGCGTGGTAAATGCACTTGGAATGAATAAAGTTAGTGTAGCGGAAATTGCCATAATTAATGTTGCTACAGTTCTATTAACCTTTGTATTGGAGAGACTTTGGTTGATGAAACATGAAACAAGAAAAACCATAAACTACGAGCGAATTGATTTAATTGTACCCGAAAAGTACGAGGAGATGAAGGCAGATCTGGAAAAAAGAACAGGTTTAAGTATTAATCGTGTAGAAGTGGGAAAAATTGATTTCTTGAATGACACGGCCCTATTACGTATTTATTATTTTGCAGACGAACAAGAATTTTCAGATTATCACGTTAGTTAGGTGTGAAATTTAACATAATGCTTCGGCGTTTACTCTTTCCTATAAGCCTTATTTGGTGGATCGTTACCTGTGTCAGAAATTTTCTTTTCGACACGTCACTTTTGAAGAGCTACAATATCCCCCATAAATCAATAGTTGTTGGTAATTTATCTGTCGGAGGAACAGGAAAAACGCCTATGGTCATTTACCTAACAAAACTACTGTATGAAAAACATGAACTCCAAATTTTATCGCGTGGTTACGGAAGAAAAACAAACGGCTATTTATTAGTAAATGAGGATCACACCTCTATAGATGTTGGAGACGAGCCGCTCCTTTATTTCACTAAATTCAAAAAAAATATAGCAATTGCAGTATCAGAGAATAGAGCGGATGGTGTTCAACAATTGAGAAAGATTCAACCGAAAAGTGTAGTTATTTTAGACGATGCATTTCAACACCGAAAAATTAAGGCTGGTTTTTCAGTGCTTTTAACAACATACAATTCATTATTTTCGCATGACTTCCTTTTACCTGCCGGCAACTTAAGAGAATTAAGAAGTGGCGCACAACGCTCAGATATCATTGTCGTCACAAAATGTCCTCTCAATATGACTGAAATTGAAAAAAGCAACGTTAAATCGGAGTTATCGAAATACAATAAACCTATTTACTTCTCTGGTATCTCCTACTCCGATCCGATTTCGTTTGGAAATACAGCATATTGTTCCAAAAACGTACTTTTAGTTACAGGAATTGCAAAACCTGAACCTCTTATTGAATTCTTGAGCGAAACATCGAGAGTAGAACATATTTCTTATCCAGATCATCACAACTTCTCGGTCAATGAAATTCAAAAAATTCATGAAAAAATTGATACCTTTGTGAGTGAAAATTGGAGTATTATAACAACTGAAAAAGATTACATGCGTCTGTTGCCCTTCAAAGAAAAATGGGGCCTTTCAAATTACCCTTGGTTTTATATTCCAATTGAAATGAAAATAGATAATGAAAATGCCTTTAATCAACTTATATTAGATTATGTTAGAACAATTTGAAGCATCCGTAAAATTCATTCAATCCAAAACAAACGTTAAACCGTCAATAGGAATAATTCTTGGTACCGGATTAGGTGGTTTGGTGAAAGAAATCACCATTATTGATCAAATTCCTTACGAAGAAATTCCAAATTTCCCAGTATCAACAGTGGAGAGCCATTCCGGTAAATTAATTTTTGGTGAGTTAGGAGGAAAACATGTTGTCGCCATGCAAGGTCGATTCCATTACTATGAAGGCTACTCATTACAACAAGTTACATTTCCTGTTCGCGTTATGAAATTACTTGGAATTGAGCGACTATTTGTAAGCAATGCATCAGGTGGTGTAAATCCGGATTTTCAAGTTGGTGAAATAATGATTCAAAACGATCACATTAATTTGTTTCCGGGAAATCCATTAATTGGTAAGAACATCGATGAGCTCGGACCACGTTTTCCAGATATGAGTGAACCGTATGACCCTGAGATGATCTCTTTAGCGCAAAAAATAGCTACAGAAAACAATATACGTGTTGCTGTTGGAACGTACGCTGGTTTAACCGGTCCGACACTTGAAACCCCTGCAGAATACAGCTATGTTCGTGCAATTGGAGCAGATGCTGTTGGAATGTCTACCGTACCTGAAGTTATTGTAGCGCGACACATGGAAATTCCTTGTTTTGCGATTTCTATTATTACCGACTTAGGCGTTCCTGGAAAAATACAAAAAGTAAGTGTACAGGATGTGATTGAAGTAGCGAGCAGACAGGAGCCTAAAATGACCTTGATTATGAAAGAATTAATTTCAAGAATTTAATGGCAATCGACGATTCAATTAAAGCAAAATACGAGGCTGTAATTGGTTTAGAGGTGCATGCTCAAATGCTCACGAAATCAAAAGCCTATTCAAATGATATCAACGAGTATGGAGCTTCACCCAACACCCAAGTGAGTGTCGTAACCTTAGGTCACCCCGGTACCCTACCCGTTATGAATAAAAAAACAATTGAATATGCTGTTAAGTTGGGAATAGCCTGCGGATGTACAATTGCGCCAGAACAATATTTCGCAAGAAAAAATTATTTCTACCCCGACTTACCTAAAGGGTACCAAATTACACAAGATAAAACCCCAATTTGTACCGGAGGAAGTATCATCATTCGCGATGAAAACCAAGAAGAAAAATCTATTCGATTGACGCGTATTCACATGGAAGAAGATGCTGGAAAAAGCATCCATGACGTGGATGTATACGACACATTGGTCGATTTAAACCGTGCAGGCACTCCCCTATTGGAAATTGTTACTGAACCTGATATTGCTAGTTCTACTGAAGCATACAATTATTTAACCGAGGTTAGAAAACTTCTACGTTACTTGGAAATTTGCGATGGAAACATGGAAGAGGGTTCTATGCGGTGTGATGCCAATATTTCGGTGCGATTAAAAGGTGAAAAGGCTTTCGGAACTAAAGTAGAAGTTAAAAACATGAACTCAATTCGGAACGTGCAACGTGCCATAGAGTTTGAGATTAGTCGTCAAATTGAGGCCATTGAAAATGGGCAACCCTTGACACAGGAAACAAGGGCTTTTGATGCGCTAAAAGGAATAACCATTTCCATGAGAACGAAAGAAGCTGCGAACGATTACAGGTATTTTCCTGAACCGGATCTGCAACCCATAACCGTTAACGAAGCTTACATTCAATCGGTAGAAAAGACAATGCCTGCATTACCAAGAGTGCTTTTTGAAAAATACACTAAGGTCTATGGGCTTTCTTCCTATGATGCTTATAATTTAACGGATTCAAAAGGAATTGCACTTTACTATGAAGAGCTAATTGCTTTCACGTCAAATTACAAAGCGGCAGCTAATTGGATGATGGGTGATGTGAAATCATATTTAAATGAATTTGGTGTTGAAATTGATCAATTCCCTATTACTCCGCAACGGCTTTCTGGATTAGTAACCCTAATTGAACAAGGAAAAGTTTCAACTTCGATGGCTTCTCAAAGAATATTTCCTGAAATGCTAAATTCAGAAGCGGAGGCTATTCAAATTGCAGAGCAATTAAATCTGATACAAGATTCATCTGAAGACTCTCTTAAAGCTTTTATCATAGAAGTTTTTAATAATCATCCCAATGAGGTTGAGCGCTTTAAAAACGGAGAAAAACAGCTCACGGGTTTCTTTATGGGGCAGTTGATGAAAGTTTCAAAAGGGAAAGCCGATCCTAAAACTTCGAATAGCTTATTGAGACAAATGCTTGAAGAACTTTAAATCATGATGATAAAAAAATATTTTCCTCATGTGATCATCTTACTAGTTGCCTTAGGTGCAGTCGGTTATTTCGTATATCAAAACAGAGAATTAAGCGATTCCAATAACGAAGATACAAATCGAGAAAAGGCCAAAAGCGTAACCATAAAAGGTGTAATAAAGGGAGCAGAAGGCATGGATATTTCACTTGATTTTCCTGCAGAAAATAAGTTAGAAAATATTTCAAAAACTAAAATTTCTGCCGATGGGAGCTTCGAATTGACCGGAAATATTAAGGAGTTAAATGTATACCAGTTAACCATTCCGAACCTTAAAAAAGCTATTCCACTATCTTTATTGCCAGGTGATCAAATTTCCCTGCAAACAAATGCCGATGAATTTGCATTAAATCCAAATGCAAGTGGAACAGAATGGTGCGAAACTTTAAATAAATTTGCCCAATTCACGGCTCCTCAACCTGGGTTATCACCCGAAGAATCATTTCAAAAACTAACGAATTTTGTTACATCCGAAATGCTTGCGAAACCTGAAAATCCCTTTAATGTAGTGTTGTTGTATTATTTAATTCCTTCTGCAGATAATATTAAAGTATTGGAAGAAGTGGTAACGGCCTACGAATTCAACTACCCTAGTACGATTCCTGCTTTAAGATTTCGTAAAACATTGAACATGGTTCGACCTCAATTCGCATTGAAAACGTTAGAAGGTAAAGAATTTGATATAGCTACGCTCAAGGGAAAAGTTGTATTGGTTGATTTTTGGGCATCCTGGTGCGGTCCTTGCAGAAAAGAGAATCCCAATATAGTAGCCATGTACAAGAAATATAAATCCAAAGGATTCGAAATTGTTTCCATATCTTTAGACGAAGATTACAAAAAATGGGAGGAAGCCATTGCCGCTGATGGACTTGTTTGGCCCAATCATATTAGCGATTTAGGTGGTTGGAATTCTTATGTAATTGGAGAGTTTGGAATTAGTTCGATTCCATATACGATGGTACTTGACCGGAACGGACTTTTGTTAGCTCAAGGGTTGAGAGGACCAGAATTAGAAGAAACTATTAAAAAAGCTTTAGATGAAAAATAGACTTTTATTCTTATTTACCGTAGTTCTTTCGTGCCATCTCATGGCTCAAAAGGGAACGGTTAGAATTTCCGGGATGATCTTCAATTCGGATGAAAAACAATTTACAGTAAGACCTTTAGTTGGGAATGCAAATGACCAAACAACAGATAAATCACTGACTATCTCCCCCGATGCTAATGGTAACTTTTCAGTTCTTTACACCTATGATCAACCTGATTATTACCAATTTCAAGTAGGTCAACACACGATTTTTTTAATTATTAAGGACACAACATCATTAAAAATTTATGCCGACGGAAAACAACTTGAGAAATTTTGCAATATCGTAGGGTCAGATGAATCGAAAGCTATGTTTGATTTTCTTTTAGTTGCAGACAAGTGGAAATTAAAAATCGACTCTGCAAACAGAGCAATTCAAGCAGATAAAAGCAAAGAGAAAGAAATAAATGAATATATGCAAAAGCAATATTTTTCTTTTCAAAATGAACTGCAAACCTTCACTGGTGCGAATCAAAATTCCCCTGCTCTAATTGCTGCGCTTTCAGTTATGAATATGCAAAATGATTTGGAAGGATATGATCGTATATTATCTCAGTTGCAACAAGCTTTTGGACAAAGTTCCCTTGTCAAACAGTATGTCGCTGATTTTACCAATTATAAAAAGAAATTAGACGAAGGAAAACCTCTTGCTCAAGGAAAAGTCGCTCCAGATTTTGAAGAAATCTTAGCAAAACCACTTAAGGGTAAAAAAACCATGAAATTATCCGACTTGAAAGGTAAAGTTGTGCTGATTGATTTCTGGGCATCTTGGTGTGGACCGTGTAGACGAGAGAATCCAAATGTGGTGAAAACATACGAAAAATACGAAAAAGATGGCTTTACAATTCTGAGTGTTTCCTTGGATAATGATAAAGCGAAATGGCTGGAAGCAATTGAAAAAGACAAACTTATTTGGCCTTATCATGTGAGTGATTTAGGAGGTTGGAACAGTAAGGTTGCAAGAATGTACGAAGTTTCAAGTGTCCCCTTCACTGTTCTGTTGGGAAAGGATGGTAAGATAATTAAAACAAATTTGAGAGGTCCTGCATTGGAAGCAGAATTGGTTAAAATTTTTGGGCACTAAATCTCCTTGAAAAAATCCGAGCATCATATTGCCTATTTCGCATCTGATTTTCACCTAGGAACTCCGAATGAAAAAAGCAGCAGAGAACGGGAAAAAAAAATTCTTTCGTGGCTAGATGAAGTTCAAAAAGACGCAACCCATTTATTCCTAGTAGGTGATGTTTTTGATTTTTGGTTTGAATACAAACACGTAATCCCTAAAGGTTTTGTAAGAATTCAAGCTAAATTAGCTGAACTCGTTGAAGCTGGTATTCACGTGCATCTGTTTCATGGAAATCACGACATGTGGATGTTTGATTATTTCTCGAAAGAACTTGGCGTAACTATTCATTCGAATGAATTTGAGATTGAATTAAATGGTTCGAAGTTATTCATTGCTCATGGAGATGGAATTGGACCTGGCGATCGTGGTTATAAGTTCATAAAAAAAATATTTAGAAATAAATTTTGCCAATGGCTATTTTCCCAGTTGCATCCTAATTTCGGCGTTGGACTTGCAAAGCATTTTTCTAAGTCAAGCAGAAAGAAAACTGGCCATCTAGATGAAGAATTTAACGGAATGGAACGTGAGTGGATTTTTCAATTTCTAAAAAATGAACATTCAAAATTCAAAGCCGACACTTATATTTTTGGTCATCGTCACCTACCACTTTTCGTAATAGAAAAGGAATTCCAATATATAAATTTGGGTGAATGGTTAAACAAATGTTCCTATGTAAAATTCTCTGAAAAAGGATGGGAATTACTACAATGGAAGGAAAACCAAGTTTTGCCGATAAAATCTGCTCATTTACTATGATCATTGAAATTGAAAATGAATCCGCTTTAAAACAAGCAGCGGAAAAACTCATTTCAACATATGGGCTCGGCGTCTATGCCTTCAAAGGTGATATGGGTGCTGGAAAAACGACTTTCATAAGAAATATTCTGCATTACATAGGGATTTCTGACTTTGAGGGTTCACCGACCTTTGCTATAATTCAATGCTACGGAGGGACAAATTTAATTTACCATTTAGATTGTTATCGCATTGAAAATCAAGCCGAGGGATTCGATATTGGGTTATTTGAACTTTTTACTGATTCTGCCTATTTTTTTATAGAATGGCCAGAAAAAATTGAATCATTTCTTCCAACTAACGTAATTTGGGTGTATATTCGTAAGGAAGAGAATAGCGAAAAAAGAATCATTGAAATAACACATGATAACCAACCCTGAAATATTGCAGTCATTACTTCATCAAGGAAGTTTGAGCCCTCAAGAGGAAATGCTTGAAATTAAAAGGAAAAAAGGTGAACTTTTTATAGGTATCCCAAAAGAGATTTCCTTTCAAGAAAGAAGAGTCGCACTTGTACCAGAAGCCGTTTCACTTTTAATTGCTAATGGTCACAGGGTTAGAATCGAACACAACGCCGGGGAAGGAGCAAATTTCAATGACCATGACTACAGTGAAGCAGGTGGAGAAATTTGTCACGATCCTAAACAAATTTATGAATGTGACATAATACTTAAAGTAGCACCACCTACCGAAGAAGAAATCGATATGATGGTTGGAAACCAAACGTTTATTTCTGCTCTTCAATTAGCAATTCAACCAAAACAAATCCTTCAGAAATTAATGTCCAAAAAGATTACGGCCATAGCGTGGGATTATATTCGCGACGAAGAGGGCGTTTTTTCTGCCGTACGAACACTTGGCGAAATCGCGGGAACAACATCTATTTTAGTTGCTGGTGAATTATTGAGCAGTTTTTCATCTGGTAAAGGAATGATGTTAGGAGGAATAGCCGGTGTTCAACCAACAGAGGTGGTAATTATTGGAGCGGGAACGGTCGGTGAATTTGCCTCTCGATCAGCAATTGGGCTCGGTGCTTCCGTTAAAGTTTTTGATAATTCTCTTTCGAGATTAAGAAGGCTGCAGAACGATATTGGTTCACGCGTCTATACGTCTATTATTCAACCTAAAGTTTTAGCAAAAGCTATTCGCCGAGCGGACGTTGTGATCGGAGCATTGAGAAGCCCTAATGGCAAATCTCCGTGCGTTGTGACAGAAAGTATGATAGAATCAATGAAGGAAGGATCCGTAGTCGTCGATGTGAGCATAGATCAAGGTGGTTGTTTTGAAACTTCTCGTGTTACCAATCATAATGAACCAACTTTCATTAAACATGGCGTGATACATTATTGTGTTCCAAATATTGCCTCAAGGGTTTCACGCACTGCTTCGTTTGCCTTATCTAATATCTTTTCACCCCTAATTTTAGAAATGGGCGATAAAGGTGGTGTTTCGGAATTAATACGCGCTCAAATAGGATTTAGAAATGGCGTGTACGTTTATAGAGGGATTTTAACAAATGAAGTGCTGGGAAGAGCATTTGATTTGAAATATAAAAACATTGAGCTTCTCTTACCAGGGATTTAATGCTACCGTTTCCTGTTCTTACTTTACCTCCTGCACGCTTAGACATAAGGAAAAATTATGACCAATATTTCGTCAGATGTTTAGTAAGAAAAAAATGGATAGTACTTACGCCAGAAGAATGGGTGCGTCAACATTACATCTATTATTTAGTTGATAATCTAAATGTTCCAATTTCATACGTTAGTGTAGAAAAAGCCATCCAATATGGAGAATTAACTAAAAGATGGGATATTCTAGTTTATTCAAGGTCTCATACTCCGCTAATTCTTATTGAATGTAAAGCTCCACATATTGTACTTTCCAATAAAACCCTTTTTCAACTCTTCACCTATCAACATGTAATTCAAGGTGAATATTTAGGAATAAGTAATGGAATCATTCATTCATTTTATGCCATTGAAACTGAAGGAGAGAAAAAATTGGTTGAAATTACAAGTTTTCCTTCTTGGAACTAGTTTTGCATATAATTCCACTCTCCCGATTTCATTTTCTTGTATTCTCTCGATAGATAGGCTAACTGTAAACGCATTTTATCCATGGATTCTTCTGTTTCTGGTGTTAGCGCTTGCTTACGAAGTTTTAATTGCATTTTCATGAACATGGCGTGCAACAATACCTCAACTTCATGATGACGTTCTAATTTTGACTTGACCTTAAAGGCTTGAATATCATCATGACACGCTTCACACAAAACCTTGTATTTTTCATCATTTACTAAAGTAATCAATGTATTATGAAGGTAGATCAACTCCAATACGATTTATTTTAATTCTTCTAAATGACCGCTTTTTTCTATCCCTTGAGACTTCATTTCGCTCATGAAATTTCGATAAAAAGCTCTTAAATCCTTTATTTTTGCATCTTCAGTATCTCCTTCTCCTGTAAACAAGCTCAACACTGTATATTCATCAAAAGACAAGGACCGAATTAACTCCTCTATTTGGTACATTAAGAGAATATACTCTGCGATATTCTCACTTTTTTTATTGTTCGGATGCATTTTAGTTTCTAATTCTTACCAAATTGATCTTGGTTTTCGTTGAGGTAGTTAATGAATTCTCTTGTCACATCCATCGACGGGTTAATATACGTGAACTGACCACCTTTACTTTGAGCAATGAGCAGATCTATTTTATGCCGCTCTGAATATTTCTTACCGATTCCTTCAATTTTTTTATCTATAATTTCTAACTTTTTTGCCATATCATCTTGAATTCTAGAGCCTTCAGTTTGCTGATATTTCATAATATCTTCTTGCATTTTTTGAGCCTTTTGTTGTACCGCTATCATATCGTTTTCAGATAAAAGTCCCTTTTTAGCTTCAGCATCTTTTTGAATTAAATACTTTTCGTATTCAGCAGTTCGCTTTTCAACTTCCTTCTGAAAGGCTAGTTGACGTTGAGAAACCACTTCGTCTTGTTGCTTGTAGTACTTAAATTGAGAACGCAAACTATCTAATTGATAATAAGCAATTTTTAACCCGGACGTGTCTTTCGATACGACAACAGGAACTGTGTTCTTTTCTTCTTTTTTCTCTGGTTGAGATTCATTTCCACAAGCAAACAAAACCAGGGAACATAAAACAATGAGGTAACTTCTTTTCATTTAAGTGATTTTTGTATTTCCTTCCAATCCGAGCGCATCGCTAAAAAACGTTGAAAAGCATTTGGCAGTAGATTATGAATTATTTGATTTTCCAATTTATCGAGGTTCTCAACTTCTTGAACATGTATTTTATATAACTGTTCAAACATTCCCAACTCAATTTTAACAATATACTTGTCATTATATTGGTGGAGTTGAATTAGAAACTTATCATGCGGAATTTGTTTTATCAAACGCATGTTACAAAAATAAGAATTCTCACTAAGTTAAATGATGTGCTCTAACTTAATTTCTGAAATTTCAAAAGGTACCTTCAACATGTGAGCATAATCTTTACCAACTTCTTTCATGTCCGCATCCTCTGCGTAATAATACCACTTCACTTCTGCCGTTTTTCCTTGTTGAACCATTTCGTTTAAATTGTACAAAAGATGAAGAAGTTCCTTGCTAGATGAAGTGTTAAGATAGTCTATTTGAATAATTATTGTAGTATGACTAGCCGGATTTTTCATGTAGCCAAAGAACCATTCTTGAACTCTACCCCAAAATTCAGCACTGTTTTCTGGAATACATTTTCCAATAATTTCAATTGTACCTTGATGATTTAAGAGTATCAGCGGGGTGGTATTCGTTGCTATAATTTCAGTATATTCCATTTGATTTGAGTTGGAAAGTTACTGCTATTTTAAATAATTGAAAAATCAATTTAATTACACCTGACTTTAATATTATCACAAAAAGGCTTAAATCTGATTGATTACAAGACTAATAATTACTTAGTAAGCATAAATTATTGTATTTTTTTTCTTTATTTTTTTTTTAGCTTATTGAATAATCAAAAATTTTATTCTAATTTCGACTCTAATAACGGTTTTATAAACCTATAAATTACAACGTTTTAACCATTTATGACCAGTATTTTTGTTGCCAAGTTGGATTTTGGCGTTACGAATGAGCAATTAAAGTCGCTATTCGAGCAACATGGAAAAGTAGCTAAAGCCAGTGTTGCAGTTGACAGAGAAACAGGGAAATCAAGAGGATTTGGATTTGTTGAAATGCCTGATGAAATCGAGGCTCAATCAGCAATTCGAGCACTTGATGGCTTTCATGTAAACGGAAGACCGATAGCCGTAAAGCAAGCAGAAGATAGATCAGCCAATAAAGGACAAACCAATACATCGAAACCGAATTACAGTGGCAACAATAACACCTCGAACAGAAAAGAAGAATATTCGAGACCTAAAACAGAATATACGCCTCCACCTGTAACGCCGGATGTTTTTCCTCCTGATACTTTTAAAACAGATCAGCGTAAGAAAGGGAAAGAAAAAACGAAAGCAGAATTAGACGCAGAAATAAGAGCCAAAAAACTGAAAGTAGATGCTCAAAGTAAAAAGGCTAATAAATACAATAAATTCTACGAGGAGGAGGATGAAGATTTAGATCCAGATCTTTTCTCCTATCGCAAAAAAGAAGAAGAAGATTTCTTTGACGACGAAGATGATGACGATATTTAGTCATTAGCCGTATTAATAATTAATTTTGTGGGATGTCAAATTCGTTTTCAAGTAAGTTGAAACATCCTGTTTTTAAGGTTATTTCTCAAGTAATTGAAGAAACCAACCAGCCAGCATTCGTAATCGGAGGATATGTACGTGATCTCATTTTAGAAATTCCTTCAAAAGATATTGATGTTGTAACTGTTGGCGATGGTACAGCTTTTGCCAAACGGGTTGCTGAAATACTTCGGGTAAAAAAAATTACAATCTTTAAAAATTACGGTACTGCACATTTTAAATACAAAGACTTAGATATAGAATTTGTTGGTGCACGAAAAGAATCGTATCGCAGTGAATCCCGAAACCCGAGTACTGAACTCGGTTCCTTAAGCGACGACCAACTACGCCGCGATTTTACCATAAATGCGCTCGCCTTTGATTTAAGTAAAAGTAATTTTGGTGAACTCATAGATCCATTTAACGGATTACTTGATCTTGAAAAAGGAATAATTAAAACACCAACAGATCCGAAAACAACTTTTAGTGATGATCCTCTGCGCATGCTAAGAGCCATACGTTTCGCTACTCGTCTTAATTTTTCAATTGAAATTTCATGTTTAGAGGCCATTAAAGAAAACTGTGAAAGGATTTCAATTGTATCAAAGGAACGGATTTCAGAGGAATTGAATAAAATGATTTTAACAGAAACCCCTTCTCGCGCATTCAAATTATTAAAGAGTACCCATCTATTACCTCTAATTTTCCCTGAAATGGAAAATCTATGTGGTATTGAATCAATTAATGGTAAAAGTCACAAGGACAATTTCATTCACACCTTACAAGTTCTAGATAATTTAAGTTTGAATAGCGATTCTCTTTGGTTGAGATGGGGTGCAATTTTACACGATATTGCCAAACCACCAACTAAACGCTTTGACCCTATAATCGGATGGACTTTTCATGGGCATGAAGAGCTTGGAGCTAGAATGGTCCCTCGTATTTTTAAAGCTATGAAATTACCCCTCGACAATAAAATGAAATATGTCCAGAAACTAGTGCGACTGCATTTACGACCTATTGCTTTGGTAAAAGGTTCTGTAACTGACT
>Ga0214923_10004872_pt1 | contig 15910 bp, 16 predicted proteins | sample LL1510_MetaG_FD_177993 | JGI IMG/M metagenome (GOLD analysis project Ga0214923, IMG submission 177993) | Freshwater microbial communities from Lake Lanier, Atlanta, Georgia, United States - LL-1510 | ecosystem: Environmental > Aquatic > Freshwater > Lake | place: USA: Georgia | collected...
TATGACTGAATTGGTAATCGTTATTGGCATTTTTGTTACCCTTATCATAATTGCTTTTTTTGCCGGGTATGAGATTGCATTTGTTACTGCGAATAGGCTCAACATTGAATTAAAGAAAAAGCAGGGTACCCGAAACGGAAAAATTTTGTCGGGCTTTATGGAAAACCAGGCAAAGTTAATCGGCACTTGTTTGGTAGGCCTTAACATATTTCTGGTAATCTACGGATTGCTGTTTGATGAGTTACTGAAAATGTCTTTGTGGAATCCGTGGCATATTCAAAATGAATATTTGAAGCTTATATTTGATACGCTTCTTTCAACCATGCTCGTTTTGCTACTGGGAGAGTTTTTGCCCAAAGCTATCTTCCGTGCAAAAAATGACTCGCTTTTGAATTTCTTTGCTCCGGTAGCCAAATTTTTTCATGGCTTATTTGAGCCCATCACCAACCTATTGGTAAATATTTCTCAATGGATTCTAACTTATGTGTTAAACGTTCGGATCAATGAGCGTAATGAAGCTTTTTCTAAGATTGATCTGGAACACTTTTTTCAACAAACCCGGGAACAGGATGAGGAAGCGAACGAGTTGAACACCGAACTTTTTGAAAACGCCCTCAGTTTACCAATGGTAAAAATCAGGCAATGCCTGGTGCCCCGAACCGAAATAGAAGCCTGCGAATTACATACTCCCATTGAAACCCTGCAGCAACAGTTTATTCAAACACAACTGAGCAAGCTGGTTATTTATGATGATAATATCGACAATATTGTGGGCTATGTTCATCAGCTCGATTTATTCAATAAACCTGCTAATATTCAATCTATTTTACATCCAATGATGGTGGTGCCTGAAACAATGAGCGCTCCCGATCTGATGAATAAATTTACCAAGGAACGTAAAAGTATTGCCTGGGTAGTGGATGAATTTGGAGGAACTGCCGGTATTGTAACGATGGAAGACCTACTGGAAGAAATTTTTGGCGAAATCAGAGACGAATACGACGTTGAGGAACCCGACGATAAACTGGAAAATGATGAATATACCTTTAGTGGCAGACTGGAACTCGACTATCTGAATGAAAAATATGGATTAGATTTTCCGAACGGAAATTCTGAAACACTTAGTGGATACATTATCCAACAAAATGAATCTATCCCTAAACAAAAAGATTTTATCATTATCAACAGATTCCGTTTCGAAATTTTAGAAGTGAGTGATACCCGGATAGAAAAAGTAAAAATGAAAATATTATAAACGGTAAGTAATTCAATGAGTACCACTTACCTTTACCCTCGCAAATATTTGTAAGATTTCATGGCGCTATTTAATAAAAATCCAGACGATTCCGGTTCAGAAATGACGTTTATCGACCACCTTGAAGAATTGAGAGTTCGAATTATCCGGTCGGCCGCCTCCATTTTGATAATGGCTGTTGTAATATTTATTTATCGGGATTGGATTTTTGATTATATCGTTACCGGACCCATAAATCCTGATTTCATCTCCTACCGTGCACTTTGTAGTTTTAGTCATTGGGCACATTTGGGGGATGCTCTTTGCATGCCTCCCGTTAAGGTAAACATGCAAAGCAACACTTTTGGAGGGCAGTTCCTGGGAAGTATTTCAATGGCGCTTGTGGGAGGAATTATCATGGCATTCCCCTTTATCTTTTGGCAGTTCTGGCAATTTGTAAAGCCCGCATTAAAAGAAAATGAAAGTAAAAATACCCGCTATGTGATTTTCTGGGTAACGTTCTTCTTTTTCTGTGGCGCTGCTTTCGGATTTTTTCTACTGGGTCCATTCACTTTTAATTTTTTGGCAGGATTTCAACTTGGTAACCGGGGCACCATTGTAACCTTACCCACTTTTACCGATTATATAGATAATCTTACCAATATCATATTGGGATGTGGGCTGGCATTTGAACTACCGGTGTTGGCCTTTATACTGACTAAAATTGGTATAATTACACCCGATTTTTTGCGTAAAACACGTAAGTACGCAGTGGTGATTATACTGATAGTTGCTGCATTTATTACACCTAGTCCCGACTGGATGAGTCAGATGATTGTATTTACGCCGCTGTTTCTTCTATACGAACTAAGTATTTTGGTATCAGCCCGTGTTTATAAAGAAGTTAAAGCGAAAGAAGACGAAGAATGGAGCTAATGCCCTATTCATCCATTCATCTATTTTTTCAGTTGTCGGTAAGGCTAATCAATTAACTTAGCGTGTAATCTCTTTTCTATGTCATATGTATTCTCTACCAGCTTACCCATTGCCATAGGCAGTGATCATGCCGGATTTGCTTACAAGGAAGCATTGATTCAATGGCTTACAGCCTCGGGTTATCAGGTTAAAGATTGGGGAGCCTATACTACAGATTCTGTAGACTATCCCGATTTTGCACATCCGGTTAGCTCCATGGTAGAAAATGGGGAAGCTGCTTTTGGAATTCTACTTTGCGGAAGTGCAAATGGAGTGGCAATGACTGCCAATAAGCATTCCGGAATCAGGGCCGGGCTTTGCTGGCTGAATGAAGTAGCTTCGCTGGTTCGGCAACACAATGATGCCAATATTCTCTGCATACCCGCACGGTTTGTTTCTTTACAAGATGCTAAAGAAATGGTTACCACATTCATCAATACCCCTTTTGAAGGCGGCAGACATGCCAATCGGGTAAATAAAATCGCTTGTAATTAATAATAAATATACCATGAAAAAAAAGCTACTCAGTTTCTTACTTCCGCTTTTAGCGCTGAGCGCATCTGCACAAAAACCAGAAGATGCCGAAAAATTTGCCTCCCTCGTAACCGCAGATGGTTTGAAGGAAAAATTAACCATTTTAGCTGGTGCTGAAATGGAAGGGAGAGAAACCGCTTCTCCCGGACAAAAAAGAGCTGCCGCTTATATTGAAGAACAGTTTAAAAAAATGGGGCTGAAACCCGGAAATGGGGATAGTTATCAGCAAGTGTTTACCGTATATCAGGACGTTCTTTCAGACAAGAAGTTAATGGTAAACGGGAAAACTTTTACCTGGGATCAGGATTACTCTTTTTCCATGGCAATGATTTCAAGCGGAAGCTGGAATTATAATTCAGTAGTATATGCAGGGAATGGTGTAGTAGATTCTGCTGCAAAAATTAACGACTATGCCGGTTTGGATGTAAAAGGAAAATTAGTAATCATTACCGATGCTGGAGGTGCTGCCGGAAATAACAGAGGCATGAGCAGTTCATCTATGAATAAAATTAATGCGGCCCGTTCGAGAGGTGCAGCCGGTATATTAGTTGTAACAGGGGATTTTCCGCGCAAAAACCCTACACAAGTAAAGGGCAGAATGAGTATCAAGGCGCCGGCAACCTCCAATGCAAATGCCAATAATTTTTTGGTGGCAACCATCTCACCCGAAGTTGCAGCAGCAGCTATTGGCAGAGTGGGTGCTGTAAGCGCTGCACAATGGAAAGAGATTCCTAATGGAACTTATATTTCCGAAATTAAAATAGCTGCTCAAAAAACAACGGAGGCTTTAGAAAGCAGCAATGTAATCGGAATTATTCCGGGTACTGATAGAAAAGATGAATACCTGTTTATTACTGGTCACTACGATCACCTTGGAAGAGTAGGAGATGTGATTTGGTATGGAGCCGATGATGATGGATCGGGTACCGTATCTGTTATGCAAATGGCTGAGGCTTTTGCAGCTGCCGCAAAAAAACACAAAGGTCCGCGCAGAACCATCGCATTTATGACGGTTAGCGGAGAAGAAAAAGGACTTTTAGGTTCAGAATATTATTCAGATCATCCTATATATCCGCTGGATAAAACCACAGCTAACCTGAATATTGATATGGTAGGAAGAGTAGATACCGAACGCAAAACGGCAGACACCCTGAATTATGTTTATGTGATTGGTCATGATAAACTTAGCTCAGAGCTGCCAATCATCAACGAGGGAGTAAATAAAAAATATACCGGCCTTACCCTGGATTATAAATTTGATGATCCGAACGACAAAAACAGAATTTATTACAGAAGCGACCACTATAATTTTGCCCGCAAAGGAGTGCCCATCTTATTTTTCTATGATGGTATGCTGTTGGCAGATTATCATAAACCAACCGACACGGTAGATAAAATCAATTTCCCACTTATGGAAAAAAGAGCTAAAATGATTTTCCATACCGGATGGGAAATGGCTAATCGCGACGATATGCTGAAAAGAGATACCCCTTTGAATATGCCGGGTAGATAATCAGATTGAATAGCCCTAAAAAAAGCCGCATGAAAAACATGCGGCTTTTTTTAAATGCACCACAAATTAATGTCCCAATATGTATGCGAAAATTAACGGAACCACAATAGTAGCATCACTTTCCACAATAAATTTAGGAGTATGAATATCTAATTTACCCCAGGTAATTTTTTCATTTGGAACAGCTCCTGAATAGGAACCATAAGAGGTGGTAGAGTCACTTACCTGACAGAAATAACTCCAAAAAGGAACATCATGCCAGCTCAGATCCTGGTACATCATGGGCACAACACAAATTGGAAAATCACCTGCAATACCTCCTCCAATCTGGAAAAATCCAACTCCTTTTCCGGAACTATTATTCCGATACCAATCTGCAAGCCACACCATATACTCAATTCCACTCTTCATCGTTGCAGCCTGTAATTCCCCTTTGATAACATAAGATGCAAAAATGTTTCCCATGGTACTGTCTTCCCAACCCGGTACCACTATGGGTAAATTCTTTTCAGCAGCTGCCAGCATCCAACTATTTTTAGGATCAATTTCATAATACTGCTCCAACACTCCGCTTTTCAGCATCTGGTACATATATTCGTGCGGAAAATAACGGCCACCGGATGTTTCTGCATCTTTCCATACTTGAAAAATATGCTTTTGAAGTCTGCGAAATGCTTCTTCTTCAGGTATACAGGTATCGGTAACCCGATTATAATGATTTTCGAGTAAGTCCCATTCTTCCTGCGGACTTAAATCGCGGTAATTGGGCACTCTTTTATAGTGACTATGCGCTACCAGATTCATGATATCCTCTTCGAGATTGGCACCGGTGCAGCTGATAATTGCTACCTTATCCTGGCGAATCATTTCAGCGAGGCTGATTCCCAACTCGGCGGTACTCATGGCACCTGCCAAACTCACCAACATTTTTCCACCCTCCAGTAAATGGGTTTCATAGCCCTTGGCAGCATCTACCAGTGCTGCTGCATTGAAATGTCGATATTGATGTTCAATGAATTGTGAAATAGGACCTTTAGTCATATAATAACATTTGAGGCGCAAAGGTAATTTTTTATTGTGTTTCTTCAGGCTTTCTAAGTAAATACCTGTGAGAAAGGAATCAAACAGGATGTAAAATCAGTAGTTTTGCTATCCCAAAATGCATGAGATTGCAGGGAAATGGGAAGGATTCCCGCATAATTATGGATCAGGACTACTATAAAGCATACTATCATCTGGAAAGGAAGCATTGGTGGTTTCTGGTTAGAAGAAAAATTCTGGCAGAGCGAATTCGGCATGTGCTAAAGTGTCCTCATCAAATACAATCGCTCAATGTAGGTGCTGCAACCGGAACTACTTCCGATATGCTGATGGAATTTGGTGATGTGATGAGCATAGAATACGATGAGGCCTGTTGTAAGTTCACCAGCAGTTTTTTACAAACCCCTATTCAACAAGGTTCAATTTTATCTTTACCATTTGAAGCTAACCAGTTTGATTTGGTTACTGCCTTTGATGTTGTTGAGCATGTAGATGATCATCAAAAGGCTGTAGAAGAGCTTTGGCGGGTATGCAAACCAGGGGGAAGTATAGCAATAACAGTTCCTGCTTATCAATTTTTATGGAGCCCGCACGACGAAATCAACCACCATTTCAGGAGGTACACTTTACCTGAACTGAAGCGTTTATTTAACAAACTACCCGGCAAATTCATATACAAAACTTACTATAATTCTTTTTTATTTCTTCCAATTGCTGCATTTAGGTTACTCACCAACCTTTGGCTGCGATTGATTGGAAAAAAAGAAAAAATGCCGGCCAGGGGTGATCATGAAGTGCTGGGAACAGATGGATGGGTAAATCGAATACTTTCGGGCATTTTTCAATTGGATTATTATTGTTTGAAAGCAGGTATTCGTTTTCCGGCCGGAGTATCTATTATGATTTTCTTTAAAAAAAATAGTTAATATAGTAAACTAATATTGTAGGGCTGAATAGTTACCTAGGTAATAAAGCTCAGCAATAATCATTTATTCAAAAGCATCTCTATATGTCTGATTGGCTCTCCTTCTGGTCTAAAAACCCGAAACTATTTGGAATAGTGATGCAAAAAAATGCAGTATATTTTGCTGATAAATTGCTGAAAAGAAAAGTGATTCAATCTACAGACCACATACTTGATATTGGTTGCGGTCCGGGATTTTTAGCAGAGCAATTACAGGATAAAGTATCAGGATACTATGGGGTAGATATTTCTGAAAACTGTATTCAAACCTGTCGTAAAAAATTTGAGGGCAAAACGAATATCCAGTTTATGCAGATTGATTCTGCAGACAATGAAAACAGTTTGGTCTATTTTGAAAAAAATACAATTCAGTTTGATGTTATTGTTATTTTAAGTGTTGTTCAATATTTCTCTGATATTGCCAAAGTGGAAGTTTTATTATCGAACTGCATAAAGATACTGGCACCCGATGGAAAAATTATTCTGGCAGACGTAATTCAAACAGAGAAAGGTTTATTAAAAGATGCTTTCAGTGTTTTGGTAGACAGTATTCAGAAAAATTATTTTATGTCTTTCCTTCGATTCCTATATGAAGCACGTTTTTCTAAGTACAATGAACTGAGAATTAAAAACAACCTCCTAAATATTCCGGAAGAAGCAATAGAGAAGATATGTAATCACTTAAACCTGCAATTTGCTTTGATGCCAACCTGTACCCTGCAACATAGCAGAGTAAGTTATTGTATAACGGCCGGATAGATATAACTTAGCAGCAAAATCCTGATTTTTATACCAGCATTTACCTACGCATGATTTCTGTAATAAAGCAGCTAACAAATCGTCCATTCTTCAACAAGAGCCGCAATATCAGTATCCTATATATCATAGTGGCCATTGTGGTAAGTTGCAAAATATATTTTCTGGAAACATGGGATAATTACGATTGTTTTAGGGCATCCTTTGGTCACTTAACCAACCAGCTTGATCTCTATCTGCCTTATCCTGCCGAGTATCAAACACTATATAATTATAGTCCCAGCTTTGCTGCTTTCATGGGCTTGTATGCACAATTCCCCGATGGTTGGGGGATACTTTTTTGGAATCTAACCCATACCCTTGCATTTATCGTTGCTGTTAATCAAATGCCTATTGAAGAAAAAAAGAAAGTGTTTCTGTTATGGTTCTGCCTGATTGAATTTATTACTGCTGCCGAAAACGTTCAAACCAATGCGAGTGTTGCTGCCCTTATCATGTTAATTTTCATCTTCCAGCAAAAAGGAAAAACTTCCTGGTCATCTTTATTTTTTGCAGTAGGATTTTTTTTCAAAATATACGTTGTAACGGCAGGTGTATTTTTCATTTGCTTTCAAAAAAGATTTTCCTTCGTTTGGAAGGCAATTGCATGGTTCTTGTTATTTTTCTCTATCCCTCTTATGTTTGTTTCATTCCATCAACTCCAATTTTTATATCAGAGTTGGGTAGAAAGGCTGCTACATCAATCGGAAAGACATTCGCTGAGCTTATTGGGAATAATCGACTTATTTCATATTGAATCCCTAAAGCAGGGGTATATCATGCTGGCCGGATTAATTTCTATGTTATTGGTATTATTCAAAAAAGAAGTATATCAGCAATTATCATATCAGCTATTATATCTGGCAGCTATTTTACTATTCACCATAGTATTTAATCCGGGCGTTGAATCCCCCAGCTATATCATTGCAATACCTGGAGTAGCTTTATGGTATTTGTATTCCCCAAAAGCAAACTGGCGTAAATATTTACTGATAGCAGTTTTTGTATTCACCTGTCTTTCCCCAACAGAAGTGTTTCCCAGATTCGTTCGGGATCAGATTTTTAACCCGCTTCATGTGAAAGCAATTCCGGTTATTATAACCTGGTTTGTTTGTATATTTGACCTTTTTAACCGGAAGCAATCCCTCAATAGAGAAACACCTGCTATATGAAAGTACTGGTAACCGGGGCCGATGGATTTATTGGGTCGCACCTCACTGAAATGCTGGTTCGGAGAGGATATGATGTGCGGGCATTTGTATTGTACAACTCTTTTAATTCATGGGGTTGGCTGGATGAATGCGAACAAGATATTGCAGGAAAATTTGAGGTGTTTGCAGGAGATATCCGGGATCCTCACGGTGTAAAAAAAGCAATGCAGGGTTGTGAAGCTGTTCTACACCTGGCTGCATTAATTGGAATACCCTATTCTTATCATTCTCCCGATACATATATCGACACGAATATTAAAGGTACACTGAATGTTGTTCAGGCAGCCAGAGAATTAGGAATCGCAAAAATAATTCACACTTCAACAAGCGAAGTGTATGGAACAGCACAGTTTGTTCCAATAACAGAAGAACATCCATTACAAGGCCAATCACCCTATTCTGCAAGCAAAATAGGTGCCGACCAGATCGCTCTATCATTTTACACTTCCTTTGAAACACCGGTTGCGGTTATTCGTCCATTCAATACTTACGGACCCCGACAGTCGGCAAGAGCAGTGATACCCACATTAATTTCTCAGATAGCCTCCGGTAAAAAAGAAATTCAACTGGGATCGGTTAGTCCTACCAGAGATTTTTCTTTTGTAACAGATACTGCCAATGGTTTTATTAAAGCCTTGGAATCGCAGGAAGTGATTGGAAAAGTAACCAATCTGGGAAGCGGATTTGAAATTAGTATTGGAAAAACAGCCGAATTAATTGCTGAAATGATGGGATTGGATGTTTCCTTTGTTACCGATAGCAATCGCATCCGACCTGAAAAAAGTGAAGTAGAGCGACTCTTTGCCAGCTACCAAAAAGCACAGGAACGTATGGGTTGGCAACCGGAATACGGAGGAGAGGAAGGTTTTAAAAAAGGATTGGAAAAAACCATACAATGGTTTAGTAATCCGGCAAATCTATCCCGCTATAAAATCAATAACTACGCCATTTAATATTGGATTCTCCAAACATTGTAAATACATGCGGATGAAAAAACAGGCTGTTATTTTATGTGGAGGAAAAGGAAAAAGATTGCGCCCTTATACCATCGTTTTACCTAAGCCCCTTATGCCTATTGGAGATTATCCTATTCTGGAAGTTATCATAAGACAACTTGCACTACAAGGATTTGAAAAAATTACGCTGGCAGTAAATCACCAGGCCGAACTGTTAGAAGCTTTCTTTGGCAATGGAAATAAATGGAATATAAATATTACCTATTCTTTAGAAGACGAGCCGCTTGGAACTATGGGACCGCTGAAGCTAATTCAAGATCTTCCGGAACATTTTTTAGTAATGAATGGAGATATTTTAACAGACCTGGCATATGGAACGTTTTTCGATACACATGTGCAAAGGCAATCGAATTTTACCATTTGCTCTCACGAGAGAACAGAGAAAATAGATTACGGTGTGTTGGATACACAAGACGGATTATTAACCGGATTTCGGGAAAAGCCCGTTAGTAAGTATGAAGTTAGTATGGGGATTTACATGGTGAGCCAAACCGCACTCAACACAATCCCCTCAAATGCCGCCTATGGATTCGATCATCTAATGATAGCCCTATTACAAAAACAGATTCCTGTATCGGTTGAAAAATATTCCGGACTATGGCTCGATATTGGCCGACCAGATGACTATCTGGAAGCAATTGAAAAATTTGATCAGATGAAGGAATCCATTTTTTATGTATAAGCTACTCATCACCGGAGCAGATGGAATGGTAGGATCTCATCTTTGCCGACAACTGCAATCATTGAACTTTTCCTATACCAAACTCACCAGAAGTAATGGTGATATCACAAATGAAGTTACCTGGCAATCCATCGAACCCAGTAATATTGTAATTCACCTGGCTGCTCGAACTTTCGTTCCTGATAGTTGGAAGTATCCTGTTCAATTTGTTGAAACCAATACAATAGGAACCTTACAAGCATTAGAATATTGCCGTAAACATGATGCTAAGCTGATTTATATCAGTTCTTATTTGTATGGTAACCCGGCTTCATTGCCAATACCCGAAACCGCAACCTTATATACACCTAACCCCTATGCACTCAGTAAAAAAATGGCAGAAGATTATTGCCGTTTTTATCATAACAGTTTCAAGGTTCCCGTTACCATTTTACGGCCGTTTAATTTATATGGTGAAGGACAGGACAATCAATTTTTAATCCCTATGCTTATTCAACAGTCGTTTGAAAAAGAGGCATTTCGGGTAAAAGATTTACTGCCCCGAAGGGATTATTTATATATAGACGATTTTGTAAAAGCCCTGATTTCCTGTATTTCTCTGCAAGGCTATCATGAGTTAAATATTGGCGCTGGCATGAGCTATAGTGTTCAGGATATTATCAACACCATTCAGCAAATTCAGCAAACCAATCTCCCTGTTGTAAGTGAAGAACATCAACGGCCAAATGAAATAATGGATACGGTTGCAGATATCAGCGAAGCCAAGAAACACCTCAATTGGCAGCCAGATACCAGTTTGGAATCAGGACTTCGTCGAATGATTGCTCATTATCAATCACTTGCGAACGGTTAACCAGACACTTGTAAATTTAGTTTTACCTTTGCAGTATGCCTGCAAACACCCCCCAGCAATCTATTTCCGTTATTATTCCCGTATGCAATGAACGCGGGAACTTACCCATATTATTGGATGAATTGGAAAAAGTTTGTTCCACCCTGCCTTTTACGTATTCTTTTTTATTTATAGAAGATAGTAGTACAGACGGAACGCTGGAATACATTCGAGAGCAGGCAAAATTGCATTCTCATATTTTTTATGTATCACTCACAAAAAGTTTTGGCCACCAGAATGCCCTGAAAGCCGGACTCGATAGGGTGCAGTCAGACGCTGTAATTATGATGGACGGCGATTTGCAACATCCTCCTTCATTAATCCCCGAACTAGTGAGCCAGTGGCAAGCCGGCTATGATATCGTATATACTATTCGAAATGATCACAAAGACATTAGTCTATGGAAGAAAAAAACATCCAAGATATTCTATGACGTGATAAATAATTTATCCGATATAGAAATTGAGCCTGGCACTGCCGACTTTCGTTTGATGGATAAAAAAACAGTAAATGTTTTTAAAAGCTTTCATGAAACAGATTTGTTTTTACGTGGCCTAATCAAGTGGATGGGTTTTACACAAATAGGAATTGAATACACTTCAGGCTTAAGGCAGAGTGGTAAAACCAAATACTCATTAAAAAAGATGATTCGGTTTGCGTTACAGGGAATTACTTCATTCAGCACTAAACCCTTATACATTGCTGCGTATCTTGGATTATTTTTCTCTCTTAGCTCTATCGTGTATGTACCCTATATAATTTATGCCTATACCTTCGGACATTCAGTTTCTGGGTGGGGATCACTTATTGCTACCATTGCATTTTTTGGCGGCCTACAACTAATGATTTTAGGTATCATAGGAATTTATATTGGTAAAATATACATGCAAGGAAAAAATCGTCCACATTATATTGTGAAAGAAACCAATCTGCCATGATGAGTCGGTTTGTGTTACTTAGCTTTGATGTGGAAGAATTTGATATGCCGCTGGAATATGGCACTTCCATTACGGTAACTGAACAATTATCGGTTGGTAAAAAGGGGCTTGATGCAATCGCACCCATTTTAGATCATCCCAATATAGCATCCACGTTATTTACAACCGCACATTTTGCCACACAGTTTCCGCAAAGCATACAAGCCTATTCGGGTAAACATGAAATAGCTTCGCACACCTACTATCATTCCTGGTTTACACCCAACCACCTGAAAGAATCGAAAGTTCAGTTAGAAAAAATTATTAACGCTCCGGTAACCGGATTACGAATGCCCCGTATGAAAGCAGTGGATTTACAGTGGGTTGCGGATGCAGGATATGAGTATGATTCATCGATACATCCTACCTGGATACCTGGTAAATACAATCATCTGCGAGCTCCTAGAACCCTTTCGTTTCAAAAATGCTTACCCCAATTACCTGCATCGGTTAGTCCAAATCTACGCATACCCTTATTTTGGCTCAGCTTTAAAAATTTTCCATACTCGGTATATAAGAAATTGGTAACCCAAACTCTTAAAAAAGACGGGTACTGCTGTTTATATTTTCATCCTTGGGAATTCATTGATATTAGCGGATATGGAATACCGGCATTTACTTACCGAATACAGGGTGATGCTTTGATAGAAAGATTATCTAAACTAATCCAAGACCTTGAGAGGGAAGCTTCCTTTATAACTATCAGAGATTATATTCAAATGCAATCATCCAAAACCTGATTACCCTTTTCAATATCTATGAATTACCTGGCCCATGCCGTATTATCATTTCAATATCCCGAGATACTCACGGGAAACATGATTTGTGATTTTGTAAAAGGAAGTCAACAATATCAATATTCACCAGGAATTCAACAGGGCATTCGATTGCATCGTGCCATAGATACATTTACCGATCAACACCCTGCCATTCGGGAAGCGAAATTATTGCTAAAACCCGCAGCAGGAGGGTATTCAGGACCATTTATTGATATTGCCTTTGACCATTTTCTTAGTCTGGATTCAGCAGAGATTCCAACGGAAGGATGGGAAAACTTTTCTAAATCAGTATATAAGCAACTCGAGGCGCAATCTTCCCTATTACCCGAAACATTCAAGAAGATTTTACCCTATATGATTCAGCACAATTGGTTGACAAATTATCAATATACCCATGCAATTGAAAAGAGTTTTCATGGAATCGCCCGCAGGGCAAAATATCTGGATGATGCTTCAGCTGCCTTTCAAATGTTTAAAAAAGAATACGATACTTTACAAACTATATATAGTAATTTCTTTCCTGAATTGAAAACTTACGCCATTACAAAAATGCAAGAACTATAAAATGTATTTCTTTCCAATGGCAATATTCTTCTCATAATCACTCATCTTTGTACAAACAAGCATTATGAAAACAGCTACTACTTATATCCACGCTGGCGCAGTTCCTGATCCATCTACCGGAGCTATTATGACTCCAATATACCAAACTTCTACTTATGTGCAGGAGGCACCCGGCGTAAATAAAGGTTTCGAATACGCACGCAGTCAAAACCCTACCCGTCAAGCATTGGAAACTACTTTAGCAGCTATTGAAAAAGGGAAATATGGACTGGCCTTCTCAAGCGGAGTAGCTGCTACCGATGCGGTAATTAAATTATTATCACCTGGCGATCAGGTAATTGCTCCCAATGATATGTATGGCGGAACCTATCGTTTATTTACCAAGATTTTTGCAAAATTTGGTATTGAATTCACATATATAGATACTGCAGTAATTTCAAATATTGAGGCTGCCATTACTCCAAAAACAAAACTTATCTGGGTGGAAACCCCCACCAATCCGCTCATGAATATCACCGATATTGCAGCTACTGCTTCCATTGCAAAAAAAGCAGGAGCCTTGCTATGTGTTGATAATACATTTGCATCACCCTATCTGCAAAACCCACTTACACTGGGTGCAGATATTGTAATGCACTCATCTACTAAATACCTGGGTGGCCATAGTGATGTTATTCAGGGTTGCCTCGTAATGAACGATACTTCATTGCGCGATCAATTGTATTTTATTCAGAAAAGTTGTGGAGCTGTTCCTGGGCCGATGGATTGCTTTTTAGTTTTACGAGGAATCAAAACACTTCACTTGCGTATGCAGCGACACTGTGAAAACGGAGAAAAAATAGCCTGGTTCCTCCGTAATCATCCTGCTGTTAGTAAAGTTTTCTGGTGTGGATTCGAAGACCACCCCAACTATACAATTGCACGCCAACAAATGACTGGCTTTGGCGGAATGATGAGTTTCGAATTAAAAAATGATAGTCCGGAAAATGTACGCCGCATTTTATCATCCACTCACTTGTTTTCGCTGGCTGAAAGTTTAGGAGGGGTAGAATCACTTATCAATCACCCTGCATCCATGACACATGCATCTATTCCAAGAGAAGAGCGCATTAAAAATGGGTTAACAGATAGTTTAATCAGATTAAGTGTAGGAGTAGAAGATGCAGATGACTTGATTGAAGACCTCAACCGGGCTATCGGATAACCGGTTATAATTTTTTTAAATGTATTCCGGAAGCAATCTTAAAAAAACAATTTCTCCATTGGGGAAGATGCTGAATGAACGGGTAGCCCGATATAACCAGCCAACTTTTATTCCGGCTGATCCAATTTGTATTCCGCATCAATTTTCTTTACAGCAGGATATTGAAATTGCCGGATTTTTTGCTGCCATTCTTGCATGGGGAAACCGAACCACCATAATTTCCAAAAGCAGAGAATTGATGCGCCGAATGGATGATGCCCCCTATGACTTTTCCAAAAATCATCAACCCGATGATTTGTCTGCATTACTCGGCTTTAAACACAGAACATTTAACGATACTGACTTACTATATTTTATGGAGTTTCTGCAAATGCATTTTCGTAAATATTCCAGTTTAGAAAGTGCATTTATTCCTCCGGGCAATACATACCCCAATATTTCGCATCCTGCTGAAAAAAGATTGACACATTTTTATCGATATTTTTTTTCACTCGAGGATGTACCAAATAGAACGCGAAAACATATTGCTACTCCTGAAAAAGGGTCTGCTTGCAAGCGATTGAATATGTTTCTTAGGTGGATGGTTCGAAAAGATAACAAGGGCGTTGATTTTGGAATCTGGAAAAAAATTCCTGCGAGCGAACTGGTTTGTCCTATCGACCTACATGTTGCCCGCGTAGCAAGAAAATTACAATTACTGCAAAGAACCACTACCGACTGGCAGGCAGCACTTGAACTAACTGAACAATTAAAAAGTTTTGATAGTAAAGATCCGGTTAAATATGATTTTGCTTTGTTTGGATTGGGTGTGATAGAAAAATATTAAGATTACTGTAAACCGAGCTAAAACCTAATTAACTTTATCATCTATTAACACAGTAAATATGATTTCAGATATCAGTATTTTGCCCACGCTTACTCCTGAAATGCTGGAACAGGAAGTGAATAAAATGATTGAGCATAATTTCGAGGGGCTCATTCAAATACTGTATAGGTTAGATGTAAGTGAACAAAAATTAAAAGAAGTGCTGGCAGCCAATCAACAAGAAGATGCAGGAAAATTAATAACAGCAGTAATTTTAGAGCGCCTGGTACAAAGAGAGAAAACCCGTAAATCCTTTACGATTAACCCAGATATACCTGAGGAAGACAAGTGGTAATAAAAATATTTATTGTATCAGTTCATCCAGCCGAACAAATCGATAGCCCTGCTTCGAATATTTTTGAATGATTGTACCCAGCTGCGAAAATAGCTTTTCCTTTCGGCGACTATCCGCTCCCGCGTGAATAAGCAGGATACTTCCATTTAACCCACTGGGCTGTTGCTGAGCTGAATTGTTAAGTATTTCTGCTATCTGATTATTATTCTTAAAAGCCTTACCTAACTCAGGATAGGTATAGTCTGCGGAAGTTCCTAGTCCTGGAGTGCAACTAAAAAGTCGGATACCTACATCTGCCAACCAGCCGGCAACTTCAGAATTCCACCACTCATACGGAGGAATATACCATCCCAAAAAATTGTTTTCCGA
>Ga0214923_10004873_pt1 | contig 15910 bp, 14 predicted proteins | sample LL1510_MetaG_FD_177993 | JGI IMG/M metagenome (GOLD analysis project Ga0214923, IMG submission 177993) | Freshwater microbial communities from Lake Lanier, Atlanta, Georgia, United States - LL-1510 | ecosystem: Environmental > Aquatic > Freshwater > Lake | place: USA: Georgia | collected...
CGCGGCAATTAAATGAATCTCAATCTTGGAATCCTTCGGGATTGCCCCCGGAGACTCAGGAGTCAGTGCGCGAATCCACTCCTCCCCAGGAACAAACACCCCCCGATCCCGATAATACTCCCGCGTTGCCTGCCAAAATGAAGAGAGTCCTTTCATCCAGGGAACCCGCACAGCCCTCACTCCCGCGCGCTGGGCACGCGAAACCTCACTTCGGATGCCTGACGGAAGATGGCCCCATTGAAGGGATTCGGTTTCGTCGAGATCTAAAACGAGGGTCCTTGCCTCATCGACTGAATGAATTGGAAATGCGCAATGATTTTTCAAAAATTGGAGTTGGGACTCCGAAACTCTCGGACGGATCAGGATCGACTCCAAGTGCGGATGAGTTTGATGCAAAGCATAGACGACCATGCTGATTTGCTCATTCAATTCTTGGGAACCCCGAATCCGATCCCAGGCCAAAACCGGACCGTTCACGCATTCAGCAATTAGTCCCGATCTGCCCGCTCCATGCTGACTGTCTTCCATCAAGAACACGGCCGAGACTCCTCGATCTTTTGAAAACACGACAAAAGGATTCCCCCGAACCGCAGCGGCAGCGTCGGTCCAGGCAAGGGATTGGCTCAAGGGCGTGCCGCTACTCCGAATCTCTTGAAAGAGAGTGCGCTCGACTGACGAAAGTGAAGCAAGGGGTTTAGCGATCCAAGCGCCTGACATGTGTTCAGGGTATCGGGTTTTTCGGGCAAATTGAATTCAAAATTAGGAATTGGAAAATCAGTCCCCCTGTCTTAGAGTTCACCCCCACAGGAGAATCCTTGCGTGGCCTTTCGATGGATCGGAAAATCAGTTAACGGTGAAACCATTACCCTTCACAAACTCAAAGAAGCACACTTCCGCTTCCCGTCTTACTTCAACCCTGACTGGGAATCCGGGAATCGGGATTTGATCCGACATGGACTCATTCTTGATGTCGAAACATCGGGACTTAAGTTTGAACACTCGACCATCATTGAAATTGGGATCCGTAAGTTCAAATTCAACAAGGACTCGGGCGAGGTCCTCAGTCTCGATGAAGCCTATTCGGAGTTTCAGGACCCGGGCACGCCCCTCAGTGAAGAAGTGAAGTCGATCACGGGAATCACGGATGAGATGCTGCGGGGTAGAGAGATTGATTGGAAGCAAGTCGACTCCCTGATCGAATCCTCGCAAATCTTGATCGCCCATAATGCCGCTTTCGACCGCCCCTTTGTGGATGCTCAATCCGCAGCTTCGCGCTCCAAGATTTGGGGCTGCTCTTTCAAGCAGATCGATTGGACAGGGAAAGGCTTCCCCTCTCAAAAGCTCGATATTCTCAGCATCTATCACGGGTTTTTCACCGATGCCCACCGGGCACTCAATGACGCCGACGCCCTCCTCTATTTGTTGAGCCATTCCGATTCTGACTTGAAATCCCCCTACCTGTTGGAATTGATTTCGCAGGCGCGAAAAACCACTTATCAAATCATGGCACTCTCAGCACCTTTTGAATCCAAGGATCTCTTGAAGTCCCGAGGCTATCGATGGGACAACCTCGGAAGAACCTGGTGGCGCGAAGTCAATCAGTCGGACCTTACGCCTGAAACCGAATGGCTCGAAGAGTTCGTCTACTCGGGAGCGTTCCGAGGAAAGGTCAACGAAATCCCTCCAACCGAACACTTCAAGGGGAAAACAGCGATTTCATGAAAGACCCCACGCAAGATCGTCGATACGCCTCCATCTCGATGGGCCTTCAGATCGAGTACCTGTTGCAGTTTCTTCAAGACGAGTTCCGGGACCTTACCGATCTGAGAATCCATCCCGTCGCTCCCTCAGGGACCCGACGAAGTCCGGATCTCCCCCAGGACTACGATCCCGAAGAAGGCAGAGTTCATCGAAACCGGGGCGTTCGAGTGCGCGTCTCCAGCCGAGACTACTTCTTCCCGGTCGAATGGGTTATTGAAAACCAAATGGATCTGATTCGTGCTCAGGCACTCGAGGTGAGGAACTTCCATGACTCGAAACTTCCCTAATGCTTCAGTGGGTCTACTTTTGACCCTGGTCCTCTCTGCAGGGGTTCTTACAGGATTCGAGCAGAATGCAGTCGCGGCAGATTCCTCCAAGCCCGTGGATTTCTCGACATATCCAGCCAAAGCCGCCCTCGAGGCCTGCAAACCTTTGAACTACCTCAGTTACTCGCGCGCAAGAAATGCCGAGGACATGATCAAGAAGAACAACCCGGAAGTATCGAAACCGAACTTTGGCGGAAAATATCTCCTGGTTCAAATCCCCTACATGATGGGGACTGATTGGCTCATTGCGGATTGCGAAACCGGATCTTTCTTGAAGGAAACCCTGACGGGAAGCGCCCAATTCAAAGTGGATAGCTTTTTGATCAAACTGAGTCAGAAGGATGCATCCGAATGGAAGCTTTGGACCGGCACCACATTCATCAAAGCCGAGGAGAAAGATTCAAAGCGAGGGACTCAGGAGAACACTCTTGAAGCACGCTACCAGGATACCTTTGAATCCTTCGCAACCCCTTTAGAGCAAACCCCTTGCGCCAAGCTCAACTTTGCATCCTACTTTAGGGCTCAGACCTCGGAACTCAATATCCGAAATCAAAAACTGGATCTCACCCGACCTAATTTTGCTGGGAATCATTTGTTGATTCGGGTGGAGCTCCTTTTTGAAACCCTCTGGCTCATCGCCGATTGCAAGACCGGAAATTTTGCGTCGGATTACCTTTCAGGAGATCTCCTCTTCAAGCCCTCCAGTTCTCTCGTCGTGAAAACAGACTCCGGCAAGGCGCCCGAACTGATGACTTGGGACGGTTCCGAATGGATTCGTCGTCCCGACCCCACCCGGACCGATGGCGGAGTGCTCCAGAATTCGATTCACGGAGACCTTGCACGGGCGCTGATCCGGATTCTTCCGAATCCAGATCATCACTCGAAGATCGCATTTCAGGACTTTCAATGCACCGCTCTCCCCGAGCCCCAGTGTTCGTTCCTAGATGACGCTCAAAAAACACCCTCGGCGCGGACAGTCCTCAAACAGGCACCTGAGTCTTCCCTGCTGAAAATGCTCAAGGCTCGTGCCAGGATCCGCGCATCCACCGAAGCGGGAACCTATTACTTTAGAATCGACGAGGGGCATTGCTTCCCCGAAAAATCTCTTTGCATTCTAGGCATTAAATAGCATTTTTTTTGGTGTCTTCTTCGGGTAATGTGCGCACCATGAAAAACCGGATCCAGGAAATGCGCGATATCCAACATTTCGGCGAAGAAGGGGGCGTGGTTCCCGTCATCGATGTGGCTTCCACCTCAACCTTTTTGAATCCTGCGGACATGGAGCGGACTTTCCACGGCGAACTAGAAGGGTGCTACCTGTACAGCCGTCACTCGAATCCCTCCGTCACTGCATTCGGAAGAAAATTCGCGGCCCTTGAGGGCACCGAGGCAGCGCTCGGAGTTTCGAGCGGGATGGCTGCAATTGCTTCAACCCTGGACCAGCTCCTTTCGCAAAATGACCACATCGTGGCATCGAGAACCATCTATGGCGGCACGTATGCCCTATTTCGCAATCACTTGCCTCGTCGCGGAATCACAGTCACCTTTGTGGATGCGGACAATCTCGAGGCGGTCGAAAAGGCAATCCGTCCGGAAACGAAGGTCATCTTCACCGAATCCCTGAGCAACCCACTCCTCAGGATGGCAAACCTAAAAGGGCTTTCCAAGATCAAGGACCGACACCGAATCAAACTGGTCGTCGACAATACTTTTGTTCCGATGATCATCACCCCTGCCGACCACGGTGCGGATGTCGTCATCCACTCCTGCACGAAATACATTTCCGGGGCCAGTGACATGATTTCTGGAGTGATTGCCGGGTCCAGGGAATTCATCTCAAGCCTCATTGACATCAATTCGGGTTCAGTCATGCTGACTGGTCCCGTGATGGACTCCAAAATCGCGCATGAACTTTACCTGAGACTCGACCACCTTCCCATTCGACTGGAAGCCCATTCCCGATACGCGCAATTCCTGGCAGAGAAAATGGAGTCACAGGACATCCCGGTATTTTACCCCGGATTAAGATCCCATCCAGAGCATGAACTCATGAAGTCCCACATGAATCCAGGCTTTGGATTCGGAGGAATGCTCACGCTCGATTGTGGAACCTCGAAAAAGGCGATGGAGCTTGCAGGAGAACTTCAGAACAGCAAATTCGGACTCTATGCCGTTTCATTGGGTTTCTCGAGAACCCTGATGAGTTGCCCATCGGTCAGTACCTCGAGCGAAATTCCTGAGGCTGAACAACGGGAAATGAACCTGTCTCCCGGACTGCTACGACTTTCGATTGGATTTGCGGGAGAACTCGATGCCCAGTGGAACCGATTCATCGAAAGTTACCGCAAGGTTTTTCGAGGAACCTCCGCGTGAGCCTACTCTCCAATCGATGCCCGCATTGTGAGAAGCACCCCATTTTCGAATCCTGGGTCCGGATGAGCCCCGCATGCAAAAACTGCGGGACCCGTTTTGAGCGTGAGAGCGGCTACTACATCGGAGCCATGATTGCGGCTTATTTTCTTGGAGTGTTTTTGGCGCTCCCCACTTTGCTCATTGCAGTTTTCGCCTTCCAGCTGGACATGGGTCTGGCCATTGTCCTTTCGAGCGCCCAAATTCTGCTCATGCAGCCTCTTCTTTTTCGTTATTCCAGGATTCTGTGGATTCGAATTGAGGCTGCGCTCACTCAAGCGGTCAACCGAGATCGTTGATAAAATCGAATTTGCCGGGAATCTCCCCGTTTGGTACCTTTCGGCGCATGAAATGGTCCTCGGGATGGGTTTTGGGATGTGTTGTTTCATTAATCACGATGGTTCACGGGGTTTGTGCAGATGCCTCGCTCCGGGTGGCACCCGGAGAAATTGATTCCGAATTGCAAGAATCGTCCACTCAAGAGCTTCAAGAACTCTTTGATGTTCGCGATCATAAGGGCAATCGGATCCTGAGAAGAAAGAACGATCTTGAGCCCGGGATTTGGGCCACCCGAGATCCGGAAGTGGATGGGATCGAGGGAACTTCGACCGATCGGGTCTATAAAAAGTTTCGCATTCCTCGAAAAGGAACCCCGGTGATTGTTGCGGTGATCGACGGAGGAGTCGACATTTCTCATCCGGAACTGAAAGACCAGCTTTGGACCAACACTGCGGAATTGAATGGTCTTCCGGGCGTTGATGACGATCATGATGGATACATTGACGACGTCTATGGGTGGAATTTTCTCGGCAATCGGGATGGTCGAAATCTGAATCAGACCAATCTCGAGGTGGCCCGGTATTACTCACTTCTGAAAAAAAAGGAGTCCGAAGGGATCCTTGCGAGCGGTGAGCGGGAAATCCTAGAACGGGTCTCGAACGATTTGAACCGACAAGTCGCAAGTACCACCAAGAACCTCATTCGATACGAGGCTTTCGCAGCCGCTATCGAACTTCTTAAGCAAAAAGGCCTCGCTTCTGAAACCGTTGAAGCGGTCGATGCCCTTCCTTCAGATGAACCCTCGGTCATTACCGCAAAAGCTCTTGCCCGGAGGGTTTTCGCTGCGGGACTGACCTTGGCCGACGTGGAGAAAACGATTGCTTACTTCAAGACCAGACTCCGATTCCACCTGAACCCAGGATTCGATAGTTCCTCGATCGTGGGTGATGATCCATCGAATCTTGATGAGGCCGGCTATGGGAATCCCGATGTCACAGGACCCGATGCTTTGCATGGCACTCACGTTGCCGGGATCATTGCGGCCAACCGGGACAATGAGTTCGGCATCGAGGGTCAGGCGCGAAATGTGAGAATCATGGCCATACGCGCGGTGCCCGACGGAGATGAGCGGGACAAGGATGTTGCCAACGCAATCCGTTTCGCCGTCGATCATGGTGCGAGGATTATCAACATGAGTTTTGGCAAGCCCTACTCGCCGTTTAAGTCCACTGTGGATGCCGCGGTAAGATACGCGGAATCCAAAGGGGTCCTTTTGGTCCACGCAGCTGGAAATGAGTCAAAAAATACTGAAGGTCCGAATCAGAATTTTCCAAGTCGCAAGGTAACCCTCTCTGACGGAAGCTTTGGCTCTGTTGCGAATTGGATCGAAGTCGGTGCCTCAGGCCCAAAGAAAGACGAGACCCTCGCGGCCAGTTTTTCGAATTACGGAAAAACCTCGGTCGATGTGTTCGCGCCCGGAGTGGGCATCCTCTCGACCGCACCCGGCGGTCGCTACCAATCCCTGAATGGAACCAGCATGGCATCGCCCGAGGTCGCCGGTGTGGCAGCCCTTCTGATGAGCAAATTGCCCTCTGCTGGTTTCAGCGAGATCAGGGCAGCAATTCTCGATACGGTGAACCTTTACCCCGATCTGATGTGCCAAATCCCCTCAGATGCTAATAAAACCTCAGAAGCGCAGGTCCCCTTCTCTTCACTTTCAGTCTCAGGCGGCACGGTAAACGCCTATCGCGCGATGCAAAGGCTGATGTCCCATTGATGTTCAGGAAACTCGGAGGACTCTCGATTCCCAATCCTTATTTTTGGATCTGCCTCTGGATGGGGATGAATGCCCCAGCGTTCGCCGAGGACCAACCGAATCCCCTTTGTTTTGACTTGAGCCAACCCAATTCAAGACTTCTGCGACCCGGACCGAAAACCAAGGCAGACTGGGGATCTGGAGAATACGGAACCGATGAAAAGACCGGATTTGAATGGGCCCGAGTCAGTGGAATTGTCGAGAAACCTGTTTCCCGCGTTCTCGAGATCCTCCAAGACCCGATGACCACTCGTGACCCCAAAACGACTCAGGTCACCAGCACTCTGGTACCCGTCAAAGGCACCCTTCAAAAGCAACACATCCAGATCGTAGTGAAACCGTTTTTTCTGATCACCTTGGAATGGGAAGAGGACTGGCTCTACACCCTCAAAAAAGGCACTCCCGCCAGGCCAGACACGATCGTGATCTCTTATCAGAAAACCTCGGGAACCTCGCACATTCAGCATTTTTGCGGTAACATCCTGATCCAGCGACTCTCGCGCACTCAAACCGGAGTGTACCTCACCGAAGAAATCAAAGCGGACCGGCGGAGCGCGGAAGACGTCCATAACGGCCTCATGGGAACCTTGCGAACACTCCAAAAATGAACAGTCTCATTCGATTCCTCATCAAACGTGCGGGCTATGTGGCAGGGTTCTCGGCAATCCTGGGAGTGCTCGGCGGCTACTACTCGATTCACCTCTTCTCGAATCTTCGAACCGATCTCGAGGAGCTGCTCCCCACCCGTGCACGAAGCGTGGTTGACCTGAACGAGGTCCGCTCCCGCCTTGAAACGACCAACAATCTGGCCATCCTGATGCTCTCCAAGCAACCTGAGCAAAGCAAAAGGTTCGTCGATGCTCTCGCGGTAGAGATCCAGAAGCTGCCTCGCGAGGTCTGCGCAGGGGTGGAGTATCGCATCGATAAGGAAATTGAATTCTTTGCAAAGCGGAAGTCTCTCTTCATCGACCTCAAGGATCTTGAAACTATCCGAGACTACATTCGGGCCAAAGTGAATTATGAACTCACCCTGTACAACCCCCTGACCATCTTTGAAAACAAAAGCCTGAAAGAACCCACGCTCAACCTGAAAGAGCTCCGCAGCAAGTATGAGTCGAAATCAGGGCCCTACAGTCGCTTTTCCGATGGCTACTATGCAACTCCGGACCAAACGCAAAGAGTCCTTTTGGCCAATCTGCCCGGAAACAAGTCCGGAATCAGCGCATCCAAGGAGCTTCGCGAAGCGGTGGACGCCATCATCGCGCGGCTCAATCCAAAGAGTTTCGCTCCGGACCTCGAGATTCATTTTGCGGGTGGTGTTCAGGACCTGATTGATGAACACGAGGCCCTGGTCGAGGACCTGCTCCTTTCAACAGTGTTGGTGATCCTGCTCGTAACGGTGGCCATGTTGGTCTATTTCAAATCCCTGATGGGAACCCTCTCGCTCATTCTCTCGCTCGCCTTGGGCACCTTGTGGACCTTCGGAGCCGGGTTCTTCCAAGTCGGGTACTTGAATGCGAACTCCGCATTCATGGCCAGCATCGTGATTGGGAACGGAATCAACTTCGGGATCATTTTGCTGGCGCGATACCTGGAAGAACGCCGAAAGCAGAAGGAAACCCCTCGAAGCATCTATATTGCCGTCAAGCGAACCCTTTCTGCGACCGGAGTCGCCGCCCTTGCTGCAGGACTCGCCTATGGTTCCCTCATCCTGACCAGCTTTCGGGGCTTTCGTCAGTTCGGCGTCATTGGATTCACGGGAATGGCACTCTGCTGGCTTGCAACCTACACGTTCATGCCTTCGTTCATGATCTTGCTCTATCGTATTCGCTTTCTTCGTAAACCCATCAAGAAATCCAAGAGCCGATTCACGCGCAAACTTTCGGGAATGGTGAACCGTCACCCCAAAAGAATCCTGGCGGCAAGCCTCATCCTCACCCTGGCCTCGGCTTCAAGCCTCACCCGGGTCGGGCCTGAACTGATCGAAACGAACATGAAGAAACTCAGGAACAAAAAGAGCGCTGAAAGTGGCTCGATGTACTGGGGCGAATACGTGGACAAACTCTTTGACCGCTACCTTCTACCGGTGGTGATCCTGCCCAAGAATGAAAAGGATGTTCAGGCGATTGCAGAAGAAGTCCGAAAGACCAAAGCCGCCGAGGGCCCTCAGAGTTTCATCGTGAATGTGAGCACCCTTCAGGACTTCATTCCGAACCAACAGGAGAAAAAAGTCAGGGTCCTCCGTCAAATCGACGAACTCCTGCCGGCTCAGCTCCTCAAACAACTTTCGCCAGAGGAGCGGGAACTGACCAAGAGTCTTCTCTCTGAGAATTCATTCAAGCGGTTCGGACCCGAGGAACTTCCGGAACTCGTTCGGGGCAAATTCCGGGAGCGGGACGGCACCCTTGGGAAATTGATCTTGATTGAACCCTCACTCTCTCCCGAGCTTCAAAAAAGCGAGAATCTGATTCACTTCGTCCATTCGGTGCGTGATGCCGCAGACCGGGTGGTGCCCGGCACTGCCGTGGCGGGCACCCTGCCCGTCACCTCGGATCTGTTCGAGTCCATCGTAAAAGATGGCCCCAAAGCAACCTTCTTTGCATTCATTGCCGTCTTGCTCTTGGTGATCTTCTTGTTTCGCGAAGCCTCGACCATCGCGCTGTGTTCATTTTCACTGATTTTAGGAGTGCTCTGGCTATTCGGCTATGTGCTCATCTTCAGTCAGAAAATCAATTTCCTGAACTTCATTGCACTTCCCATCACCTTTGGGATCGGGGTGGATTACGGCGTGAATATTTTTCAGCGCTACCGTCTTGAGAGGAAGGGGGGCATCTTGCCTGTCCTTGAACACACCGGAGGGGCGGTCATTCTAGCGAGCTTTACGACGGTCACGGGATATGGGTCGCTGTTGATTGCGAGCAATCAGGCCTTCGTGAGTTTTGGGAAGCTGGCCGTGCTCGGAGAATTTACCTGCGTGCTCGCTGCAGTGGTCTCGCTGCCTGCGCTCCTCCGAATTCTGGAACAGAGGAAAGCGCAGGCCGGCAAGACGTAATGCAACGGAGAGTCAGCCCGATCAGTCGGCTACGACATACTCTCCAGGGGTGGCAGGAAGACGAGGCATCTTCTGCTCGGGGAACTTCCCGGTAAGGCTCTCGAGGAAAGCCTGAATGTCCTTCACTTCATCCTCTTTGAGTTCCTTGTTCAGTTGGGTTTTCGCCATCACCCGAATCGCTTCGTCCAGAGTCTTCACGGCGCCATTGTGGAAGTAGGGTGCCGTCACAGATACGTTGCGCCAGGTCGGCACGCGCCACATTCCACGGTCAGACTCATTCTTGGTAACCTCGAATCGGCCACCATCTTTGGTGAGTGAATACTGAGCATCATATTTGGAACCAGGAAATGTCGGGAACTTCTGGAAGAAAAGCGTACCTTCGGGAAGCATGGGTCCCGCAAAATTAGGCCCAGAATGGCAGGATGTGCATCCCACACTTTGCACCAGACCCATTCCTCGAACTGCCGACGGTGACAGGGCTTTCTTCTCGCCTTTTTGATATCGATCGAACGCCGAGCCCGGAGTAATCAAGGTACGTTCATACGTCGCAATCGCCTGGGCGACATGATCAATCGTGATCTCGCTCTCCTTCGGGAAAGCCTTTTTGAAAGCGGCCACATATTCAGGCATCTTCTTGATTCGCTCGATCACGAGCCCATGGTTTTCCATTCCCATTTCAATCGGGTTCGTCAGTGGACCTTTGGCCTGATCCTCAAGACTCTTGGCCCGTCCATCCCAGAATTGCACCGACATGAAGGCTGCGTTCCAGACGGTCGGTGCCGAGCGCCCCCCATGCTGACCTTTTACCCCCACCGAATTAGGGCGATTGTCTTCACCCCCCGCCATGACGTTGTGGCAGCTATTGCACGAGATCGTCCCGTCTTTAGAAAGACGCGGATCAAAGTAGAGTTGTTTTCCAAGCTCGACTTTTGCCGGGGTGATGGGATTACCCGCAGGGACCGGAGGCTTAGACGGAAGCACTTCGAACGCTTGCACTGCCGAGCCCAAGGGTGAAAGAAATAAAACAGCCAAGGAAAAGGTTTTCAGAGATGTTTTCATGGTTTCAGAATCCCCGATCCCGCGCCAAATGACCATGAAAATTCCCCGATCCCACCATCAATAAAATCAATGAACGATTCCCATTGAGGAATGCTTCCAAGACCCCGAAACCCTTGATGAAGATCCCAAAAAAGGATAGAGTCCGGACATGTCAAAACCCACAGTGATCGGAATCAATGGTTGCGGCCGAATTGGTCGCAAAGTCCTCAGACTCGCCTTCAGCCGCCCGGGCATTCGCGTGGCCGCCATCAATGATATGGGAGACCTTCCCACCTTGGTGCATCTCTTGAAACACGATTCGGTCCACGGGAACTGGAACGCAGACATTCATATTGAGGCTGGCAAGCTCGTCATCAATGGCCAGTCAGTCCAGGTTTTTTCGGATCGTGACCCAGCCAAGCTACCTTGGAAATCGGCAGGTGTTGAACTCGTTCACGAGTGCACTGGCGTTTTCACCGACAAGGCCGACGCTTCCAAGCATTTCGAAGGCGGCGCAAAGCGGGTGCTCATCTCGGCTCCTTCCAAAGACGCCGACCTGACGATGTGCTTCGGGGTAAACCATCTTTCGTACGATCCGTCTCAGCACAAAGTAGTGTCGAACGCATCCTGCACCACAAACTGCCTTGCTCCCGCAGCAAAGGTGATCGACGAAGCCTTTGGCATCGTTCGGGGCACCATGATGACCGTCCATAGTTACACCAATGATCAACGGATTCTGGACCTCCCCCACAACGACCTGCGCCGGGCACGTGCCGCCGCTCTCTCGATGATTCCGACTTCGACCGGTGCCGCAAAGGCTGTCGGGCTTGTGCTGCCTCACCTGAAGGGCAAACTCGATGGGCTCTCGATCCGGGTGCCGACTCCGAATGTCTCGGTCGTGGATTTCACGGTCGAAGTGAAGAATGCAACCACCAAAGAAGCCGTGAACGGAGCCCTCAAAACCGCATCCGAAACCTCGCTCAAGGGAATCCTCGGATTCACCACCGAGCCCCTGGTTTCTTGCGATTTCAATGGCGACGTTCGAAGCTCGATCATCGACTCCGAACTCACCATGGTTCTCAGCGGAACCTTGATCAAGATCATCACTTGGTACGACAATGAGTCTGGATTCTCGAACCGAATGCTCGATGTGACCGAGCATCTGGCATCCAAAGGCATCTGAGGGGAATCCTAAGCCATGCGCCTGAAATCCATTCGTGAACTCCCCTTGCGTGGGAAACGCCTCTTTTTGCGTCTCGACTTCAATGTTCCCTTGAGCGCACCCGACGCCGAGGGAGCCCGCACCGTCACTGACGACACCCGGATTCGCGAAGCGATTCCCACCATCCAGTATGCCCGCGAGCAAGGGGCCAAAGTCGTGATTGCCTCCCATCTAGGTCGTCCTAAAGGACGGCGAAATGAAGAGTTCACGCTTCTTCCTGCGGCCCATCGATTGTCCGAGCTTCTGGGTACCGACGTGATCCTCGTGGATGATTGCATCGGCGAAGGGATTGAGCTTAGGTCTCGTCAACTCCAGAATGGCGAAGTGATGGTGCTTGAGAACCTCAGATTCCATCCTGAAGAAGAGTCCAATGACCTTAAATTCGCCCAAGGTCTTGCCAAGCTCGCCGACATTTACGTGACCGACGCTTTCGGGACTGCACATCGGGAACACGCCTCGACCCATCGACTCCCATCCATCATGCCGGATCGGGGCGCAGGACTCCTGATCGAGAAAGAAGTGAAATACTTTAACCAAATCCTTCAGAACCCGGCAGCACCCTTTTATTTGATCCTGGGTGGCGCGAAGGTCAGCGACAAGATCAAGACCATTGAGACCCTTTTGAAGGGAGTCCAAGGGGTCGTGATCGGGGGAGCCATGGCCTATGCTTTCATGAAGGCCAGGGGCGAGAAGATCCCATCGGAATGGAAGCAACCCGCACCCGAAGACGTCGAAGCGGCTCAGTCTATCCTCAAAGAGGCTGAAAAGAAGCACATCCCTCTTCTTTTGCCAGAAGACACCGTTTCGGGTTTTGACATCGGACCAAAGACAATCGCAAAATACCAGGCGTTCCTATCGAATGCGAAAACGGTTTTCTGGAACGGGCCTTTGGGCTGGTTCGAGAAGCCTGAATACAGCAAAGGTACCTTTCAGATTGCCGAGGCACTTTCTCACTTAAGTGCCGTCAAAGTCGTCGGCGGAGGCGATACCGTGTCCGCCATCACTCAGGCTGGGTTCGCAGAGAAGTTTGATCATCTTTCGACCGGCGGTGGAGCCGCACTCGAATATCTTGAGAATGGTTCTTTGCCCGGAATCGAAATCCTGAAGGCGCCCTACCGGGCCTCTTCTCCAGATCTTCTTTAGGAGGCTCTTTTGAATCGGAAGCGTCCCATTCTGCTCGCTGGCAACTGGAAGATGAACCATGGCCCCAAAGCCACTCGTGATTTTTTGAGCCAGATTCAACTCGAAAAGAAAAATCACGCCAAAGCCCGAATCTACGCTCCTTATCTGAGCTTGAGTGCTGCAACATCGCTCGTTTCAGAAAAACAGCTCCCCCTTCAGATTGGAGCTCAGAATTTGCACTATGAGCGCTCGGGTGCCTTTACCGGAGAAATCTCGGGTCCGATGCTCTCGGAGGCGGGAATCCAACAGGTCCTGATTGGCCACTCCGAGCGGAGACAGTTTTTCGGAGAGACGAACGAAAGCATCCTGCTGAAGACCAAGAGCGCCCTCGAGCAGGGCTTCGAGGTCCTGCTTTGTATTGGAGAGTTACTCTCGGAGCGCGAATCCGGGCGAACCGAATCTGTTCTTCGAGAGCAATTGGCTAGGATTCTTGAGAATCCCGATTGCAAGGCTCAATTCGGCGCCAGACTGCACTTAGCCTACGAGCCGGTCTGGGCAATTGGCACCGGTGTCGTTGCCACCCCTGATCAGGCTCAATCCACTCATGCTTTTATCCGGTCTCTCCTGCTTCAGGCCCTGGGTGAGGCCAAGACCCGGGATACCCTGATCCTTTACGGAGGAAGCGTGACCCCAGCCAATTTCAAGGATCTATTGGCCTGTTCCGAGATTGATGGCGGCCTCGTGGGTGGCGCCAGCCTGAAGCCCGATTCTTTCCGGGCCCTTTGGGATCTCGTATAAACCCCTTTGCCGAAACCGGCATTATTTGATAGGTTTTCAGCACCTATGATGACTCTAATTACCGTGATTCACGTTGCGACCATTATTCTTCTGGTGATCTCCGTTCTGCTTCAGTCCGGCAAAGGCGCCGAGATCAGTGCTTCCTTCGGTGGATCCAGCCAGACCGTCTTCGGGAGCTCGGGCGGACAGAATTTTTTCCAGAAATTGACCTACACCCTGGCAGGGATTTTCATGGTCACTTCGCTGACCCTGACCGTCCTTCCAGGAAAATTGAAAAAATCGGTGATTGAGGGCTACACGCCCGCTCCGGCTACGACCACTGCTCCCGCGGCTCCGGCCACTCCGGTTGAGGGCGCAGCGCCAACTCAAGGCACAGCCCCCGCACAAAGCTCGGCTCCCGCGTCAGGCCAAAAGAAATAGTCTCTCTCCGATTCGAAATGTTTCCCGAATTTTATCGTAGATCCGGAATGTAGGAGTCCGCATTGGTTCTCCCAATGATGTTGAATGCCCCCCCCAGAGCCTGCATTTTCCTGATTTTCATGACCAGAGCAAGCTTTCGGCCTGAGAAGGCTGGATGCTTGACCTCGAGGATCCGTCGGACATAACTGTCATAGGCATTCCAGACCGGCACCTGCTCGCCATTTTTCACACAATTCTCGCAAGTGTAAAACGGAAGTCGAAATCCAGACGCCCGCGAATCCGAAGTCTCTTTCACCACTTTTCCAATCAAATGGCCCAACTCTTCGTGCTCTCTCCCTAAAACGAGCAATAGGGCATCCAGGGATTTATATCCGAAATAAGCCACCGGGACCTGCTTCATCAGGACGTTCCCCTCGCGATCAATCAAGTCACTCTCCACGTCGAGAACGCAGTAGTAATAAATCCCGTTCAGCTGGACTTCGCATTTTCTGGAATTCCAGTCCAAGCGATAATCAAGGGTCTTATCGACCAATGACTCAAACCGCCCGGACGGACTCAACCATCCCAGCTCCACATCGACCTTGGCTAAATGGGTTGCCGAAGCAAAGGCATTGATCGTTCCAACACTGAACCCAACAAAAAGAGCCAGAAACTGAAGCACTCTCATGCTCGCTTTTTAAATCGTATTTGTTTAAATGTCAAGGGCCGAACTTTTCCTGAATCTTGACCCTTCGATGTTCAAAAATCTTCACCACATCGGACTGAACCTTGGGTAAACCGAACCACTGACCGAGCTTGCCCATGGGCAATTGAAAGCGCACCCAATCCTTGAGAAGAGTGCCTCCCTTAACAGGCTCAAACGAGTGCTCATGGTACCAGAGTGAATAAGGCCCCCGAATTTGGTTGTCGACAAACCTCAGGGGCGGCTCCCATTCCGCGATATCCGTGATCCAACTGAGTGGAACTCCGTGAAGTTTCAGCCCGTAACGAATCTTCGTTCCCTTTTCAATCTTGGGGGTCGAGATCCGTTTGATTTTGAAATGCAACCAATCGGGAGTAATTGCCTCGAGATTCTTGGCCTCAGAGAAGAACGGAAAAATGGACTCAAGCTCCATCGGAACAAACTGCTCGGCGTATTGAATGAAGACCGCTTTCCCGGGCTTGAAGGGGTGCAGGTTCCACTGGGTGACCTCCTGCAGGATTGCGTCTACATCCGGGTATTTCATCAAAAACCCGGACTCTCGGAGCCTGCTGGAAACCACTCCCTGACTTTCGAGCACCACATCTGCAACCTCACCGAGCGCAATCTTCAAGGCAAATGCAGGCGCCTTCGGAGCCAACCTCAAATTTAATCCCTTCGAGAGTTTTTTCATCAGCTCTCGATTCGTGACGGGCGTCTCCGATACCACATTGTAAATACCGCTCACCCGTTCATTTTGAAGGGAATACGAAATGAATCGCGCAACGTCAATCACATGAACCAGGCTCATCTTTTGATGACCACTTCCAATCACCCCACCCACCCCCTGCAAGAGCGGAAGGAGCAATTTCGGATAAGCACCCCCTTGGTGCGAAAAGACCACTCCGATCCGGGTGACCACCTTGCGAACACCGGTCGGAAGTGCACTCAATGACTCTTCCCAATCCCCACTCAAATCAGCAAGAAA
>Ga0214923_10004874_pt1 | contig 15909 bp, 19 predicted proteins | sample LL1510_MetaG_FD_177993 | JGI IMG/M metagenome (GOLD analysis project Ga0214923, IMG submission 177993) | Freshwater microbial communities from Lake Lanier, Atlanta, Georgia, United States - LL-1510 | ecosystem: Environmental > Aquatic > Freshwater > Lake | place: USA: Georgia | collected...
CTACAGCACCACTGTATATTAGTTCCATTGATATAAACATATTATGATTATGAAACCATAGTAATGATTGATTATTTGTTATCTTTGGAAATTTGAATGTTACTTCAGGTCCTAATAGGGTACTTTTACCAAAAACAACTTCCATACTAGTACCGTCAACAGAACCTACTGTATTTAATCCATGATAATGTACGTTAAAAGTAAAAAGTGTTTTGTTTTTATAGGTAATCTCTGGCTCTGAATCTTTAGCAAATTTAATAAATGGTAATCCATAAGATGATTTAGAATACAATTTATCACATATAAAAACTTTACTACCAAAAATAGGCTGACATCTTTCATTTTTACCACTTGGATGAGAATTTGATGAAAATTTGTGAATTGTATTTTCAATCTCTATAACAACTTTCTCATTTTTTTTTAATTTTGTAAAATCTAATAACCGTGGTTGTGGTAGTGTAATAATTGACATTATATAATATAATATATTAAATTATAATTTTTTTCTTGTAATTATAAATATTAACATTTTTGTAATAATTATTCATATTTATAGGATAAATACATTTAATTTCATAATTATTTATTAGTTTTAACGGGTTGTGTATGGGTTCTTCTAAAACATAACTACAATTTCCAGACTTATCACGTTCTATTTTATATTTGTAAATGTTTCTTGGCTGCGCTTGTTTTGTTGAATTGTCATTTATTTTTTGTTGAGGATATGTATAATTTGATTTGTATTCGCTTGATTTGCCTTTCTGTTTTGAATATGTGTATGTATTGTTTGGTGGTTCTTTATGTAGTGTAGTGTATAAGTTATCATTACATTTTGAAGTATATGTATTATCATAATTGTTCTTTTGACATTGATTGTATTTGTGTGAATAATTGTATGGTTTGTGCTCGGCAGATTTATCATCCGATCTTGGAGAATATGTATGTTTATTAGGGCTTTTTGTTAAATAAAATTTTTCACTCATTATAATATTATAATATTGTATATTTATAATATTAAAAATTAAAAAAATCAATTTTTATTGTAAAAATTGATTTTTGATGGTCTTGCTAGAAATATCAATTAATTTATTTAATGAAATTATAATAATTTGTAGTTGTTATTATTCTAGTTTTACAAAAATTCTATTATAAACATATTAGAATTTGTCCTTATTATAGATTTGAAAGTAATTTATGATATAAATATTTTTTTATAAATAACCTTCTGGTCCTTCTTTCTCGAATCTACAATACCTCCTAAGTTCAGCTGGATTATTTTTCATTCCTTCATCACATAATCTACGTTTATATTCATTAATAGAACCTAAAAGGCCATTTGCCTGTTGTTTTAACTGTGTGCATGCTGTACCATATGGATTGGACTTACAACTGCTCCTCGCATCATTTATTTGTTGTTTTATATAAGATAAACTAGAATTATCTGAATTAACCATTGCTATCCAAGTTTGTATATCATCTTTTGAGGTAGATGGAGGTGGAGGTGGAGGTTGATACACAGGTGGAGGTGGAGGTTGATACACAGGTGGAGGTGCCTTAGCCGTAGCCAAATCTTGGCGGCATCTATTATTTCTATTACAATTTCTTTTTTCTGTTAACGGAGGACATGCTGTACCAGTACCACTGTTGGGTGTAATAACACTTCTAGTTCTTTCTTGAATATCATCTTTACATGGACCAGAACATTCACTCCAACCAGTCCAATTACTAACCTGACAATTTACATTTTTAATTCTTTGAAAATGTTCTGTTTCTTCACAACCTCTATTCATAAGCAACACAACTACCAAAAGGGCAGCTAAAATTAAAAATAATTCATTCATATATATAATTAATTGATTAAAAAAATTAATTAAAAAAATAATTAAATCTATATATTTTTTATAAAAAAATAAAAGTATATTAGCTAAAACATATAAATATTTTTTGTTAATTTTATGATGAAAAATATTTATATTAATTATTATTATCATATTTATTGTAATTATTTACAGTAAAAATAAAATTGAAGATATAAATTGTATAATTAAAAAAGTTTATTTTTATACAGATATTTTACCAAAAGAAGAATATGATAATATATTAGAAGAATGTAAATTATTACAACCATATCTTGTAGAAGAAAATACAGAATTTGCTACTAAAAAAAACTATAGTTGTTTATAAAAATTCGTATATAAATACTATTTTTTATGGTGATAAATTTATTAATTATCTTTGTGGAATATTAGGATTTAGAATAAAACCATCTGTTAATCTACCTATAGAATTTAGAATTTATGAAAAAGATGGTAAAATGGATTGGCATAGAGATTATATTGATAATGTTGTTAGAAATTGTCCTCAAATTGAAATTGTTTTTACATTAGAAAATACTTCAGATTCTAAAACTTTGTGGATAGATGACAATACAAATGAAAAACATGAAATTATTACAAAAAATAATTCTATAATAATAACTCAAGGAAATGGCGCATATCATATGGTTACACCTGTAACAACAGGATTTCGAAGTATTATTAAAATTGCTTATGATATTTTATAGTTTACGCATATTTCAAGTCGGATGTTTCATATGGATCCAAATGATACGGGATCCCATCTGTAACCTTGATCATAACACATCCCTCCACACTTCTGTTTAGTATTTTTGGTATAACAAGATTCTTTGCGTAAATCTTCTTCTATACGTTCATTATTTTTATCCACTCCTGATAGTACTCTTCCACAATTAAATACATCATAATTAGGTGGTCTAGCTTGTACGTAAGGCTTTGCATTTTTACACATAGAGGGACATGTTTTTTTACTTATTTCACTCTTACAGAATTCCCACGCGTACCATGGTGTATCATAATCCCTACACCACTGTGAATCTGGAGGAAGTGATCTATTTGCTGCTAATGCTTTTTGACGTTCTACTTCTTTTTGAAATACTTCGTTTGCTATACGTTCATTTTCTATACGTACTTTTTCTTTATATTCTGCTTCTTTACCTTCATTTATTGCTTGAGTTTTTGCTTCTGCTTCTAGTGTTTCACGTTTATTATCTGCTATAGCTTTACTTTGTTGACGTGCTTCTTCAAGACGTCTCTCATAATATATTTGTGCTGCATCTACAACATTTATTGTTTTATCTTGTGCTGCTGCTTGTGTTGCTGCTTGCGTTGCATCTTGTCGTTCTTGTTCTTGACATTTTTCATATTGTAGTGCTATTCCAGAACATTCAGGTCCTAGATTTGCTAAGTATGATTTATATTCATTTTCGTTGCGTATTACTTGTTGACGGTATTCTTCTAATTGTTCTTCTTTTATTTTTAATTTACGTGCTGCATTTCCGATACGATCAGCTTCTACTTGACGTGATACTTCCGCATTACGGTCTTCTTGTGCTTTACGTAAATTTTCTGATTCAAGTGCTGATTTTGCTGCTGCTGCTTCTAGTGCTTGACTATCAGCTATTTTTTTTTTCAAATAAGTTTTAAGAGTTTGAATTTCATTATTAGCATTTAATTTAATATTATTTATAATTCTATTAATAGAATCATTATTAAAATTACTAACATTATTTATTTCGTCCATAGCTTTGGATTTGATATTAAGTATAATATTATTTGCATCCTGGGGGTTAATTTGTATGTTACTTTCTATTAAATTAGCTGCATTATATGCAGTATTAACCTCATTTGTTAGTTCAGAAATTATTTCATTTTTCTTTATAGTTGGTGCCGCACGATTGAGTGCTGAATCTATACTATTTTTAATAGTTTGAATTGACGCATTTTGACTGATTAACGTATCAATAACATTCATAGCAGCAGTTAAAACAGCACTTTTATTTTCTTGAATTTTTATATTTAATTCATTTATTTTATTATTAGATTGTGTTGTGGCATAATTTTTAACTTCAGTGTATATTATACTCCTAGCGTCGGTTAATTCTTTATTAGCTTTATCTATAGCAGGTAGTTTAGCAACATTATAGGATTTTTCTCTAGCTAAAGACGGATTGTCACCAATATTTAAGACAGCATTTTTAGCAATTCCTTCTACAGAATTATAAACATTTGTTATAGATTGAGCACTTAGATTTTTTCCAGCTACTGCTTCATTAGTGGCTATTTGGGCTTGTTCTAAAGCTATGGTTTGGTTATCAAATGCTATTTCCCAAGCGGATTTAACAGGAGCTTTAGCAGGTGGTGGTGGAGCCTTAGGAGGTATTTTCTTTTGAAAATGTTCTATTTCTTCACAACCACTATTTATAATTAAAACAACTACTAAAAGTGCAACTAAAATTATAAATAATTCATTCATTTATATATATAATCTATATTTTATTTTTATAAAGAATATAACAAATATATATTCATACATAATATTACATGTAAATGAATTATAAAATGCAAATGTAAATCATATTTTGAATATTTATATTCTAAAAAATATATTATAAATACATAAAATAATATTATTCTAATTAATAGGTAATTATAAGTGTCATATAAAGTATAAAAAAATGTAATTTTTGATAAAGTTCTATCAATATTATGAATTATATTTTTAGAATTATCATTTTTTCTTTCTAATCCATGATTAAATATACCAAATATTAATAATAATAAATATAAATGATGGTAAATGTAATTATTTGTATAATAAGCTGATAAAATTACAGTTGAAAATAAACAACATGATATTTGTAATAATTTAACCATTATAATGATATTATCTCTAAATTAATATTTATATATGTAATAAAAAAAATCAATTTAATATTAAAAATATTAAATTTAACAAATGGAAAATAAATTAATAAAATTTGTATGGATATGTATAGGCGCAGAAACAGATCTATATTTAGGAGAACAAAAAAAATATTGTCTTGTTGAATATTCTATAAATAATGTAGGTAATGATTTTACATTAAATTTATCCAATTTTACTACAAAATCATCTCCTTGGAAACCATTAGATAATCTTAATTATGTAGATACTAAAACTGTAAATAAAATGATAAATAATAATAGAAGATTTTTATACAAAGTTGATAATGATAAATATGGTTATATTTGTAATATATTTGATGGCAAATATATCTTTAACGATGAAGAAAATAAAAATATAAAAGATAAATTACAAGAACTTGCCTATAATACTAGTTTAGTTTGTCTATAATACTGTTTATATAATACTTTTTATATAATACTTTTTATATAATACTTTTTATATAATACTTTTTATATTAAATCTCCATTTTTTATAAAAAACCATTTCTTCAGGTGTTAAAGATCTACCAAAAAAAGAGTTTTTATATACTACGTCTGTAATTTCTTTAGGTTTATTAATATTAGTATCTAGTGTACGATAATCTAAATTTCTATAATGTGGAACTATACAATTAATATTCCAATTATTTTTCAAAATATATTGACTTAATCCAATCTCTTTTTTATCAATAACACTATCAAAATCACAAGTATTTATTTCATTTTCATTAAAAAAATCTTTGGTATTTAGATACTCTAATGCTTCTTTTGCTAATATAAAAAACATAGTTTGGACGTGTGTTTTAGATGGAGGTTCTAATATATTAATTGTACTACCAACTAATTTAACATCTTTTTTATTAAAAAGTTTCATAAATTTTTGTAACCAATCTTTATCATTATTATTTAAATATGGACCTACAACTGATGTATTGATAAATATATAATAATCGTATACATTTTTTAACTTTGTTAAAGCAAAAGACCATGCACCAAAATCATAACCAATATTTTTTCTATAAAGAATTTTAATATTATCTTTTTGTGGTATATTAACAGTACATTCACCATTAATTATAAAATAATAATCTACATAATCTAAAATACCATTTTCTAAAAAAAATTTTAAATTATTTTTATAATCATCGTTTTTTTCATAATAGGCATACAAACAAACATATTTATTTTGACTTTTAAAATTTTCCTTATTATCGTTAAATAAACATAAAATTAAAATTATGATAATTATTATACAAAATATTTTTATTATAGTCTTCATATAAATTTATAAATAAAATAATTTATTTATAAAAAAAATATAGTATAAAAATATATGAGAATAGAAATATTACTTATTTTATTATTATTTTTTATTATTATAATATACAAACCAAATATAGAATCTTATATACCATCTAATATACATTCTGCTAATACAAATCAAATACCTATTATAAATTTAAAAATTGGTAATTATACTACTACAGTTGAAGTTGTAGATAAATTAGAACCTATAACTTTAGGTTTGATGTATCGTAATAATTTACCAGAAAATAATGGAATGCTTTTTGTATTTGATGAACCAATTAAAGCATCTTTTTGGAATAAAAATACTCAAATTGCTCTAGATATAGCATTTCTTGATAGCCAAGGAACTATTTTAGAAATTTTACAACTTAATCCATATGATGAAACTTTAATTGAAAGCACATCTGATAAAGTTTTATATGCTATTGAGCTAAATAAAGGATGGTTTAATAAACATAATATTGTTCCTGGAATGAAAATATATAAAAAATAAAAAAATATTAGGTTAAAATTTAGATGTTATAATACTTATAAATATATTATAATTATGGAGCCGAAATATTTAAAACTTTCTAAAGAAGATACAAATATCTACTTTATAATAAATAACATAAAAAAATATAATTGTTATTCAGTACATGGTATTGAATTATATGATTATAATATTAGTATAAATAATATGAAAATTTATGATAATAAATTTGTGGAACAAGAATATGGAGGATTATTTCTTTACATAGATGAAAATAAAAATATAAGAATATATGATAATATAAAAAAAGAATATTTAGATATTGAAGATAATGATGATGTAAATCATACAAGTTATTTTTATTATGGTAATATATACTGCACTTCACTACACAACGCTGTAAAAGAAATATTACTAAAAGTTATTATTGATGAATAAATTTACTATGATTAAAATATAATAAATAAAATTGATTATATAATATTATATAATTAATATATAAATAAAACTATGGAATTACCAGTTGATTTATGGTCTATAATATTACAAAAAACAAAAATTGCAAAACAATGTAAAAAATTGTATTTAGCCTTACCAAAAAATATAAAGAAAGAATTAGAAGAAATATATGAAGAACATAAAGTAAAAATAAGTATAAATATTTTATGTGGTATAAAAAATAATATGACATTATTTCAAAATGGAGATTTACATACTGTATTTTATCAAGATTTTGATACTGATATTAAATTCGTTAGATATGTTAAAAATTGGTATATTATAAATGAAGAAGGAGACAAAATAGATTGTTTTATTTCAGTTTCTAAAAAAAATACAATTATGTTTTGGAATGCTATAACACAAACATATTTAAGCAAAATAGAAATAGATTCTGATATAAAAGAAATAGAATTCCATCCAACAAAACCAATAATGATGGTTGCCTGTGATGATTTACAAGTTTATATTTTTGATAATAACGAGGGTTATACAAAAAAATGTAGTATGACAAATATTGGTAATAAAAAAAAATTTTATTTCTTTCATCATACTTTGCCACAAATATATATATTTTCACTTTCACCTAGTACCACTGGTTGTAATGGTAAATTATATTTATTTATTATTTGTGATTATGAAAGAGATTTTGCTACTTTTACTGATATTATTCAAACATATTTTAATTGTAATTTTTACAAAACACCATTAAAAATGAATAGCGATGGTTCTTTTGAATGTGTAAAATTTACAGGTTCTGCTAATTATTTTTGTGAATTTATAATTACAGAAACAGATTTAGTAGAAACTAATCTTCAAAAGATAGAAGAAAATTCAGAATCAGTCGCCAATGTAATTATCAAAGATTTTATTAGAATTGGTAAATATGTTTATTTTCATACAAATAATTCTACTTTTGATGAAGAAATTTTACAACATTATACACAAAAATTTTATAGACAATGTGGTAATAAAAGCAAAATAATTTATAATACTACAAATAAATTATCTAAAATAATCTACAAAAATAATTATCTAATATTTGTTGATGATGCTGAATTTAAGATACTTGATTTAGAAACAAATAAAATAGATCGTTATTTTAGGTGGAACAGTAAAATAGATGATTGTAACCATATGCTAAATGATTTTTGTATTTTTTAATTATTTTTTTAGTAAAGTTCATTTTTACAATTTATATTATAAAAAAATATATTTTTCTAAAAATTATCCATACATACTAAAACATGCTTCATCTCTCATTGTATTCAAAATAAATGTGTTTGTATCAAGAAGTTCACTCATATTTTCCATATACTTATCTTTATAAGTAAAAAGAAAATTTACAATTGCAGACATTGATAATTTCCTTTTATAAATTGTATCGTAAAATCTATCAAAATCTATTTTAATTGTTTCTTTATCCAAATAACGGCTCATTAAATCTATAAATAACTTTTCAATTTCATCTTTCTTAGGCAAGTTAATTTGTAAAATCATATCAATACGTCCTGGTCTTAATAATGCACTATCTAATTGTTCTGGATGATTTGTTGTTATAAATATAATTGTTCCACTTTTAGTTAAAACACCATCCATAATATTTATCAAGTTTGTAAATGTTATCTGTGCGTTATCATTTGTTGCTTGTCTTTTATTAAATAGGCAATCTATATCTTCAATCAATATAATACTTTTAGGATCAATATACTTAAACGCATTTAATAAAGTTGTATTAGTTGTTTCTTTTGTTATAGTCAACATACCTAAGTTATAATTTATTTCATTACAGATTGCTTTAATCAAACTTGTTTTACCACTACCAGGGCTTCCTGTTAATAGATATATTTTTTTATATGGAATACCAAAGGCATTGTATTCATCTTCTACTTCAGGTTTTATAAAATTTAATACATCATCTAAAATTTTACTTTTAATTGATTCATCAATATATATTGTTTTTAATGTTCTTTTTGGTATTTTATTATAGACAGACCAATCACCATGTTTATCACATACTAAAATATTTAATTTATTTTGTAATAGTAAATCATCATAACATGCTTTTTTGTAAAAGTCTGTAAATATATCATGTGTTGTTTCAACTATCAATCTGTCAAAGTATTTAGCCAAACAGGTTGTTCCAACTGGCTTACCTTCTTCAAGATATCTTATAATTATAGTATTAGTTATACCATCGTCGCATGTGTGAATGTAATTATATATACCATATCCAAGTGTAATTGATTGTATATTATTTAAGATAGTTTTTTTATTTAATACATCACATACAAAATAATTTGTTTTATCAATTGATTGTAAATTTATCCTGTTCTTATATATATAATTTGCTATAACTTTAGAATCATGAGAATTAATTTCAAATATTTCTGTCATGACTAATTTTTAGAAAAGGATTTGTTAATTTACTCTTATATAATAATTAATGTATTTCTATACAAAATCAATTTTTATCTACATCTTTCTATTTTTTGTTTATTAAACTAATAATTTTTATATATAAAAATTTACATATAAAAATTTTAAAGACTTGGTTTAGTCCATCTCTGAAAGTCTTGTACCATTTGCGACTGGTTTGACCATCTCTGAAAGTCTTGTATTGTTAGAATTTGCAGAATTCGTAGAGTTTCCTTTTCCAGTAAACATATTTTCTCTATTTTCATTATCTAAAAAGTATAATTAAACCATAAACCTAATGGATCAGTTCCTGCACCTGTAAAAACTTTAATCCATTTTTTGGTTGTTGTATTATATTCTGCAACAGTTCCATTTAAATCTATAAGTCCTAAAGTAATAGTTTTACCTTTAAATTTTTTAGACATATATTTCTTTGCATATTTTAGTATATCTGTATTTATTTCAATTTCTTTAGGATTATTTGCACCAAGAGTAGTTGGATATCCACTGCATCCAAGAAATGCTTTTATAGCACCACAATCTTGATGATTTAATAAATAAATTTGTTCTATTGGTTGAAGAGTTAAAGCAATTTCTAAATTTTTTACTAAATTTTCTCTTAATAATGTCATATCATCATTATTAGGTTTACATTTACCTTTTTTACAAAGTTCAGAACAAGAACATTTGTATCCAAGAGGAAGAGCTGCTCCAGCAGCTGTAGCAGCAAAATATGAATTAATTAATCCAATTCCTTGAAAAAAATTGGCAGTTAAATTATCATATCTAAAATCTATACAGAAAACAGAAAAAATTGGTACACTCATATATATAATATTTATATATATATATATTTTATTAAGGGTGATGTTTTTTTACATATTTTTATTTATAAATTTTATTACAAATTAAAAATGTTATTTACTTCATTATAAATTTTTATAATATTATTGTAAGTAATTTCAAAAATTAAGTAACTATTTGAATAATTATTATTTGATATAATATCTTTTATTTTTTTTATTTTATTTTTACTATATGTTATATTACTATCATATTCATTTTTATTTTCAAGAACATCTTTTACAAATATTTTTATAAAATCTTTAGAATAAACTGGATTATGACTACAATCAGAAAAATAGTTATAATTATGATTTTTATTATTTTTATCATAAAGAATTTGTCCTTGATGATAAGGAACAATTGTATCTTGTTTCCCATACCATAAATATACTCTACATTTTAATTGATAAAATAAATCAGCAATTGGTGTATTCCATGTTGAAGAAAAAAATCCAAAACTTATAAATCTACTTATTATATTTGATACTTGAAACCTATCATCAATATTTATTAAATATAATTTCCAAAACTTATTTTCATCAGTAAATTCTAGATTTATTATAGGTCGTAATAAAAAATGACTTAACTTTGAATTTAATAAATTTTTAGGAAAACCAAAATAAAAAAATATACTCCAATAATAACCATAAATGTCTAATGTTGGTAAAAATCCTACCGAATTTAATAATACAAAATCTTCAACTAATTCTGGATATTTATAAACCATAAATGTTGAAAAGAAACCTCCTAATGAATGTGCTACTAAAACTATCTTTGATAATTTTAATTCTTTTGTTATAATATTGTAAATAAAATTAGCATAATAATTACATATTTCACTATTGTCTAACTTTTCTAAATCTATATATGAACTTATTCCAAAATTTGGTAAATCAAACGCATAATAATTATTTTCTGTAGATAATTCACTTATTAAATTATAATAAATTAAAGAACAACTACACGTTCCATGAATAAATATAATATTTTTAGCATTACAGTTAGTTGATAACTTTTCTACTATATGTATGTCTAATTTACTTTCATTTTTTATCCATCTCTCTGTTAAATTATATTTTTTAACATTATACGATAATTCATTTAATAATTCTGTTTTATTAGATATATTATTATCATCATCGTTTTTATTAAATTTAACAAAATATATCAAATATTCATAAATAAAATATATTACAGAACATATTATTAAAATTACCAATATTAGTAATGAAAATGTAATTATACTAGTCCAAAAAAATATACCTATAACTATATTTAGTAAATATAGTAAATCTTCATCCATTTATAACTAATGATTAAAATTATAAATAATAGTAAACATTTTTTACATTTGATTAACAAAAATTAATAATCTTTATTTTAATTTTTATAATCTTATAATTAACAAATTTTTTAAGATATAAAAAAATTGAAATTTTAATAAATAACTATATATATAATAAGGAAAAATGGAAACTATAAGTGAACTTATTAGTAACATTGATCTAAAAAAAACAAATATTGATGGTTCCAGAGATTCTTTTGATTATCTTACAATACATGATGTTTATAAAATTGCTGGACCAAAAATTGAAGAAATGTGTCTTGTATATAATATGACAAATTTTTCACTACCTAACATAAGTGGTTATAACTCATTAGTTATTTATGCTGACAGTATAATAGAAAATAAAATATACAAATACGCTATAAAAATACATATTTTTGAAAAAAATAATATAGAAATTCTTAATACAATTCACAAATTAGTGTCTGATAATAATATTTCACCTAAAATTTATTATGATTATATTATTGATTATAATTCTAAAAATTATATTGTAAAAATAAATGTTAGTGAAAGGTTAATATTATTTTCTGATTTTGAATGGAAATCAGAAAATCAAATGAAAAATAGTATTATAACTTTAATTGAAAAAACAATTAAATTACATTCATTCGGTTTCGTACATAATGATATAAAATATGAAAATATAGGTTTAGATTATGAAGGTAACTCTTTTTTATTTGATTTTGATAATTTTTCCGAAATAACCAAATCATCTTGTGTAAAAAAATTAAGTTCAAGTGTTTGTCACCCACCAGAAAATTTAGTTAGTTCAAGTATTTTACATGGTTTAGGAAATAGTATTATTGATTTATTTTCAATATGTTGTATCATATTAGGTGATATAATTGGAATACATGCATGGCATTTTGATAGAGCACAACTTTATGAAAAAGATTATCAAATTACAAATTTCAAAAGACATAAGATTCATGATATAATACAAAGAAATATTTATCGTAATTATACAGACAGATGTTTATCTAAATTTTGGTTTTCATTGATAAACTTTTTCCATCTTGTTTTTCAAAAGAATACAAAAATTACAAAAAAACAAACATTTATTCGGAGAGCCAAAAAATTAATTATACGAATGAAAACTGATTTGAAATAAAAATTAAGTATTTTTCTAATATTTACCTAACAACTTGTAATTCAAATGCTAACAACTTGTAATTCCAAAGCGACAATACCATATTTCTCTTCTTCTTCTGGTTTGTAAAACATATGATATATTTTTAGTCCATCTTTAAGATTTTTAATAGTAGGTAGAGTTTTATGTAAGCCTTCAGTATATAGATAGCTTTCAAAACATTTATAAACCTTTTTGGAAATAATAACAGTTCTAAACTCTCTTTTTAATTCAAATTCATCATTATACCAATCAATTTGATCGCCTTCTTCTATACTAGTCCAATCACCTTTATTTAATCTACCTTCAATCGTTTTACAATCAACAGCCATAAGACTAAACCAAGGTTCACTTAAATGTTTTCTGTAAATATTTATCATAATAGAAATATAATTTTTATTGTATATTTATAATAATCAATTTTTATATATTATAACAGTGCTTAAAAATTGATTATTGTAATTAATATAAGTAAATATATAAGTAAACATATTTAAAGAATATGGCAAATTTTGGCTTGCTACCAATTTTAGCAAAATCATTTTGGAAGATAGCTAGACATTCTGGTGATTTTCCTAATAAAAAAGATTTTTACAATAAAAGATTAAGTTTAGTTACTGAAAATATATCATTTTATTGTATATTCTCTAAAAGATATTATTTAACAGATAAATTTGATAGTAATAAAAATATCAATAGTAATTTGTTGATTATGTCTAAAAATTATAGAATTAAAGAATTTTGTAATTACTCCTACTATAATAAAAGTAAATATTTAGATTTAGAATATTCACTCAAAACTGTAAGCTCTGATTTTAAAGATAAAGTTAATTTGAAGTATGAATTAATAGAAAAATTAGATATAAGTAATAATTTTTACAGTTCTCTCTTACCTAAAACACAAGAATTATTGATAGATGTAAAACAAATTATAGACGAAAATAAACATAAAATAGAGATTGAGTAATTTTTTATAAATCTACTGTATTAGTGTCATTCTAATTGCAACAACTCCAAATTCTTTTTCATCTTCTTTTGTAAAATATTTGTAATAGATGCTTAATCCATGTTCTATTCCTACTTTTTCTGATCCTAATTTTTCCATGCCGGGTAAACATTTATCTAATCCTTCTTTTTCTAAATATTCCTTAAAAGTTGGATATTCTGCTTTTCCAGTTACTCTAGTTAAAACACTTCTTGGCTTAAAATTAAAATTATTCCATTGAATAATATCTCCAACTTTCATTTCTTTGAATTTTCCTTTATTTCTTCTACCTTCAACCGTTTTTAGTCCAAGAAGAATTAAGGAAAACCAAGGTTCTAATATTGATTCTACATAATTTGGTTTTATAGAATTACTATTATTTATTATACTATTATTATTATTTATTGAAATATTATTATTAAATTTTTTTTTAGATTTTCTTCTTCCACCATCTTGTTCTAGATATTTTGTTTTATATTTGATATACTTTAGTTTATAATCCATATATTATTATTATAAGATAATAATAATAATATTTTTAATTTTTATTTTTTTTGTAAATTGAAACCTTCATCAAGTAAATAATTTTGTTTAATATTATCATAATCATCAAGTGTTTTTACAGGAAAAAATCTATTTCTATTTATTTCAATTATTTTTGAATCATTGATTACAGAATATGCAGAACCAATAACAGATTCTAATTGGACCAATTTTTCATTGTTTATAGTTTTTTTATTTGAAATTATATACAAATCAAAATCATTCTTAATTTCATCTACTCTAATCCAAAAATTATTAGTATTGAAATATGGAAATTTATTAATATTTGTAAAATCATCAATATCTACACTGTTAACTTGTGCTAATTCTAATAAATGATATCTATTCTTCCATATTACAGGCGTTCCACCTTTTTTATCTGTTTCTGTTCTTTTACATACTTCCATCAAAAATGGTATTTTATTTTCATAAACATAATTATAAATTTTATTATCAAAAGTAGCATATAAATTATCAATATTTGAAATAAATAAATATTCAATACCTCTCTCTTTAAGCAATCCATAAACTTTGGAATTGTATAGTGATTCATAAAAATTTCCAGTACCAGGTGGATATCTGGTTCCATGTAGTCTTACAACATCATTTTCCAGTTCTTCTTCATAATATCTATATAAAAATTCTTGATTAAAACAATAAATATCAATCTGTTCACTATATTTATCAAGTATTACTTGTGTATCTGTTTCAGTATATTCTGAATTCATTAACACAATTGGTATATTGCATGAAAATTTCTTATTTACAGATATAACTTGATTTATAAAAATGTCTAAAAATGTTTTGTTTTCAATCACTTCTAAACATCCTTTAGCTTTAGAACATTTCATAGTTGTTCCAAGACCACCATTTAACTTTACAATGGCTAATTTGTTTAATTCATCTTTATTCATTGAATTAAGATTATCAAGTGTATTATAATTAGTAAAATTTAATATAGGTTCTACTTCACTAATAGAAAAATCAGTTTTGTAATTTTTGTATAATTCATAGTACTTGTCATTCATAATTTATTATGATTTATATATATATTTATCTGTTTAATCAGTTTTTGTTAAATAAAAAATAATTTATAAATATCTAAAATACATATAAGACGATATAAGAGAATAAATGTAAAAGAATAATAATTTCTAGACCTAAATAGATATAATTATTAAAAATATTGGAAATATTCTATAATGAATGGAGTCTTATAGATATAAACTTAAAACAAAACTATCACTTAATTCATGAGATTCTTCAAAAAAAGATTTAATTTTCAATAATTTTTAAATATTTAGCGTATTGGAACCAAAATATTTTTTGTAAATTTATCAATATGCTTGGAAATATAAATATTTTTCTTCAAATATTTATAAAGTTTATTATAATAATTTTGCAGGGACCCTGCAAAATTATTGCGTTTTTATAAAAAGTTGAATATTATTTTTTTTAAATAGCCCTAATACTGTCAAACTCAGACATGACTGCGGTTTCGGAAAGGCTACAGACCGATGCGGAGTTTTTGTTGAGTATGGCGAAACTGGTGGAAGAACGACACAAAATGCCGCC
>Ga0214923_10004875_pt1 | contig 15909 bp, 16 predicted proteins | sample LL1510_MetaG_FD_177993 | JGI IMG/M metagenome (GOLD analysis project Ga0214923, IMG submission 177993) | Freshwater microbial communities from Lake Lanier, Atlanta, Georgia, United States - LL-1510 | ecosystem: Environmental > Aquatic > Freshwater > Lake | place: USA: Georgia | collected...
GCTGAAGTCCAGGACCTGAAGGCGGTCCAAAAGGGACTGATGCGCGGAGTAGTCCTTGAGTCTCGCGTCGAAAAGGGCCGAGGCCCCGTGGCCAGCGTTCTAGTGAACCGCGGAACCCTCAAGATCGGCGACATCGTGGTGAGCGGAACCCAGTGGGGTCGCGTGAAAGCGATGACCAACCATTTGGGTGAGTCCGTGAAGGAAGTGCTCCCGGGAATGGCGGCCGAGATTCTCGGTCTCGATGGCGTTCCAAACGCCGGCGAACCGATTGATTCCGTGAAGGACGAAAAGGCAGCCACCACGCTGGTGGATCATCGCGTTTCTCAGGCTCGCGACAAGAAACAAATGAGCTCGAAGGCTTCGATGGAAGACCTCTTTGCGCGTGCCCAGGCGGGCGAGCTCAAAGAGCTTCGCATCGTTTTGAAGGCCGACGTATTCGGATCCGTCGAGGCAGTGAAAGAATCCCTGATCAAGCAGTCGACCGACAAGGTCAAGGTGAAGGTGATTCTTGCTGCCGCAGGCGGGATTACCGAGAGCGACGTAATGCTCGCGAACGCCTCGAATGCGATCATTATCGGATTCAACGTGCGTCCCGAAACGAAGGCGCGCTCTTTGGCCGAGTCAGAGCACATCGAAATCAAGTGCTACAACATCATCTACGAACTCATCGACGAAGTGAAACTCGCCATGGCGGGACTTCTCGACAAGAAGCGCGTGGAGACTTACCTTGGCCGCGCCGAAGTTCGTCAGACCTTCTCGATTCCAAAAGCAGGAACCGTCGCAGGTTGCTTCGTGATCGATGGCAAGCTTGTGCGGAACGCCCAGGTGCGCCTGTTGCGGGACAGCCGGATCATCTTCGATGGCAAGCTGAACTCGCTCAAGCGTTTCAAGGACGATGCGAAGGAAGTCGCCCAGGGTTACGAGTGCGGTATGGGCATCGATGGCTACAATGACATCAAAGTGGGTGATCTGATCGAAGCCTACCAGATCGACATGGTTGCCCAGGAACTGTAAGGCTGGGACACCACCATGGACGCCATTCGTATTCAACGCATTCAATCGGCCATGAAGGACGAGCTCAACGTGCTCATCAATCGTGAGCTCAAAGATCCTCGCATTCCTTCGGTGACGGTCACCAAAGTCGAAATCACCCGCGACGCGAAACAAGCGACAGTCTTTGTTTCGATCATTTCGCTCGATCAAACTGAAAAAGATCCGGAGCTGATGGAACAGTGTCTTGAAGGCCTTAGTAAGGCCAAAGGCCACATCAAACGCGCGCTCTCGAAGTCCATCCAACTCCGATTCATGCCCGAATTCATTTTCAAGGAAGACAAAGGCCTCGAGAACACCCTTAGAGTGCATGAATTGCTGAAGCAGATCTCTGAAGAAAAAAAGCCGACCTGATGAGCCCCTCCCCTTTGAATCACTCGGGGGCTTGGGTGATCGACAAGCCCATCGGCCTTTCCTCGAGCCAAGTCGTGAGCCGCCTCAAGTGGGCCCTGACCCAGCGAGCGAAATCCTTGTCTCGGGACCCTGCTTCGCGGCAGCCCTTGCGGATCGGACACGGCGGAACCCTCGACCCCTTTGCGACCGGAGTCCTCGTGGTATTGGTCGGAGAAGGGACCAAACTTGCAGACTGTTATCTTCACTCCAAGAAGACTTATACGGGTGACATCATTCTTGGAACCGGAACCGACAGTGGCGATCCCACGGGAGAGGTCAATGCAACAGCGGCGATTCCGGATCTTTCGCTGACTCAGTGGCAAGGAATCGCGGATTCTTTTGTCAAGGAACCCTACTTTCAAACGCCTCCCATGCACTCGGCTAAAAAAAGGGATGGCGTAGCCCTCTACGACCTCGCTCGTCAGGGCAAGGAAGTACCGCGCGAGGCGATCAAGAAACGAATTGAGTCTTTTACACTTGCTGCAGGAAAGACTCCGAATACCCTCTCCTTCGAGGTGACTTGTGAGAGCGGAACCTACGTACGGGTGCTTGCCGAGGACCTTGCCAAAAAAGCAGGTACCGTGGCCCACCTGGGTTCGCTTCGGAGGACCGCATCCAGCGATCGAAGCATCCGGGAGTCGCTCGACCTTGAGGAATGCATTCGGAACCTTGGGACCGAATCCGCCCCCGAGTCCTTCTCAAATTTCATTCCACTGGATCAGCTCGCGACCCATGTCCCTGGAATCGAAATTGAAATCAGCCAGTCCCTCCGCATCCGGCAGGGGCAGACTTCGGCAATTGAGGATGTCCTTCGTGCAGCGAGCTCGAACCCTCAGAAAGCGCGCTATCTCCGGGTCCGGGATCAAGGCTCGCTGGTGGCATTGTTGGAACGAATTCAAGAGAGCTCGATCTATCGTCTTCAAAGGGTGTTCAACGGCGGTTCGAAATGAAGGTCTACTACTCCGACCACTACACACTTCCCCTTCCCGAAGGCCATCGATTTCCCATCGAAAAATACCGAATGCTCAGGGACTTTCTCCTTGCGGAGCAAATCATCACCCACTCGGAGCTCAGGGAAAGCCCCCTTGCGGGCCCCGAAGTCCTCGCCTTGGCGCACACTCCCGAATACATCCGGGGAATGGAAGACGGATCGATCGACGAGAAAATCCTCAAACGCCTTGGCTTTCCCTGGAGCAAAGGCCTTTATGACCGAAGTCGCGCAACGGTTGGGGGAGCAGTGTCAGCAATGCGCGACGCCCTTGCCGATGGCATTGCGGGGAATCTTGCCGGTGGCACGCACCATTCGCACTCGGACCGGGGCGAGGGCTATTGCGTATTCAACGACATCGCGGTTGCGACTCGGATTCTGAAAAAAGAAGGGCTCGCAATGAGGATTGCGATCATTGACCTCGATGTTCATCAGGGAAACGGGAACTCGAGCATTCTGGGAAACGATGAAGGCGTGTTCATCTTCAGCATGCACGGAGAAAACAACTACCCCTTCATCAAGGTGCCCTCGCATCTGGACATTGCCCTACCGGATGGAACCGAAGACGCTGCTTTCCTCGAGCATTTGCAGGATGGGCTCATCGAGGTGCGACGCTTTGACCCGGACTATATCTTTTACCAGATGGGCGTAGACCCTTTGAAAGAGGATACATTGGGAAAACTGAATCTCAGTTTTCAAGGCCTGATGGATCGCGACGAGCTCGTGCTTTCGTTTGCAAAGCGGTCGGGTGTTCCCATCTCTCTTGCCTTGGGCGGAGGCTACGCCAAGCCCATTGAGCTCAGCGTTCGTGCGTATGCAAACACCTATCGGGTCGCACAGAAAGTATTCTCCGGAACTCAAGGGGGATGACTCTGGCCCGCCTTGAGGCTGTAACCCATTCAATGAAACTGGCTGAGAATTCAGGGGTTTTTTGTGTGTCACCGAAGACACATTTTCAAGACGACACACTGTGTCTATTCTGATCCTCAGGGGGAGTTCTTATGAAATTGGGGTTCAGCCTGCTCACCGTTTCCGTGTTGGTTTCTGGATGCCTGGGCCAGTCCGTAGATTTGGAATTATCCTCGAAATCTTCGGACAGTTCGTCTGTGGGGAGTTCTACCGGATCTTCTTCAGGCGTCACTCCGTCCAGTCCGACTATCCAAGTTGCGTCAGGCTCCAGTTCAAGCTCGCAATATCAAAATGTGGACCTGGTCCTGGTCGTGGATGATAACGACGAAGCTGATCCGTATCGCGCCCGATTGAAGCAGGCCTTGTCCAGTCTCGGGAATTCGCTTCTAAAACACCCCTCCATCAACACCTGCCTCGCCGTGGTTCTCTCGAGTCGAATCTGGTTTGGCTATAGCAAGGAATTCATCGTGGGTTGCTCGAAACCCGCGAATGCGGAAGACCTCTCGCAATCCCAGCTCGATGCGCAGGCCGACGCCATGATCGAGGCCACAAAAAACTATCTCCCCGTGGCCGGACAAACCCTGAAGCTCCCTCTCGCGAAGGCACTCCTCACGTTCATGTTCAACGCCTATACCTGGGAGAGCCTCAAGACTGCACCTTCCGTGACCCTTCGGAACTTCTTTCGTTCGAATGCCCTGACCCACTTTCACTTTTTCAGCCACATGAACAACTGGCGGCAAATCAATCCCTCAACCCTGATTGCAGGTCAGGAAAACACCGGGGCATGGCACATTCAGGAGCGCCGGATAGACCTCCCGATGCTTCAAAACGATGCATTCACCATCCTTGGAAACTCGTCTCTTACAGCACTGCTCGGCTGGAGCCCCTCCTGGCCCCTGACCGACGCCCGAAAAGGCTACAAGCAATATCTCGATGAATCGCTCTCAGCCCTGAAAGGCGGACAGGCCCGGTACTCCGTGAGCCTCATGATGTCTCCGACCGATGAGAACGACTATGGCCTCATCGGTTGCCAACAAGGGATCAGCAACCGTGCGCAAAACATGAAGAATCTCGTGGCTGCGGTTCAAAATGGCTCCATGGAAGGCAATATCGAGCTCTTGAGCGGAACCTCGTATGAGAATTTCTATAACAGCCTCGGACTCTCGATGGTGAACCGAGCGCAAATGGCGCCCTAGGGCAGTTCCTGAAAACTGGGGTTGACCCGGCCCCCCGGAGGGGTTAGGGTCAGCCTCGTGCAACGGATTTCGTGGATCGCAATCCTGGCTCTTCTGGCCTTACCCGCCGCCCCAACTCGGGTCACTGCGTCCATCTTGCCCGTTTCCCCAAGTTCATCCCTCCCCAAGAATGGCCTCCTGAAGGTGGGCCTTTCCCTCCTGACGATTCTGGACGAATCCAATCCAGAGTCTCTGTGGTCAAAGTGTTCGCAAGAGGGGACGGGCATGCAACTCTTCGCAAATTCCTGCAAATCCCTGGTCGACCAGCTCCAAAAGAAACTGAACTTGATGACGCTCGAGAGCGATATCCAAATTCAGGCCGAGCGCATCCATTACAAACCGAACCTCACCCCAAACTCCCGAAATCCGAGGCACACCCAGCGGGAGCGGATCGCGCTCCTCCGGGAATTGAATCTTCTCTCGACCCAGGCCGAAGACGCCCTTCAGTCCGTTAAGACGGAACAGCGGGACCCCCAGATCCAAGAACACCTGTCGGCGATTCTTCCAGGCCTCAAAAAAGTGCAGACATCCTTCCTCGCTTATTCCAGACTCCTGACCCATGGGAACCGCTAGAATCCCCGAATCGCGGAAGTACTGGTACGACCTTGCCCTCTTTTATTGCTCGAAGCGCGAAACCTCGCGCGCCCGACTGAGGAGCTATCTTGTTCGCAAGATCCGTGAATACCGGATCACCCCCGAAGAAGCGCCGAGGCATCTCGAGTGGTGCGAGTCCGTTCTTGATGAATTTCAAGAGAAGAGAATCATCGACCACTCCCGATACGCCGGAATCCTCCACCGCGACTACCAGAGACGCGGCAAAGGGAAGCGCTACATTGAACAGAAAATGAAAGAACGCGGGCTCGAGACCGAGGCCAAGGAACTTGAGTTCGACGCAGCAGAGGAGCTTGATCGAGCCACACAACTGGCCGAAAAAACCCTCAGCAGAGCTTCGATCGCAAAAATCGAAGATCCCTATCAACGGCGCACCCGGATTCTTCAAAAACTGGTTTCGAGTGGCTTCGATCTTGATGTCTCGAAAAAGGCGATTGAACTTGCGCTCCGGCCCAAATAACATTGGGACATGCGAACTCATTCCATCTTGACCCTGGGACTTTTTATCGGAATCTTTACTTCAGTCCCCTCTTGGGCCGCCCTTCAAACCCTGACCTGTCGCTTCGAGGAAGGCTCGAGCCCCGATCGAATCCGCATTGTGCTTTCGGATCTTCAAACTGGCTCTTTCCTTTATCAAACTCCCGATACCGCAACTGACGCTTCCACTGGTTCATCGGCAACCTTGAAACTCAAACGCGCCCCAAACCCCGAGCCCGGTATGGCCACTTTTGAGACCCAAAGCTCGGCCGTGCAGATGCAATTCACGATGTCGGAAGAACATCTGTTCAAAGCGGGTACCGACGTCAATGCCCGACTCGCGAGTCGAATTCCGGAAATGGATCTGAGTCAGGAACAGTTATTGCTCTGCGACTCAGTCCTAAAGTGATGACCGATCCCGCTTGAGTCTCTCGATTTGAGTGAATAGTCCCCGCAACAATTCAATCTCACTGCGACTCAGGCCCGCTCGCTGATAGATTTTTCGGAGCTTGGAGAGCACTCTGCCGGGATTCCCCTCGCCCGAATACCCGAGCACCCTGAGACTGGACTCCAAATGATCAAACATCGGTTCTAGCTCTTGCGCAGTGGCGAGTTGCTGATGTCCCCGACGGGAGGCGTTCTCCTCTTGATACAGTCTCGAGAGGACCACCGCCACCGAATGACTCAGATTCAGTGCTGGAAATGCGGGCCCGGTATCGAGTGCGCAAAGATGGGTGCAGAGCTCGATTTCTTCTGAAAAAAGGCAATAGTCCTCCCGCCCGAAAACGAGGGCGACCTTTCCTGAAAGACTCGAAGCCACAGACTCGAGTTTCAAATTCAGCTTTCGGGTCTTTCCCGCGCGGGCGGTAAACCCCACCACGGCATGACAATCCGCCACCGCTTCTTTCAAGGATGGATAGACCGGAAGGGCATTCAGGCGTTCGCGCGAAGGACCGGTGGCCATCCACTGATCCATGCCTTCACGCCAGTCACACTGGGGCCCCACGAGCCCCCCTTCTCCAACCGCGAAATTCTCAAGCAAGCGCGCAGTCGAGCCGATGTTTCCCGGTGTTTTTGTGCCGACGAGCAACACCTTGTAACGATCAAGGCCGGACGAACTCATTCTTTTCAAAATCAAAGATCACCTTCGATTTCTCCGCCTTTTTAAGCTCGATCGCCGGACTGGTCGAGTTCTTCAAAAAACCGATCTCAACCGACTTGCTTTTCCTACCCTTGAGAATCGATTCGATCTCATAGGAGTTCAGTCCCGAAACCGGCGTTCCATTCAGCTCGGTGATCTGGGTGCCTTTTTTCAGTCCCAAGTCCTTTGCTCGCGCCGAGTCTGGAGCACTGATCTCGGTCACGCTCAGAGCACGACTCCATCCTGCAATGTCAAACTTCACAATCGGGTGCGGCCTCCCTTTCAGCAGCACCATCGGCTCGCGCTCAAAGGTGAGTTTTCGATTCACAAAATCGAGCACAAACGGAGTCGAGGCCAAATCAAACTGCCTGGAGTCCAAGCGCACCACCTCGGAGCGCACCGAAAAGAGCGAAGGAATCGAGGCCTCAAATCTTCGAATCTCCTGAGCGTTCTTCATGGTTCCCGCGGTTGCGGGGGGAGCCTGCTCCACCTCGAACCATTCAATATGAACCGGACTCGCCGGATCAAAACGAAGGCGATACCCTGAAAGGAAATCGCGACCCAATACTCCCATGCAACAATTCTTCGGATACTCGGGCTTAAGAGCCCACGCCGAGCGAGCCACTTTGAAAGTTTTCTTTCCGAAATGCTGACCCGCGATTACAAGATCCTCTGTCCGTGGCTCCTTGAAGGTCCATCCCATGAAAACCAACTGAGTGGGATCAATGGTGCTTTCCTTTTGATCGGGGCGCACCCACATCGGGACAACAAACTCGACTCCATTTCGGTAGAGTGAAACCAAGACGCTGTAAGCCCCACCGTACCGCTTGGCAGGAGTCCTGAATTCCCGATCCGGATTCGCCCACGCCGATGAAACCAGAAGCATTCCTGCAATGAAACTCATCCTCGAGAATGAAGCCCCAAACCTCTTCGCCATTTTGCAGGAGATTTCCTGCATTCCCTGAATATTCATTTCGGCTCCCCCTTGAGATTTCCAGTAGTGAATCGCTTCACATCCAACTTTTTTGCGATGGTCGAATCCAACATGACTTGCAAGAAGACCCCTTTTTCGAGGTAGCGGGTCTGCTTGATCGAACCGTATTCCTGAACTTTTGCTTGGAGTTTTCCCTCGTGATACGGAATCAGCAAATCCCAAGTCTCCATGCGGGTCCTGAAGTGTTCCAGGATCTGATCCCGGAACTTCCGAACGGCTTCCCGATCGAGCGAAGAGATTCGAGTAGCGCCGGGCACCGCAACTTTTGCCTGATTCAAGCGAGCAGCCCCCACCAACAGATCCGCCTTGTTCAGGACCACCATTTTTTCTTTGGCTTCACACCCGAGATCCTTCAGGACTTCGCATGTGGTCTCGTACTGCTCTCGAGCGCGCTCGGAAGAGGCGTCGACCACATGGACAATCAAATCCGCTTCTTGAATCTCCTCGAGCGTCGAACGGAAAGACGCAATCAGATTGGTGGGAATCCGACTGATAAAACCCACAGTATCAATTGCAACAATCGGGGGATGACTGTCGGGATTCAAGGCGCGAACGGTCGCATCGAGGGTGGCAAACAGCTTGTCCTCTGCCAGCACTTGGCTCTCGGTTAATGCATTCAGCAGCGTCGATTTGCCTGCGTTCGTGTAGCCCACAAGCGCCACCTTGAGCAGATTCTCGCGAGAGCTTCGTTGTACGACCCGCTCCTTTTCGATCTCCTCCAGCCGTCCGCGAAGGATCTGGATTCGTCGCTTTACCAACCGACGATCGACCTCGATCTGCTTTTCGCCCATCCCCTTGTTACCGACACCTCCGCCCCTCTGGCGCTCGAAGTGGTTCCATAAATGGGCAAGCCTCGGAAGAACATATTGAAGCTTGGCAAGTTCAACCTGGGTCTTTGATTCTCGGGTCCGGGCATGACGCGAAAAAATCTCAAGAATGATCCCGGTCCGATCCAGAACCGGCTTGCCGAGAATCTTTTCAATGTTTTGAAGCTGGCGTGGGGTTAGATCGACATCGAGGACAAACAAATCGATCGGCTGCTCGTGAGCCTCGGCCATCATTCGAACTTCATCGAGCTTTCCGGTACCAAAATAGGTGCCCGCCACCACCCGACGGACAGGGGCATTCACTCGAATTCCGGTTTTCACTCCAAGAGTCTCAAGAAGGCGGTCAAGCTCGTTCAATGACTCCTCTTCGATTCCGAGAGTGAGCGCGACGAGATTGCCCCGAGGCAGAAGCGACTCTGAATTTTCGATCATAATCCACTCAAAAACTTTGTCTGAACCTGTTAGGATGGGGCCATGAATTCACGTGGAACCCTCATCAATCTGAACGGTCGGATCATACCCTTGGACGAGGCAAATGTCTCCGTTTTTGATCGGAGTTTCCTTTACGGCGACAGCCTTTACGAGGTGGTGCGCACCTACTCCGGAAAGCCCTTCCGGCTTCGGGAACACCTCGAACGGATGGAGGTTTCGGCCACCCTCTGCTCCTTCACCTTTTCCCAGAGCATCGACGAATACCATCGCGAAATCCTAAGAAGTATCGATGCTTATCGCTCTCAACCCGGCCGAGAATCCGAAGACGTTTACGTCCGGATCGTCGTTTCGCGCGGGAGCGGCAAGATTGGCTTCGGACTTAAGAATCTCGAAACCCCGACACTCTATGTGATCATCGTCGAGCCGATTTCACTCTTCCCCAACAAGCCCTTCGAGCAAGGAACTCGCCTTCAGATTTCAGACCGAATCCGCAACTCCCCCAAAGCCCTCGACCCGGCCATGAAATCGGGCAACTACTTGAACAGCCTCTTGGCCTATCTTTCGGCCTCAGAAGCGGGATTCGACGATGCTTTGATGGTGGACCACCAAGGATTCCTCACCGAGGGAACCACCTACAACCTCTTCTACGTGAATCGGGGCATCGTGGCCACTTCCCCTTTGGATGTCGGAATTCTCGATGGGATCACCCGTCGCGCGGTAATCAACCTCTGCGTGGAACTCGGCATCCCCTGTCGTGAGGTGCGCTATACGCCTGAATACCTCTTGAATGCAGACGAGGTCTTCGTGACGAGCTCACTCAAGGAAGTGCTGCCGGTCCTTGAAATCGGAAAGAAAAAAATCAATGGCGGCAAAGCAGGGCCCATTTCGAAACGCTTGGCTCAGGCGTTCACTGAACTCGTGAACCGCGAGCTTCAGCTCGGCGGCAACTAGAGCAGACCATTAAATCGAAAGCTCTCGACTCACGACCCGATGCAAGGGTCCATTCGTGGCCAGGATTTCAGCTCCTTGAGGTCCGGAGCCCAGCAGATCAAATTTCCTTCCTTCAAATCCCGTCACGCGGCCTCCGGCTTCACTCACCAACAGCGCTCCCGCGGCCACATCCCAAGGCGCTAGGTGCCGCTCCCAAAATCCATCGAAAACTCCGCTCGCGGTGTAAGCCAAATCGAGCGCTGCCGAGCCCGGTCTGCGAACGGCGCGACTCGCACGACTGACCCGCTCAAAGGAACTCATTTCGGTCGAAAGGCTGTCGCGAGCCGAATAAGCAAACCCGGTCGAAAGGAGGGCGTCCTTCATTTTTCGGGTCTTAGACACGTGGATTTTCTTTCCGTTCAGGAGCGCCCCTTTGCCTCGAATGGCCGTATAGAGGTCTTCCAAAATGGGATGATAGGTCACCGCCACCTCGATCTTGCCCCGAAAGTAGAGGGCAACATTCACGCAAAACATGGGGAACCCGTGCACAAAATTAGTGGTTCCATCGAGAGGGTCCACGATCCAAAGGCCCTCCTGGTCCTCGGACCTGACCCCTTGGGAATGAGTCTCTTCAGAGAGGAACGCAAATCCCGGCTCGCATTGCTTCAGGACCTTGAGTGCTCGAAGCTCTGCTTCCACATCCGCCTGGGTCACGAGACCCAGACCCCGCTTTTCACGAATCTTGAGGGGCTTCTGATAATACTTCCGAATCACCTTCCCCGCTTGGAACGCCGATTCCACTGCTCCTGCCAGCCAATACTCCTGATGTCTCATGTGGTGCGGATCCTAACGCAGGTGACCCGCCAGCGCCATCTCCGTCAGAAAATAGGCAATTCTTGCCCGCCCCGCTTCACCCCCTCGGTTTGACCTGTTACGGATCCAGCCGTATAATAAAAAGATCAGGTTTTTCGAGTCCAGGAGGGACATCCAATTATGAACTCATTCATTCATCTGTATTCGAAGTTCACCGAAGAATTGCTCCTGCTCGGCGCAGCCGCTCTCTTCTCCCTTCTCGCGATTTATTGCTATGAGTGGGTCATCAAAAAGCGCCGTCTTGGAGCCGCACGGAACCAAGTCCCCGCCGCAATGGTGAAAGTTTACTTGAACCAACTGATCGATGAGGCCCAGTTCGTACGCACCCAACTCTTCGGACTCATGAATGGCGGCTCTGCCGAAGGCTTGACCCTTCGCCCTTCGATTTCCACTAAAGAACACGAAGAGGGGCATGAATCCCCCGCTGCACAGTTGATGCAAGCGGCAAGCGCTTTAGGGGGGGATCTTGATGAACGCCTCAAGGCTCTTCAATCTCAGCTCACCGAGAAAGAAAGCATCGTCGTCAACATCAACATCGAAAAAACCAAGCTCCTCGAGGAAATCGAAAACCTGAGACAAAACCAGAAAGCCATGCAATCCGCATCTACGGGCGGGGGCAATTCTGACGAGCTCGCCCGAAAAGTAAAAGAACTTGAGGCGCGGCTTGAAGAGTATTCCCTTTTTGAGGATGACCTGGCGAACCTGAAGCGCCTTCAGCAGGAAAACCTGCAGCTGAGAAAGAAGTTGGAAGACCTCGGATCTGCAGTGGCTCCTGTTGCGGCAGCCCCCACCCTGACCCCGGTGCCTGATCCCGCTCCTGCTCCTGTTCTGGTTTCGGAACCCGCGCCCGCTCCCGCAACACCTGCCGGCCAGGCTTCATCGGCGGGTAAAGGCCTGGATCAAAGCGCGATCGACGCTCTTCTTGAAGGTCGCCCGGCAACTCCTCCTGAACCTGCGCCCCAGGAAGCCACTGCCACTGCCGCAGCAAGCCCTGCTCCGTCGGCTTCTCTCAACAAAGATGAATTTGAAAATCTGGTCGCATCGGTTGAAACCAGCCTGGATCGAAAACCAGAACCGAGCGCTTCAGCGCCGGCCGCCGCCCCAGCTCCGTCTGCAAATCCCGCAGATGGACAAACCCCGCCAAGCGAGGCCCAGGTCGCAAAGTCGGACGAAGAGCTTCTCAAAGAGTTCGAGAATCTCCTCAACTCCTAGGATTCGCGTTTATTCCTCTTTTGCTTTTTCGAGTTGGCGCTTCAGTTTTCGCGCCTCTTGCTCCTGAATCCTGGACTTGAACTCCATCACTTTCCCGATGCGGTACAGGAGGGAGTTTTCTTGAATTCCATCCGTCGGCTGATTCACCCAGCCCTCAAGAACGTCCCGCTGAATCTGCTGTTCCTTTTGAACACTCACTCGGACCGACGGCCGTCCATCATAGACCCCCTTGGTGAGGGTGATTCGAAATCGGAATTGCGCTTTCATGTAAACATTCACCGACCCTGCCGAATCAATCAGGTTCCGCTCTGCCGTGTTATCAATCCATTTCGTTTGGAGCGAGCCATTTTCACGGTTCACCACCTCCATGGGCGAGGTTTTCAGGGATTCGACCGCCGACTCCCAGGCCAGGACGAAATCGCCAAAATAAACCTTCGAGAAAACCTGTTCGGAATCGCCCCCCACTGACTTCAAATACGCCGACATGCACCCCGGAAGGAGCAGGCTCATGACCAAAATTTTGAGGGCGAGTTTCATGCAGTTTAGTGTAGCATACCGCCATGAGCTTCAAAGAGTTTTGCAGGGTGCTTCGTCTTGAATCCGAGGCAATCTCGGGCGCACTAAAACGGTTCGAGTCAGGCCAGGATCACCAAAAACGGATCGAATCCACTCTCGCCCTGATCCTCGAAAGCACCCGCAAGAACGGAAAGATCCTTGTTCTTGGGCTAGGCAAATCGGGCAAGATCGCAGCCAAGATCTCAGCAACGCTTTCGAGCACCGGAACTCCATCCGTTTACGTTCACCCTACCGAGGCCTTGCACGGAGATCTCGGAGTCGTGGGTCCGCACGACGTGGTCATCGCGATCAGCCACACCGGGAATACCGATGAGATGGTCGACCTGCTCCCTTATTTTGAAAAACGCTCCATTCCGGTAATCGCGCTGACCGGCAATGCTTCGTCTAAATTGGCCCTCAAGTCACGTTGGGTTCTGGATTGCTCAGTCACCGAAGAGGCCTGCGCCCACAATCTTGCTCCCACCTCGAGCACTACCTTGACCCTGGCGATTGGCGATGCCCTTGCCATCGCTCTGATGCAAGCCCGCGGTTTCACAGCTGAGGACTTTGCCCGAAATCACCCGGGGGGATCTCTTGGTCGTCGCTTGCAGCTCCAAGTGCGCGACCTGATGCATGCCGTCCCGCAAGCTCCCATGGTGAGTGCCGATGCCGGTGTGGACGAGATCCTCGCTTTATCGACCGAGCGCAAACTCGGGGCAGTTCTGGTCGGTGAAGGCTCCCGCCTCGATGGGATCATTACCGATGGCGACCTCAGACGCGCACTCCGAATGAGAGAGAAGTTTTTTCAACTCAAGGCCTCTGAGATCATGACTCCAAAACCCATTACCGTCCTCGAAACCGCGCTTGCATACGACGCACTGCGGCTAATGGAGGAGCGCGAGAGCCAAATCAGCGTGCTCCCCGTAGTGAATTGCTCGGGCATGGCGCTTGGGATTCTTCGCATTCACGACCTTGTACAAACGTTCTGATTGAGCTAGCCTTTTCAGCAATAACGCTACGAAAGGACATAGCAAAATGAACAAGAAACGTACACTGGGCGTACTCAGTGCAGCGGTCGTGACGGCAGCCGTCATGATGGCCTGCACAGAAAACGCGAAAGCCAAAATCAACATGATTTTCAAAGATGCCCCTCGCGCCGGCGTCGCAGCCAAGATCAACGGTGAAGAAGTCACCGACGAGCAGCTGACCGCAGAAGCCCAGGTCGAGATGATGCAAATCAAAAAGCAGGAATACGATCTGAAGATGAGCTTGCTCAACAAGATGATCACCGATCGCGTCCTGGGTGCAGAAGCCAAGAAAGAGGGTCTCGCCAACGCTGAAGAGTACATCAGCAAGAAAATCCTCAAGGGCGAAATCAAGATCTCTGATTCTGATTACAAGAAGTTCGTTAAAGAAAAGAACATTCCTGAGAGCAATATCAACGAACAAGTCAAGGAACGCATCTATACCTACATGAAGGAACAGAAGCGTGAAGACATGGTTCAAGCCGCAGTTGCCAAGCTGACCAAGGGCGCACCGGTTGAAGTGTATTTCTCGAAGCCGAAGTCAAACATCAAGATTGAAGCCGGAACTTCTCCCTCAACTGGATCTGAAACTGCCAAGGTCACCATCTACGAATTCTCTGATTTCCAGTGCCCATTCTGCAGCAAGGGCGCGAAGATCGTCGGAGAAATCAAAAAGAAATACGGCAACAAGGTTCGCATCGTATTCAAGAACTTCCCACTCCCCATGCACAGCGATGCGATTCCTGCTTCAGAGGCAGGACTTTGCATTCACGAGCAATCCAAGGAGAAGTTCTGGAAGTTCCACGATGTGGTTTTCGCGAATCAGAGCAAACTCGATGCTGAAAGCCTCGCGAAATACGCGAAGGATTCAGGCGCGGATCCGAAGAAGTTCAAAGAGTGCTTTGACAGCAAAAAGTACTCCGATGCGGTCAAAAGCGATCTCGCCTATGGAGAGAAGCTCGGCGTGCGCTCCACTCCGACCTTCTTCATCAATGGTCAGCTGATGGCCGGCGCGCTCCCGATCGAGCAATTCTCTGAAGTCATCGACGAAGAGCTCGGTTCGAAATAAGGCCGATTCGGGCTCGCCTTGATGAGCCAGTTCAAAATCTTGAAACCTCCCGGTGTCGATTCGACACGGGAGGTTTTTGTTTTTTCGGGTTCTCGGGTATGATCGCCTCCATGCACTGGAACTGGAGCACCCATCGAATCGCCTCGATCCTAGGCATGCCGACCACCGGCAAGGATCAGAACATCACACGAATCACGACCGACTCACGCAGCGTGAAGCCCGGAGACCTCTTCGTGGCCATCCGGGGCGACGCCTTTGATGGTCATGACTTCATTCCAGATGCCGTACGCTCGGGCGCCATTGCGATTCTCACCGAGCGAGATGCCTCCGCCGCAGCTGCCATCACCTTCAAAGTCCCCGACACCTTGCGAGCCATTCGCACTCTTGCCCATGCCTATCGAAAGCAATTCAATATTCCCTTGATTGGCGTGGTCGGCGCGGTGGGAAAGACCACCACGAAAGAACTCATCTCGAGCCTCCTCCTGGGCCGATTCAAGTCTGTGCTAAAGACCGAGGGAAGTCAGAACGGATTCTTGGGCATCCCTCTCACGCTCCTGCAATTGAAGGCCGAACATGAGGTCGGCGTGATCGAGATCGGAATCGATGAAATCGGCGCCATGGACCAACACCTCGCTTTGGTGGAGCCCACCCACCTGATCCTGACCCGCACTGGTCCAGAACACTTGCACCAACTCAAGACGGTTGAAATCGCAGCACAAGAGGAACTTCGTGCCTTTGACTACGGACTCGCGAACTCCATTCCGCTCGCCATCAACCTGTCAGACCCCTTCGTCAAGAATTGGTACGAATCCCACCTGACTGAACTTTTGAAAATGCCTCATCCGAGCTATTCCCTGATCGAATCCGACCAGGCTTCCGTCACAGGACATTTCGATGCCGGCCATCAGCGCCTTTCGGTCCGCTGGGCCCCAAAAACCTCGAGTTTTTCCTGTCCTCTGCCCGGCGAGCATCATGCGCACAATCTGCTGGCAGCAATCGTCGTGGCCCGACTTTTCAATTTGAGCGATGAAGAAATCGCCCTCGGCATTTCCCGATTCAAGACCGCATCGGGACGAACCGAGATCCACTCCCTCCCCCAGGGTATCGAGGTGATTGGCGACCATTACAACTCGAACCCCACCTCGCTGGATGCTGCCTTGAGGCTCCTAACCGCGAAACCCGGGAGC
>Ga0214923_10004876_pt1 | contig 15905 bp, 19 predicted proteins | sample LL1510_MetaG_FD_177993 | JGI IMG/M metagenome (GOLD analysis project Ga0214923, IMG submission 177993) | Freshwater microbial communities from Lake Lanier, Atlanta, Georgia, United States - LL-1510 | ecosystem: Environmental > Aquatic > Freshwater > Lake | place: USA: Georgia | collected...
TGACTAACCACTTCTTCTCGCCGTTGCGCCGAAAGAATACGGATGGAATTTTGTCGGCCGGACAATCCTTCTTGGCTTGTGCCATCCACTGTTCTGGCTTAATCTGCTGGCACCGCTTGCCCTCGATGTGAAAAGGAAAATTATCGCAAACCACATCCCCGCTACCGCCCTCTGGATTGCCAGCGTACTGCTGTGTTCGTCTGGCTTTCTGCCATCCTTGTTCTCTTAAATAACTTGCAAGCTCACGCTCGCCTGCCGCACCCTTACGCCTAGAATTGATTGCCATACGCCCGACCCTAGCGGGCGTGTCAAATGTAGGTCAAGCCTTTTTATTTAGGTCTTCTTTCATCACGGCCATAAGCCCTGGGCCGGATAGCTTCTTGCAGATTTCTGGATGGTCAATCACCCATTTGGCGCAAGCCTCAAATGAATCAAGATCCTTGAGAGCGTCCTCAAAGATCCTCCATGCCTTAATCGACTCGTTTACAGATCGCTTATGATTCGCCATGAAGCCCCTGTTTTTATGTGGCATTTTTTGTTTTTTGACTTGCATTTACCTGGCTTAAATATCCAAAACAAGTCCGCATCCATAGCCCAGCAGACAATGTAGTCAACCATTGATTTGTTGTAGATGCTTTTATTGCTTGCACCGGCAGATGTCACAAACCCATACCTGTTTCTTTGAGGATCTTGTTTTTCGCTGGTCTTGACTTGAATGCGATGAAATTTCCCATACTTTTCAGCAACCAAATCGTAACCTGCATAGTCCTCAATCGGCGCAAGCACGCTATAACCATTGCGAAGCAATGCTCCGGCAACCCTGGCCACACCCACGGCTCCTATTTGGCGGTTCGATAATTTCATGCTTGACGCGCTTTGGAGTATACCCCAGACTTTTTACATGAAAAGAATACTAATCGCAATGGCGGTGCTGGTGGCACCGGTGATGGCAGAGGAAGATGATGTTCTTGGTGTAGTCATTGCAAGTTCTGGTTTTCAATGTGGCAAAAATTGCGCCATTGGTCCTAATGGGATGGCTGTCTATGGAGATGGACACGGAAATTATATAACATCAAATGGATTTGCGTATAAATCTGGAGACAGTTATGTGGCAAGAGATTCATCTTTTATTACTAAATCAAGCGGCTGGTTTTATGGCACAAAATCTGCGATTCAAGCCGGAAACGCATATCTTGGTGAAACAAGCACGTTTGTTGGAACATCAAGGCTTGTTAGTTTAAGAAAACCCTAGCCCTGACCAAAGGTTGCCAGGCGATTTCTGATTCTACTTTCAAGCCCAGCTATAAACTTTTTTCTAGCAGGATTGTTTTGTAACATTTTGTATTCATCTTGAAGTTGTGCATCACTTGCCGCGCGCATTAAAGCTTGTGGCTGAACTTGTCCTATGGCCTGAAGTGTTTTTGGTCCGAGCGCACCATCAACCGAAACATTTTGTCCCAGCGCATTTAATCCACGCTGTATATACTTTGTGGCTCCACCCATGCCCCTGTTAAACGCCATGTCCTGTGCAAATGACTTCATCTGCTCTGGAAGCTTTGATACAAGAGGATTTGTATATTCCCTAATATATTCAGCCGCAGCTTGCGCCCTTTGATCTGCCGGCATGGACGCTATTCTTTTAAATGCTTCTGGATGGTATTTGTCGTTTATTCCCGCCACTTCAAAACTTCCACCCATATCACCAGATGGAAGTTTATATACCTGAACATTCCCCTGCTTGTCCTTTCTTGCCTCCCAATCAACAGTCTTCAAGGCAGCTATTGATAATGGATCTTGTTGCTGGCTCAATTTTCGTTCCTCCTCAATAATTTCATATCCAGGCAAAGCCATTCTTTCTTGTTCGTATTTTTGCGCGCGCATCCTTTCAAGTGGTATTATATTTTTTATCTCATCTGGAATAGGTTCGTACCCAGATCCAGTAAGGTCTTTGGCGACCAACTGGTTTCTTAGCAATGTGTCACCATCCGAACTCATTGTATCTCTCCAAGCTTTATCCTGTTTTCATATTTTGACAAAAACTCTTTTCTTGTATCATCGCCAGCCCTTGCGTATGCGCCTCTTAACACGACAACTTTATCCTCATTCTTCATGCGTTGAAATGACTTTTCTGAAAACAATGATTCCGCTGCCTTGCGATTTGCAGCTCCGCGCATTCTTGAATATGTCTCGTAGAGATTCGGATCTAGCCTATATTTTATATTGTTAATTGTAAAGTTTCTCTGCGGCTTCGGTGGAACCACGTCTCCATCATCAGTTTCTTTGAATATTTTATATATTCCAAGCGTTACTGGATCGTATGAAATTTCCCTGCCCTTGGTTACGTCAAGAAAGTTATATGCAATGGGGTCAGCCCCCTCCGGTGTCTGGGGTATCTCTCTTCCCCATATATCAATACGTCTGGCCATGTCTTCATCCATGCCAGGAAGCCTTCTTTTCAATACTTCTGAAAAAGTATTGAATTGCCTTTCAAACAATCCCTCTCCTCCAACATCCTTAATTTGAAATTTTTCCGGCATCGTCTCCCTCATTGATCTTGATAATGCCGTAAGTGTATTTGGGAATGGGACTGATGATATGACTCCATAATAATCGGAAATCCACTTGTCCAAAGTTCCGCCATTACCATCCATCATTGCCGACAAAAGGCTATTTGTTCCCTTTAGAAAACTCTGGTTGAATGCGAATGAAAGAGTTTCTGGAAACAAACTTGCAATATCAAGGCTTGCATCATCTGATCCCCTTTGTGTTGCCTTTAATGCCGCATCCACAGTTGATAGAATACCTCCAACAATTCCAAGTTTATCAAGGGATATTACCCTATCACCTGGCTCCAGTTCAGGCGACTCGCCTTGAGCAAGTCTATTTAACCCGCTTATATTAATTGTTCTTGGTGGTAGTGTTTGATATTGAATATCCCTTACCTTTTCAGATGTAGATGGCTTTCCTCCTATCAAATCATTCTTTGAAAGATAAGTTGCAACAGCTTGGATTGTTGCGCCAACAACTCCCTTGCCAAATAGCATGTTTGCTTTCCTGTAATCACCTTTTGTGGCATTATAAATAGCCATAGGAATTGTAACTTCTGGAAGTGCATATTGGACAAGCTCACTAATTACATTAACAGGTGTTTTCGCATACGGTATAATTGTTTTGCCCAGCAATCTTCCAGGGCCGCCGCCAAGTCCAAATAATTGAGATGCATTAATTGCAGCCCTAGTCAATGGTGTGTCTTGCTGGTATACGGATTGTAGTGCCTCATTTTCAATTTTTGAAAGTTCTTTTATTGTTGGGAAGCGCACTGCTGTTTTTAACGCCTGTCCGGTAAGTCCGCGCAACTGGGCTTGTTCAGCAAGCAATCTTGCTTCAGCCATTCTTCTGAACGGGGTATCTCCGGCCTGCAAAAATCTTAACATTGTTTCTGGTGGTATTCCAAGAACAGATTCTGTTGCAAGCCTTACCCTGTCCATTGCCTTTGCCCCAACCCCCCTTAGACCGCTTTGTATTGGATCAGCCAATCCTTCTCCAGTCCAAAATTGCTTAAATGCCCTCAGTGGTGCAAGACCTTTAATTTTTTCCCCAGCCAATAATCCCTCTGGAGTTATACCGCTTTTTAAGCCGGCATACCCTTCTGCCGCCCCCCTTAGTCCAGCCATAAGAACTTCCCTCGTTCTTTCCATTCCCTGTTTACCGAATGTCGGGGCAATCTCTCTTTCACCAAGCTTTTTTCCAATCATCGATTGGAATGCCCTTCCAACCTCTTGAGATATAAATGCCGACTGCCTTGCCGCCATTCTGAGTGGAGCATTGACAACATTTGCCCACACGTTTGTCACAAGAGATAATGGAGAAAGAAGATTGCCTTGAATTATTGTTGGTAATGTCTCTCCAAGAATTTTTTTGGGTATAAGCCTGCTTTCAAATAAATTTAAATTTCTAAGAGCATCAACATATTCTTTTTCAGATTTTATTGCCAATGCAATATCTGCATCTCCTGATGTTAACCTTGCCTTATCTGCGTTTATTTTAAAATTATTTCTAGCTTCAGACATTTTCTGAAATGCTTTTTTTGCTTGCTCTGAAAGAACTGCATTTATTTTTCTTCCAGCTTTTTCGGCAACCTGATTCAATCCAAAAAGATACCCATCAGGAGTTGTTGTCTTTAACTGTTTCCATGTCGCCAATGCCTGCGCCGGATCTGTTGATATGGCTTTTAAATTTTCTTTAATTTTTGCCTGGTTTGCCAAATCTCCAAGTTCAGATGCTTTATTGTATTGGGCGATTGTTGCGGCAACTCTTTCTGCTGGAGAACCAATCTTTGTAAGTTGATCCAATTCATCAAATGTCTTTAACGACAAATCTTCTACCTGTTGTTTTGATGCAAACTTTTGCCCAATAATATCTGCTTTAGCTATATCTTCGCGAACTTGTTTGCTTACACTTTTATCCTCAATAATCCTTCTTGCTGTTTGCCTAATGAATTGACCCTTGTTAATTTCAGGCAATTTTACTTCTTCTCCAACCGCTCCGACTGGCATAGCCTCCCCTGCAATAGTGACTGAAATTTTTGGTTCTTCTTTTGCCGCAATGCCAGATATGGCTGGAGCCACTTCTTCTGCAACACCTGGGGCAGCCATCTGTGAAATTTTTTTACCTATTGCTGGAATACCTTTAACAATTCCAATTGCCCCGCCAATACTAGGAGTTCCAAGTGCAGCAACAGTTGTGGCAATCGGATATTTTTCCACATCACGCTGCAATACTTCGCTAATGCGGGCCATGCGCTCTGGTCCAAGCAATGCTTTCCCAGCGGCTTCTTGGCCTTTTTGGCCTGCAACATATCCCCCATATCCAGCAACACCTCCAGCAATCAGTTTTGCCGGAAGGCCACCTGGAATAGGAAGTGCTGCCGCTTTCTCTGCCGCAAAGGCTCCAGTAGTTGTGGGTATGACTTGGCTTAAAATTGTTCTTCCGATTGCACCAAGCATGCTTGGCTCCTCAATTACATCATATCCAGGCAACTCTTTCCCGCTTGAGTCAACTTCAACGCGAACAGTATTCCCAGACTGATCTTGTCCTATTGCAAATCCACCTCCAGTTGCCTTATCGGTCCCAGATGATATTGTTTTGATTCCACGAGATTGTGCCAGCCTTACTGCTGGCAATGCCTTTTCCTCAATAACTCCATCTTGAATTGCCTGTTCGGTTGGTTTGTATCCAGCGGCAATTGTTCCATCCGCCCTTGTAATCGGTTGCTCTAAATCAAGCTTTTTACTTGCGGATAATGCGGCCTGTTCTGGTGTTGCACCAACAGCCAATTGATTTCTTGCTTCATCATCAAAAATTTTCTGTCTTTCTGGAGACAGAACATCGCGAGGATTGCCACCTTTGGCAATATAATCTTGCTTTATTTGACTTGCCTGAGCTTGGTCAGGTTCAATGACATCATACCCAGGCAATTTGGCTTCCGCCTCAATAACCTCGTATGGCATTTTTTATTTAAGCCTTACTTTGCCTACTCCCTGAAGAGTTATAACATCGCCAGTTTTTGCTCCGGCGGCGCGGGCTTCTGATTCGCTTGAATATGATTTAGCCTGCTGTTGCGCCTGAACTTGTTGTTGTGGCTGCTGAACTTCTGGCTGTGTTATTGTTGCTTGCGGAATATTTGTTTGCCCAGTTGACATATTATAAGTCAATTCAAGATCACGCTTTAATGCCTCAGACTGTCTGCGTTTCTCTTCTGCCTTTTGTTGATATGTCTGAGCAAACGGGTTCCAATCAGGTCCAAATTTTACATTTCCGGCAGCAGCTTGTTTTGCCGCTTCAATTTCAGCCTTTGCGGTAATATCGCTGGCTTTCATAAATTCTTGTTTTAATCTGTCGCGTTTCATGGCATTCATTTCAGATTCAAGATTTTGCGAATCGCCAACATTTGCCGCCGCCCCAGAAAGAAAGGGTTGAAATGCTTGTGGTAATTTATCTAGCTCATCTGCGTATATGTCGGCAGAAACTTTTCCGTCTTTATAAACAAGTTTTGATCTCAACTTTGCAGGTTCTGCAACCTGCTTTGGTTGCGTCAACTCTGGAATATCAATATTAAACATTGCCATAATTATTTCTCCTAAATCTTAAATGAAAACAAATTTCCAAGTCCAGTTGCAATTTGTCCAAATTGCTGTCCAAATGTTGGCTGGCTTGCTTGAGCGGATGCATACGCACCATAAGTCTTAGCCTGATAATCAGCCATCGACCCATAAAGATTGGCAAATGTTTGCGTAAGATCAGTCGGAGTTCCTGGCTGAGTTGCCTGATAAAACGGCTGTGCCGTACTCGGAGCCTGCCCAAACTGACCAGGCAATGCTTGGTTGGCTTGGATGTAGTTCTGGAACGCCGCCTGCTGTGCGCCAGTGCGGGCTTGTCCGAGGTTGTAGAGCGAGGGTCCGCCACCAATAAAGTTTGCAGCGGCACCAAGACGTGCCTGTTGCAGGGTATCGCGCAATGCAAGATCCCTTGCGGCCTGCGCTCCAGTTGTCTCTCCGGAACCAAGGAACTGTTGCGCCGCCCCGTAACGCGCAAGCTTGCGTTGTTCTCCGGCGGCACCAATCTGTGCGGCTTCCTGCACTGCCGGTCCAAGACCAAAGATATTACCCCTAGCAGTCTGCGCGCCACGGATGGCCTGTTCGTAACCACGCCTTTCCTCGGCTCCCAAGGTCGAGCCAAGGCGAAGCTGATTCAACGCCTCTTGTTCAATGGTGCTACGAAGCTCTTCTGTTTGCGGAGTGGTGGTCGCGCCAAGAGGCTGGGTAGCCATCTGGCGATATTGACGGCCAAGACCAACCGCAGTTCTGTACGATTCCGGATCAATCTGGCGTAACTGCTGGGTAGCACGCTCTTCTGGTAACTGTAGATATTCGCGGAAAGATGTGATCTGGCTGGCGGCCTCAGGCGAGCCAGCGGTGACAGGCTTGAAGTCCTTGATCTGTTTGGTTGCATCCGTAACCGCGCTTTGCACGCTGGTTAGGTCTGACTTTAATTGGTTGACATAAACCTGGCTAGACTCACGGCGAGGATCACCGGAAGGAAGCTGGTCAAGCAAGGTCTGCGCTGCATTAAGACGCTCTTGGATTCCGGCGATCTGGGCATTACCGCGATCAACCACAGAATTAAGCTTGCCAAGCAAACTTGTATTGTAATCGTTTAGGATTTGTTCGTCGGATACTTGGAAGTTAAGCCTGTTGGCAAGATCGGATGTACCGAAATTACGATCAGACGTAAAAGCTGTTACTGCCGGATTCATTGCCATATTTGGTTGAGCCAATGTTTGTCCAGGTTGAGCATTGCCAGCAAGTGCGGCAATCTGCTGTGCAAGCGTATTGCGTGTATTTTCTTGGCTTGTAATGTCTGCAAGTTTTTTATCGTAATCTGCACGCAAGGCTGTAATTGCATTATTTGTTTTTACGTCTTGCGCTGCATTTTGCGCCTCGGCGTATGATTTATACGGATAGTTTCCAATTCTTGAATTAAAGTTTGCAACAGATGGCGGTGATGCAGCATAACCAAGAGATCCATCCCTGCTTCCACCATTGTATTCTGGGGTTGTAATTGAATCAATGCTTCCATCCGGAAGAACTCTCCATCCAACTGTTTGATTTGGCTTATATGCCATAGTTTATCCTTGCAGCGGAGGATTGGAAATATTGGTACCAATCGTTCCATAAATATCTTGTGGAGGCATGGCGCGAGGAGCGAAGGCAACATTAGGCTCAACTGCCCCATAGGGCGAAGTTCCGTAAAGCCTCTGGAATTGCTGGGTCATTTGCTGGCCTAACCCGCGATTCAAAGCATACGCTTGGGGGCTATATTCATAAGACCGGCGCAATCCCTCAAGAGTACGTTGTGGTCCGTACTGGCGTTCCATTTGCAGGCTAGACAATGCAGCCGCTTGTTGGTCAAGTGCTGAAAGCTGGCGCTCCAATGAACGCTGTTGAGGCATGTATTGAATGCGAAGCTTGTTCTCCAGCGCAGCCATAGCCGGAGCCTTTTCTATATAGGTATCTACATTCTTTCTATAAGCCTCTGCATTGGCCTGCGCCACCGCATTAGGATCTGGCGGAGGAGGAGGTGCCGGAATAGAAGGTCCGCCGCCCATGTTAAGCCATAGCCTTTCGCATAAACTTCATATAATCGTATTGTTTCCTAACTCCGTTACGGTTAAATATTAGGCTCCTGCGGGGGCCAAGTTCATCCCATAGGATAGACAGCAGGCGTTTCATAGCCAAACGGCTACGGGCATTAGGTTTACCATCAATAGAGGTCACAGTCAAGTCCACGAAAGCAGTATCTCCATCTGGCTTATGTACATAATGCTTAACCTCTTGTGATCCGTCAACTGCCCTGGCAACAGCCACTCCAACAATCTCTTCACCGTCTTTAACAACGCCAACAAGGTTATTGCGCTCATACCAGGAAAACCAATCCCTGAAGTTAGGCCATCTGGCCTCAGGAACACCGGATGCCTCCACATATTCCATCGCGGTCATAGGCTCTTTTGCACCTCAATGGTGTCAGGATTTGCCGCTGCCGTGATCTGGCGCACAGCCATCTTATTTGCTGCGCTTGTGATCTTGATATTGAGCAACCTCCACTTCTCGTATGTCCGAAGATCGCTTGCAAGCCTTTTCTTTACAGATGTTGGCAATACGGCTGGCAGAGTGAAATCAAGGGTAAGGGCTGCGCTTGAAATGTTAAGATTGGGCTGAACATCAATATCGCCTACGTCAATGTCACGCTGGATCGATACTGATGCGTCTGTTGAATACGAGTCATCAAACACAACCTCAAAGTGGCTTCCGTATTTGTTTGAGAAAGGATCACCAAAGTTAAAGTCCTTTGTTCGGACATAGGATTCATAATCTACACCGGCATCCTGGTAGTCTGCGGTTGTAACCTGTGCAGGAGTCTTGTACCCACTGTACTTATTGATCTGACCAGTGGTTGTTTTCATCATTAACCGCGCACCCTCATCCTCAAAATTGGTCAGCGCAAACTGCATCACATTTGGAGTCCAAGTACCCTCAAAAGCCTGCAATACCGTGTTGTACACAAGGATTGTGTCGTTAACATCATTGGCCTCGCTTGGGAATGCGAGCAGGTACCGGTTGTCGTAGAAGTGGGCTGTACACACATCAATCGCAGACGTGTTGATGGACTGAATAACATCTTTGACAACCTCAGAGATCGGCAAGCCAACCGAGGTAAAGTCGTCAGCCGCAGACCGGATCAACGACCTAATGCCGTCATCGGAAAGGAAAAAGATATCCGAATTGACCTGTACAGCCGTAGCCTCTGCCACGCATCCAATGTTGTTTGAAATAAGTTCAATCGTCCAATCCGCAGCTGTAGTCATGTCTGCTGGTATGGTTACTTGAAATATGCGCCGCTTCTTGAACACGATGATTCGGTTCTGATAATAGGCGACAATGGCTACGATCTCATCGCCGTCGTCACCATTGATAACCGCGCTATTGGCAGAGTCCCACACTGAAGCATCTAGAATGTCGGATGCGTAAAGCGTGTTTCTTTCGGCACCAGATCCAACCGCAAACAACCTATTCCCAGTATTGATTAAAAGCCTTAGATTGCTTGGTGGTGGGCTTGCGGTTGCCGTGGCGGTCGCCCCAGATCCATCCCCAATAATTGTAACTGTTGGTGCGGAGCCATACCCAGACCCGCCATCAACCACCGTCACTCCTGTAACAGCACCACCAGCAACGGTTGTGGTTAATTGCGGGTAAGTGCCACCCCACTGCGGTCCTGTGACAATAGCCGTTGCACTTGTGTATCCAGACCCAGCAGTTGTGACGGTGATTGCGCGAACCTTTCCAGCTTGTCTTGTGACAATACTTCCATCATAATAATAAAGGTCACCATCACCATCGGCCATGTACATCTTGTCATTGAACTGCGCCATCTTTACAGGTGCGTCTATTGCAGATGAAAATCCGTCTGCCCATTGTTGTGCCTCAGAACCCCATGTTCTGTTGACCTCCGACCATGTTTCATCTGCTGGGTGAATATCAGCCGATCCAGTTGAATCAATCGTATAAACACGCCCTTGCGTAACCGTGACAAGCCTTTCAGTTGCAGCCGTGTCATAATACCGCATCCCACCAATCGAACCTTCCGCACTGGTAGCAGTAGTGCAAAAACTGCTTACCCCGCGTCTTGTCTCAAGACTTCCCTTGGGGGATAGGGTCATGTTCGACAATTCGCGAACTTGATTTTCTGCCAATAGGTCTGATTGCAGACCGCTGGCTTGACCACCCGCAAAACTGCGGATGCCATCAAATGCTAGTAAATCATCAAGATTGTCGCTGTAATAGCCCACGTTAAGCAGCCGTGATTTCTTCGGTCATCAAATCGCCAAGGCTAACCGGCGTGATTTGCTTTACGCCGCCAACCTGGCTGAGTTCGTAATTGGCCATCGCCGCAAGATCGGCATTGGCAGTCTGCACAACCGCCTGCGCCTTGGCATACTGCCGTTCACGCTCCAGCGCATCAGCATGGGTAAGTGCAAGCACGACTTGGTGGACATGCGGCAAACGAAGCTCGTCATCAAGCGCGGTCGTTGCAGGAGGAAAATCAACAACAATGTTGGTGCGGGTTAAGCATTTCAGCTTTCCCACAACACGTAAGGTTTCTGTTCCAGCCGTAGCAAGCCTTGGGTAAAGATCAAGCTGTGCAATCCCGCTTGTGTTACGACCAGTAAAGTGATAAAGCACAGGAGTTCCGGTTCTTGTCTCCTCAAGCAGATCAGCATCCTGGCTGACAATGGTTGCCAGATCAATCGGATCAACTTCTGACTTGTCGTAGGAAACTGACAGCGGAGTTTCCACGTTTGAGCCAAGAGTAATGGTGCGGTTGGTTCCAACCGAGTAGGTTGAACTGGTTACAGTCTCACGCCATGGGGCAAAGTTCCATACACGCCGGTAAGCCAAGCTTGCTGATTTTTGTAGAAACACCAAGGTGTCGGAGTCGGTCTTTCCGACTTTTTCGCCTGCGAATTGGGCGATTTCAGAGAGAGTCATTTGTTAATCTTGGTCTGGAGGAAGTGGAGTATTGCCTTCTGAAATCCATTTTAGATATTCTTGATAGCTAGAATTTGCTTCATCAAATGGAATGAATATATTGCTGTCTATTTTATAAACAGTGTTTATTGATCCATCTAAATAATTTTTTATTAACTTATATTGAATCATAATTCTGCGCTCGCATTCCAAATTTCTCCAAGTCCGTTTCTGTAAAGCAATGTTGCATTACCAGCAGTAAATCCAGAAGTAAATCCAGATGCCTGAAATTGGAATCCATCGACACTAATTGATGATGCAACAATTGTTCCAATGGTTGCTGGATGACTCAATGATGAGTTCATAAAAGAAATTCTATTAGTTGTAGAACCAATTGTTGCAAGATTTATTATTGGTGCTGATCTCATTTCCTGCTTGAAAGAAGTTGGGGCATACGCTTGAGAAGTTGAATATGCCTGACCCGCTGCACCACAAGAATATGAATCTCCAATTCTATTTTGATAATACCTCTGACACAACGCCAACTCAGTTCCATACGGCCTACGTTCAAAGTCGGTGGCGGTTGAGCCTGCTTCGAGTTGGACTCCTGTGATGTCGAATGTTGCTCCGTTAGTTCCAACCACAGAAACTGCGCCTGTTGCGGAAAGGTAATTTGCACTAGCCCAAGATCCTGCTGTTCCACTAACTGTAGATCCAGCACCTAGTCCAAAATACAACCTAATACCCAATCCGTTGTCAGTTACCCATGTTCCGCTTGTATCGCCAGCAATCGTTATTGTTTTCTTTTCCCATGTGCTTGCAGAAGATATTGTGTAAGAAAAAGGATACGACCTTGCTATTGCCGAGTTTTGAACAGAACCACCAAATGTCCCAGTTAGGCTCGAATAGACCCAAAATGAAATAGTTATGCTTTTTGCGCCAGATGTTCCCCATCCTAGGTCAGCAGAATTAAATCCTTCAATAAACTGTCCGAGCAGGAAGTAGTCTGAGGAGGTTACGGAATATGCTGATGTTGACGTGATATTTAGAAGGTATGTATTATTGTCTGCTTGTTGCGGATTTGTAACTGTTTTTCTTTGTGCTGTAAGTTTTGATGCTTGTGCTAATTGGAAATTCCACCTGTCTATAGAATATGTATTTGCTATTGGAGTATGCACTGCCCCAGCATTCCTCTGGTCAATCCGCATATCGCCATTGATGATGCGGTTGCGAAAACCAGTCAGCGCAGAGGTTGCCTGCACACTGCCGTCATTGAAGGTTACGCCGTTGGTTCCGTGGATTGAGAGTGACATAGATTATTTTCCTAATGCAATGTAATAAAATGTCTCACCGCTAGAATATCCAGCTGTATTTGTTACAAATCCGCTGGCAACAAATCCAGTTGTTGATATGCTTCCAGCATTCACAATTCTTGATGCTCCTACGTTTGAACAAGAAGCAATAACACAATAAGCAGCGGTTGGAAATGTGCTTGGAAATGATATTGATGTATTGTTTGCGGCTGTTCCGCTTCCCCATTGAATAATCAATCCGCTTGGAAGTTTTTGGTATCCAGATGCACTTAATGAGGCAGTCCAATCGGTTGAAAGAAGTTGAGCAAATGCAATAGAGCCATCTGCCAATGTTGTCGATACTTTGCCATTACTTGCAATGCTAAGAATATCAGCCGTAGTAGCACCGCTGTTCCCCCTCGCCAGCTTGATCGTGCCATCGGGTGAGGACGGCACGGAAAGCGTGAAGTTCTGCGTTGCCGTGGAGGATTGGCCGATTTGGATGGAGTTGGATTTGATTAGGCTCATGGTTAAACCACAGTCCAGGCGGCGTTGGTTGGGACTGTCACAGTTACTCCAGTGCTAACTGTAACTGGCCCAGCAGACATTGCGTTTTTATTTGTTGAAATTGTATAATTTGTTGTAACTGTTTGATCATTCTCATAGAAAACCCTGTCGGTTCCACCACCAGTTGCGCCAGCCTGGGCAAGCGCGGTGGACACCGTTGTAACCCTACCCTTGGCATCAACCGTGATGATAGGTATCGCCGTGGTTGCGCCATAGGTTCCAGATGTTACACCGGACGTTCCAAGCGTACCAGTTCCTTGGCTGATTGTAAAATCTCCTACAAGAGTTGTAGAAAGATTTCCAATCGTTCCAATGGTTATGCTTGCGGTGCTTGAGGTAAGGTTAGGAATCGTTCCGGTCGTAATAGTTGCGCTTGTGGATACCGTGCGGTTACCAGTAGCCGTGCCGAAAGTGATCGCACCAGTGAGGTTTAGATTGGTATAAGTTCCACCCGTAAGCGCATCATCAAACAAATTGGATACAGTCGTCTGCCTGGGAGCATCACCTGCCGTCAAGCTTGCATCGGCAATAAGGATGCTGTCATCCGTTGCAACCGAAGCAAGGCTTGGTTGGTCGGTAATCAATGCCTGGTAGATGTCGGTTCCGTCAATAAGATTGTGCAATCCAGCAGCGGTAACCGTGCCGTTGGTTGCGAAGGTCTGGGAGCGATTGAATTTGATTGCCATATTAAGCCGTCACCCTCCATGCGGTTGCGCTAACAATGCCTGTACCGATTGTTCCTTGTGATGCAGGTCCGGCAATCGCCCACCTAACAACATCGGAAGAAATAACATAAAAACTTGGAACACAATAAAAACCAGCCGCACCAGTTGCAGATCCAATGGAATTTATGCTTCCACACACAAAATCACCAAGTTGCGCACCGGTCACACCAAATGTTCCTGTTGAAGTTCCAGAGGCATTATATGGGCCTACAACTGTTGACGGGAACAACGCCGTTCCGTGTGAAACCTTTGTTACGGTAGGTCCAGCTGATCCAATCCTTGCAGATCCAACAGTTGCAGTAGCAGTTACAGAAAGCGTTCCAATCGTTGCTGTTCCAGTTGACATTGTTACATTTGACCCAAACGTGGCCGTACCATCCACAGCAAACGTGCCAGTGCTTTTAACTCCGGTAGTAGAAATCTGAAGGGCTGAAACACCGGCCTCGTCTCCACTAGCCACGGCAGCCATCGTTGCGCCAACGATATTTGACCCATAGGTCTTGAGAACCTGGTTATAGCTTGTCGAAATGTTCTGTGTGCCTAAAGTGGCCATTTATCCTCCGTTGGTTAGCCTCGACTTCACGAAATCCCAGGCGACGCTGATTATAGCACCTAGTCCGCCTGCCACAAGTAGCATCTTGGTTTTTAACCCCTCAATGGCAGTTACCCTATTGGATAGGTCTCCAAAGTTTGATAAAGACCTTTCAAGCATGGAGATCAGCGTAATTTGACGCTCTTCCATTCTTGCCAAACGCTCAGAGACGCTGGCAACCCTATCTTTAAGGTCATATACCTCATCAAGACTCACGACCCCGACCCTCCAGATACTTTAACGCCACGGCAAGATGGACAACTGCGTCCACAATCTCGTCCCGATTCCGACCTTCTTCCACAATCCGCTTGATGGAGCGGTTCACGCTCAACAGGTGCTTTACCTTCCCGATATACTTGGTCTCCTTGACCATCGTGTTGTTTTCGGTGGCAAACCTCAACGCCTCCTTGAAACAGGCGTACTCCGAGCGCGTCATCAAGAAACGCAAACTCAAATTGGTGAGCCAGGTGGCGATGCGCTTTATCATGGGTTGAATTGGATTCCATCAGCCTCGTCCCTGGTGCTTGCTAAAAGTCGTGCCTTATAGTCGTGGTATGCAGATCGTAGGTTGGCGATAAACTCACGACCTTGTTCAACCTCAAGATTGGTCAATACGCCCAAAGCGGCGTTGCGTTGCCAAACCTCGTCATACCCAGCCTCGGTGATCTTGGCTGTCACAAGCTCACGAATGCGGCTTAAATTTTCTTCGTGGGCTTCTTCGATGGTGCGGGTGTCCTCAAGGAATGAGGTTCCGTCTAAATAATGATGAAGTGTTTTGTGCCCCATATATTAAACGTATTGAAATGACATACATGGAAACATTGTGTTTGCTGGTGCTCCCACATTAAATGTTTCGTGAGTTGTCTGGTTATATGTTGTAGCTGTATAATAAAATGTATACCTGCTTCCTTGCCCAGACACTGAGTTTGAGCCAACAAAACTTTCAAGAAAAAACGGTTGTGATGACGTTCTTATTGTTACGTTTGTTTGTGTTTCTGCCGTCAATGAAAGGTAATAAAATCCACGAACTATATTTGTTGCAGTAACAGAAACATCAATAGTTGTATTTGCCGCTGTTCCTGTTGAGCCTATTCCTCCTATTACATAAGTGGATGGTATTCCGTCCTCACCACATTCCCACATTGCAATATGACAATTAACGGCTGGGGTTCCTGCTCCTGCAACATAATAGCTTAGTTTATCGACTTGACCTGCTGATGGAACATAAACTGGCATAAAGTTTCTAACTTTTGTCCCACTATATCCACCACCGTTATTTTGATATGGATTCCACATCCCTATATATGCGCCAGTTGCAGTATTCTTATATTGAGGGAAAAGAGGAATTTCTGCAAAAGAAGCATCGCTAAACAACCCTCTTGTGTTCTTCCCAGCGGCGGGGGCGGGAACATACCCAGCCGTTCCAGCCGTTCCCGTGCTGGCACCGACCATGTTTACGGGAGTTGTTCCTCCGCCGCCACCAATGAATCCCATGTTATTTCACCCTCCCAGCATCTTCCGCCGCACCCATGTCGGAATAGCGGGGTAACTTGTCCTGAATCGTTCCAGAATCTCCGAAGCATCCGACAAGCCCGAATGGAACGACTAGGATCAGGAGCAGGGCTACGAGGGGCATGGCGATTCT
>Ga0214923_10004877_pt1 | contig 15903 bp, 7 predicted proteins | sample LL1510_MetaG_FD_177993 | JGI IMG/M metagenome (GOLD analysis project Ga0214923, IMG submission 177993) | Freshwater microbial communities from Lake Lanier, Atlanta, Georgia, United States - LL-1510 | ecosystem: Environmental > Aquatic > Freshwater > Lake | place: USA: Georgia | collected 2015-10-15
AAACCTAAAACAAAGTTATCAACAATTAATAATTCTTGGATATCACGGAATGTTACGTAGTGAATCATATCATTGTATGGAATAGCTGCTGTTGGTAATGCAATACCTGTATCACGAGCATAGAAGAATGGTAATGGGATGTTTAAGACATATGCTGGTAATGTGATTGCTGCTGCTGGACCTACAACGGATAATGGGTCAACTAATTCAGCAACGTTACCAATCATATTGTTGTAACCGTTAGCCTTACCTGCTGGGACTGTGAAAGCTGCCCAGAAGTCTAAGTAGTAGGAATCCATACGTTCAGCAACTAAATCGTTGAAAGATAAGTTAATTTCTTTGATTAAGTTGTGACCTAAGTTACGTGTCCAACGTAAAGCACAGTCAGCTAAGTTCCAACCATTTGGAGCAGAAGCTAATGTGACGGATGGGATAGAAACACGTAACCATGTTCTTAATAAGTAATCACCAGCACGGGAAATCTTGTGACCCCAAGATTGACCGAAACCTGGATTACCACCGGAGATGGATAAAACTGTTGGTGCAATAGAGAACCATGTTGCTTTACGGACTCTCTTAACGAAGTATGTGACAGCTTGGTCACCACCATACATGTACTTTTCTGGCTCATCGTATGTGGCTAGGTCAATAAAAGCCGCGGTTAAGTTGCTTGAGGAGGTATTACTTGACATCTGTGTTTGTTTAATATATAGCAAAGAAAATATTTAATTTTTAAAAAAAAATATTTTATTTCTTTTGTATATATTTATAACTTTGCTATTTTAACCAATTTGCTTTATCAATATTTTTTTTATTTTATTTTTATTTTTCACTAATTAAAACTATAAAATTGCAAAAAAAATTAAGGAGAGTTACAAGATCAAAAAAGAACTCATAACCCTCCTTAATTTTTCTTTATTCTTTTCAAGCGCCTTCGGCGCGACAGACCCATCCTGGTCCTTTAATCAAAATAAACAACTTCATCATTTTCATCAACAAAAATTAATTCAACTTTTTGTATTATATCATAATATAAATATTCCTTTGTAAAATGTTCTTTAGGAACATTAAATACATGTTTATTAAGAACTTCTTTTAATTTATTAATTCTTAGTTCGTATTCTACCTTTCTCTTTCTTTTTTGTTTATCAAACATTCCTAAAATTCTTTGTGTCCAATCATTAAATATAGAATATGAATCAGGATTAAATCTGATCATCACTATAGGTCTGTATCCAAAGTCCTGATACAAATCATTTATTCGTTGCTGTTCACATTCTTTATTATAATATTTATGTTGATCTTCATCAATTTCAACAATTACTACATGAGAAAATCTATCAATTACCACATCAGGACGTCTCTTTGAACAACCACCTTGAATTCTTCTATCTGTTTGATCAATCTTAAACTCTTCTTCTAATTCTTTTATTATTTCTTTTTGTTTATACAAAAAGTTTTTATTACTTGAGTGATCTGGATTTAGAAATACAAAACATCCTCTACAATATTTTTTCTCAATCCATGCTGTTGTTAAATTACATACTTCGCACATTTTTCTTTTTACATCAATCATATTTTCTTTTCTATGAGATGCACAATACAAGCCTTTCTTTTGTCCTTTAAAATTAAATCTTCCTGCTATATTACAACCATCTACTAAACACACATCATGTAACACATCAATCATGTATTTAAATTTATGATGTGAACAAAACCTTCCTTTCTTTTGATCTTTATAGTTAAAATAAGCAGCAAGATAACAATCTTTATGTTCACATCTAGCGTGTCGTAAATCTATCATTCCTTTGAGCCTATGATTACTACAATATAAAGCCGTTTTTTCTTCTTCATAATTAAACAAAGGACGTAACTCACAATTTTCAAAGGCACAACGTTTACTTACTACATTAATCATTCCTTTGGATTTATGTTCATTACAATATAATCCTTTTTTCTCTCCTTTAAAATTAAAGTGAGCAGTAATTTTACAATCTTTAAAACAACATTTATATTTTCTGTGCAAAAAATCTATCATTCCTTCAAGTTTATGTTCTGTGCATCTAATAGGTTTTTTTTCATCTGGAAAATTATAAGAAGGTCCAACTAAACAATCTTCAAAATTGCAAACTTTTTTATGAATTTTGATCATATTTTTTAATTTATGTTTTCCACAAAAAATTCTCTTTTTTTCACCTTTAAAATTAAATGATGCAAGTTTATCACAATTAGGATGTTCACATCTTTTATTAAAAACGTCAATCATTCCTTCTTGAGAACATTTCTTGCAATATTTTGGCGATTTTTTTGGAAAATTAAATAATGCACATTTTTTATTACAAACTATACACTTTCCTGAACTTGACATTTTTTATAAAATATTTTATTTATTAAAATAGTTAATTAATAAAAATCAATTAATTAAGGTTCATCATATGTGGCAGAAAGTATATTTATTCTTTTTTATTTTTATAAAAATTAATTAGCTCATCGTAGGTGTCAGCTCAATTTAATTAATTTTTATTAATAAAAAATTAATTAATTATCTTTTTAATCTTACACATTTATATTTATGTTTCTAAATTTGTAAAGTATTTGTTGAAGTATCTTTTTTTTGTCTTTCATGCTTCAAGCGCCGACGGCGCGACGGACCCATCCGGGTCCTTTAAATACTCAGATAAACTAAATCTTTCTTCATTCTCATAATTTTTAAAATGTTCTAAAGGATGTGTTGTATTTTCTTCATGATGACTAAACGCTTTTTGCCATCTTGCTCTTCGATACTTTTTTAACACTTCTAATATCTCTCTTCCTCCTCCGCAATAACTTGAAAAGGATTGATACTCTTTTATACCAGACTCATTTTCAAACTCTAACCAAGTAGCATGGTGACATGGATATGTTGAATAACACATATCTTGTATAATAAATGTTCCTTTCTCAAATCTTTCTGGATACATCTCCAACCAATACTTTAATGAATTCTTTCTTTCTATCTCTCGCTGTATATCGTCCTTCTTTTTTCTCTCTGCTTCCTTCTCTTTTCTCTCCTTTTCTAAAATAGCATTCTCCTTTCTTGATACCTCAGCTCTCTCCTTTCTATACAACTCTATTTTGTAATCATTTAAAAAATTTGAAAATCTCCCCTTCACTCCTTCCTTCATGAAATGAGAGTCAATTTTAAATAAAGTTTCTGGAGAAAGATCTTCTTCTTTGATTTTATACAATTTGGTTCTTAATTCATCAACATCTAACTTGGATAATTCTTCACCTTTCAAGTCGCATAAATACTCCATTTTAATAAAGATATATTTATTTTATAAATATATCTTTAAGCTTATTTATTATTTACAAACCAATTATATGCACAATGAGCAGTAATTAAACCTCCAATTAAATATAATTCATAGGACCCGTATGGGTCCGGTCGGGACTTATGTCCCTTGAAATATTTTAGGAGGTTTTTCAGTCATATATCCAAATTCTAATAAAGATGCAACTATAGCTCCTAACGCAGCAAATACATATCCAAATATACAAATATTTTTACTCCGGGAGCCCTAGGCCCGGTAATTTAGTTCCATTTATAAATTATAAAAGAAATTATTTTATTTGTTAAATAAAAAATATATACAAGAGATTCATGAATCATTGTTAACGAATAAGATTAATATTTTTCTTTAGAGAAAAATATTAATTACTCAAGCGCCGAAGGCGCGAAGGGTCTATTAGTTCCATCCTAATAAATGGATTCTAAATATTAAATCTGTATTAGGAGGGATTGACGCACCTGCTCCTCTACTTCCATAAGCAAGACTTGATGGAATGTATAAGAAACATTCTTCTCCCTTCTTCATACTTGCAACGCCCATGTCCCAACCTTGAATCACTTGTCCTCTACCAAGAGAGAAACTAAACGGTTGATTTCTTTGAACAGAAGAATCAAAGATTTGACCATTTAAGAAATATCCTGTGTAATGAACAACTACATTTGCATGTTGAGGCACTTGTTCTGTTCCCTCTCTAAGAATCTCCTTTTGTAAAGAACTAAATGGAGTTGGAGGGATGTTAGGTTGTTCGTGTTGTTGTGAATTCATGTTTTATATAAAAAAGTGTGTCTTTAACTCATTTTACTTTAATTGAATTTATACAACTTATTATAAGAATACTCAAAATGAATGAATTAATAGAAGTTACTCAAAGAATATATTTTTCAGAAAACAATAAAAAACTTTTAAATTATTTAAACGAAATAACTCAACCTATTTGGTTAAGTTTTAGAAACATTTTAATGATGGAATATTTTTCAAATGAAGAACTTAAAATTGAACTTGAACAATTTGTAAATGATGTATGTTATAATTATAAAACAGGATTTGACCAACTTATATTTATAAATATTCAATTGCAAAATTATATTAAATGTAATGAACTTCCTCTTATTTTTGATGAAGAATTATTTAATTATGTATCTTCATAAGAGTGAATTTTAAAAAAGTGTTTAGAAATGTTAATTTTCGCTAAAATTAACTGACTTTTGTCAAAAAGAATTATTCCTTTCAATTAACTCTCCTCTAAGGAAACCGCTCTCTAAAACAGCTCTCTAAAAGATGTCCATTAAACAAATCGTTTCTCAACACCAATCTTTTGGTAATCTCCTCTCGATTTTTGTTAAAACCCGTAAAGATAAACCTTCTGAACGTAAATTTGTCACCGTTCATTCAGTCAATGAAGACTTTTTCATTGGTAAACGTGAAAAAGATGAACGCGCTAATGATGTCATCTACTATTCTGACATCACTAACATGAAGCTTGACTATAACTTTCATAGTCTTGTTGGTAAAAATGTTAAATTCTATCGACTCATTGATGGAACCGGAAACAACACACCAACACCTTCAGTTGTAATGGGAAGAGTAGACTATATTCGTAGTGAATTTAAAGATGACAAACTCTTTGATTATTTACTCTTCTCAGGAGGCGCTAAAATCATGGTTCATGAAATCGTTAAAACTCCAGAAATTATTGAATCTGTTCCTAAACCAGTTGAACCAAAAGGTGACTCCGGAAACCTTTTGTCTGGTAAATCCTTCGAGTTAACAACTTGGCTTAACGAAAAGGTCACTCTCACTTTTGATAAAAAGATGGGTAATGAAGTCTTTCTTAAAATGTTTGAAAATGACTATATCAAGTTTGAGAAAGGATATAATCATCGAATGAGTAAAGTTAGCAAAGTAAATCTTGATGAATACATTGATAAAATTGTCAAGATTTCTTATGTCAAGAAAGATGGTAACGTTAACAAATTACCATTCTATTTTACTGGGTTATTAGAAATTAGAAATGGTAATAAGGTTTACATGTCAAATACTTATGTTTGCGAAAAAGAAGATGTTTGTTTTGTTGAACATCCAATTGACTCTTCTCAATCTTTTAATATTGAAAAACTCAAAAAGATCTCTCAAAATAGTGATGTCATCATTTGGATTCAATATCCTCAATCAGAACAAGGTATCAGTATCAGAGCAGTTTTTGATAGACTTCTCAAACTTAACACCAAGTTTGGAGAATATTACATCTCAATTCTTATTGAAAAGGATACTCTCAAAATTAAAGAAAATGGTCGTCAAGATATTGAAATTACCCTTTTTAATGGAAAAAAGATTAGATGTTGGTATTGCGGAACATATGAAGTTGGAAACAGAAGATACATTAGTGTTTTGATTAATGCTAATAGTGTTTTGGATAATACAGTTGAAGGAATTAGAGAAGAATTTAAGAATTTCAAAATTAGACAAGACACTTTATTTATTGATGAACCTCTTGATGCTTTTGAAAATGAAGATGGAGTTATTGATATTTTATCTAAAATAGATTTTGAAGGATTTAAAAACAAATACGTTTGTGTCGAAAAGTTTGATGGAGAAAAAGTAGAAGGATCTCTTGATATTAACAGTGATAAAGATGGAGTTATTGGATTAACAAATACTGGTTATGATTGGAAAATTATTAAAAAAGTTGATGTTAAAACTATTGAGAAACTCATGATTCATGAAGAAATCCAAAAACATATTAAAAATAAATCTCCAATTATATTTAAATATTTTGACATGTTAACTTATATTATCATTCCAACAGATTTGTGTTTAGATCAAAATGGCGAAAAATATATTATGATTGGTAAAAAGATAGATGAAAAGTTTGAAGTCAAAAAAATGGAGCTTATTAAAAATGATTTAGATAAGTATATTAATAAAAATGTAAAGCTTCAATATTTACAAAGAACCAATAATGGATTTGAAAAAACAATCGTTACAGGATTATTAACATATAAAAATGGAGGACTTTACATAGATGGTAAATATATAGGTATTAAAGCTGATGTTATTAGTTGCGAAGTTGATATTTGCTCTGGTAAGTATGAATATTTAGTAACAAAATATGTCAAGTTAGAAAAGATTGATGGAAAAAAGATGGAAGGTTACTTTTCTATTCAAAATAATGGAGAATATTGTTTAACCTTGGGTGAATATAGTTGGAAAAACATTAATCCTGATGAAGTAAAATCAATTGAAGAGTATTCACGTGATGAAGGAATTATTCAGATGGCAACAGATCTATCAAATTTACTCCTTGCTAAATACTTTATTCCTCAAGAATATATTGATCAATTACAACAAATTAGTGAGAAAAAAGTAGAATCAAAACAAATGGATATTATTTATGAAAAGATTAAAGATCACATAATTAAGACTCTTACCAAAACAAATAAAATAAAAACCAATAAATTTGCTGCATTGTTTGTTTCTAAATTTTTAGAAATTTATTTAGAATACGCTAAGAAACACATGGTTAGTAATGTTGATGATGTTCAAAAAATATTAGTAAAAGTTGATCAAATGTGTCCATTATCTTTTAATGTGTATACTTTAAAGAAATGGAAAGGATTAATGGTCAACACTCGTTACCGTGTGTTGTATCGTCAAAAAGAGAAAGAAATTAGCTTTATATCTTTCTATATGAAAGAAGATAAAGAATATGTTGTTGTCATTGATCACTCCGATGATAATAAGACTAAAACATTCTTCACAGAATATATTACATTTAAATAATGGATTTTAAAGGTTCCGTAATGGATTCTTATGGATCTTTCGGGAAATGCTATTAAAGAATAAAATATAATTTAATCTCTTTAAGAGATTAAATTATTAAAAATTAATTGACTTTTACTTTTTATCATTATTATTTTAAAATGAATAACGAATATAACGAAGAAGGATTTAACAAATCTGGATTTGACAGGCAAGGTTATAATACATTAGGATATAATTCTTTAGGATTTGATAGATGTGGATATGATACTTTAGGGTTTAATCTTAAAGGATTTAATAGACAAGGTTTTAACAAGAATGGGTATAATGAGAATGGTTACGATAAAGATGGATATGACGAAGAAGGTTATGATGAAGATGGGCATGATAAAGATGGTTATGGAAAAGATGGTTATAATAAGAAAGGAAGTCATAAAGATGGTTATTTACATGACGAATATGGACGTTCTCCAACATATTATGACTATTATTGGAGTGGAGGAGATGATGGAATAAGCTCATTTAAATATGATGTAAATGGATATGATAGGTATGGATACAATCATAGAGGATATAACAAACAAGGCTATGATAGAGATGGAATTAATCAAGAAGGTTTTAACGAAGATGGATTTGATGAAGAAGGATTTGATGAAGAAGGTGCTAATAGAGATGGATTTGACAAAGATGGAATTAATGTTTATACAAATACGATTTATGATGAAAAAGGATTTGATAAAGATAGATTCAATAAAGACCGCATACATGAACTTACAAATACAAAGTATAACATTGATGGATATGATAAAGATGGATATGATAAAGATGGATTTAATGATTTTGGATTTGATAGATGTGGATTTAACAGAGAAGGATTTGATGAAGACGGATTTCACAAAGATACTGATACAAAATATAATAAAAATGGTTTTGATGAATATGGTTATCATAAAGATACACATACACATTATGATAAAGATGGATTTGATAAAGATGGATTTGATAAAGATAAAAATCAAAAAGAATAAATATTTACAAATGATTCCGTATGGAATCGTAGAATAATTTAATCTTTTCAAGAGCCTAAGGAGCGACGAACCCCTTCGGGTCCTTTAAGAGATTAAATTATTAATTTTATATTAATTTGAAATTTGGATTTGCATTCTCACCGTAATGTTTAACAAATTTTGTGAAACTGTTGTCCCAGTAAAAACAGAGTCCGATGCTTTATATGGAGTTGGATCAAATTGGATGACTTCTCCTTCGGGATCTATTAATTGAAATCGCATATTATAAAACTCAAATGAAAACTTAATTCGTGGTTGAATATCAAGAGAAAGCGTTGTAAAATTTGATGTGGTTCCAGCATAACTAATTGGGAATTGAAAACATGCATTTGTTCCCGTATTAATATTATTGTCATACACCAAATTAAAATTGTTAATATCAACCGCTTGCTGATCATTTTGGTTAAAGATCTTGAGATATAAATAAGGAAGATCATTCAAGTCTCTTGTTCCTCCAAATGTTGAGTTTCTTATGAGTCTATTTGGAATTGTAAGAGTTAGCTTTCTAATTATAAAATAGTTTGATTTATAAAGACTTCCAGGATAAAATTGATATGTATAGTAAGCGCTTGCATTTTTATTATTGATTAGTAAATAAGGATACTCATCTGTTGGGATTGAGTATTGTGATGAGTCATAAATAAGTTGAGAACCTGTGATACTGTATTGATACGTGACTGGAATGTTAACAGTTCCAGTTGAGGAGGTTAGAGTGATATACATATTCTTTGCTGGAGTGAAATTTTGATAATCAATGTTAATAATACCACCTGTTGATCCGGAAGAGTAAAGTAAATATCCATTTGTAGTTGTTTTAGAAAGATTGCATCTGTAGTAATTTAAGTCTGGTCTGATGAATTGACCAGTGTTAGAATAATTAATAAAGTTACGATTCAGTTTTGATGTGTCTATGTATTGATTTAAGATAGTGTAAAAGGAATTATCATTAATGAAACTATTTCTGATTTGGAATGAGTTGTTTAGAAGTGTGTCTGGATTATTTCCGATGAGATAGTCATAATAGTTTGTGTAGTATCCTGCACCAGTGTTAAGTCCAAGTGGATAGTAGTGTTTGATGCTAGAGTAGATTTTATTGTTAACATCGGTATATTGACTGTTATGTTTATAAGAGACTAGCATTGTGTTTTTAATGAGAGGAGTGTAGTCTGTGATGTCTTGAGCAAAGGTTCCATCTTTATTAAAAGTTTTTATCGAGCTTTGATTTAAACTAGAAAATATTATCGGAAGAATAAGTTTATTTAAATTAGGATAAGTTTTTATGTCATTAATATTTATATAACCAACTGATGACGGAAATTCAATACGTTGAGATGAGATATAAACTCCAAGATAAGTAAATCTGTAAACAAAAATATATTGTTGAGAAATTGTATCAATTTGCGAGTATGTAACTTGAACTTCTTTTCCTGTTGAGTCTTGACAACTAAGTTCTTGTGTATCTGAAATTCCAATAACTGTGATTATTCCATCTGTAGAATCAATGTCAAAAACATATGCATTAGTAAGAGGAATTTTAGAGAAAAAAATAATTGTCCAAGCTATACTTCCACTTGTTGTGAATGCATGAACAGCTGAACAGACTGATGATGTATTATTAGTTATATTAATAATATTGTTAAGAATGGATGATGGATTAAGAGTAGAGTTGATAGCTTGATATGTTTGAAGAGAAAATGAGTTAAAGAATACACTCATTAAGAGAAGTTCGGATGAGTTGTAATATTGATAACTAAGACGTTCTGTATAGTCATCAAGATTTCCTATTAAAGGCGTAGCCCAAATCCATTCTCCTGTAAAAATATTGAGTTTTGCTAAGAAAGAGTTATAAACTGTATTTTTAGATTTAAAGTAGTTATATACACCTGAAGGAGCATATTGTGAAAAAGCGATTGATTCTTGCCATCCTCCAATACAGTAAATATGTTTTTTGCTGTAATCAAGAACAAAATTACTTATATTAGTAAATAGACCAGGATCAGATGATTTAGAACCCATGTAAGACAACCATCCATTTGAACCGTCTGCATTAAATTTGGTAATGAATGCACTTCCATTGATAGGAATTCCTGAGTATTTGTTAATAGTAGTTGAAATATTTTGATTTCTTCCAGCAAACTCGGGATTTGACATATCATAGATGTAATATAAATAATTATTATTTATATCTGGACCTGTAGCTCCAGTGGTTCCGGCTGATGGAACTGGTCCCGAAGGATATGCTCCACCTGGTCCACTTGAATAGTAACAATTTGCATATAGAAAAGAAACATAAGTTCTATTTTCATTTTGACATACAGTAACATTTAGAACTGGATTTTCATTAAAATTATCTTGCAGAACAACATTTGAAGTATCTAAAATAGGATTAGTTGGTGTGTCTGCTTTATAAATATAAATTGGATTTGGAGGAAAAAGTCTGTTTAAAAAATAAGGAACAACAATGTAAATTTTTTTATCAATCTTATTAAAAAAACTTTGAGAATTATGTGTATATCCAATAGTTTGTAAACCTTGTTTTGGTCTAAACCCAAGTTCATCATAAACTAAAGGATTAGTAACATTATAAAATCTTGTTGATGTTAATTGACAAACATAAAGAGTAACATTATAATTTGGATCTTCATAGTAACTCATACCATTAGATGTTGTTGTAATAACTAAAGCGACAGTAAAAGCGCTACTTACGGGGGATGGAATTGGAGCATAAGGATTTGTTATTTCAACAGAGTTTAATCTTCTTGGAGCTCCAGATGTTAGTAAATTTGAATATCCGATTAGATGAAGATAATATTTATTTAGAAGTGTATAATAAACAAGAACAGCTCCTCCTGTAAAGTTAAATGATCCCGCTGACGGAGATGTTTGATTAATATATATCATAGAAGTTATTTCACCTGAGGTAACTATTAACTTATATATTCTAATTATATTATTGACAAATACAAAAACAGCATATTTTTCATTATTATATAAATATGTATTAATGTAAACAATTCCTCCTAAACTTATATTTTCTTGATAAAGAGGAGTAATTGTGTTTAAAATATCGTTATAAAAGTAAATACCAAGTTTATTGTAGAATCCAAAAAGGATATAAATTCCGTTACTTTCATCAAATATAAAAGTGTTATATCTGGTTGCATACAACCCAAATGGTCTATTAGGATGAAGAGTAAAATTAAAAGAGCTTATATCTAAAATTTTTCTTTGAATTGTATAACCAATATTTGAAATGTCATCAATAAGAACTGTTTTATTATTAATTGTAAAAAGAAACATTTTTTGTTTAAAATTTGGAACACTTAAATTATTATAATTTTTTGGTGTATAATTAAACTGGTGTATACATTCTTGACTATTTGTTCTTACATATTGTCCAATATTTTTTGTAACATACTTTTGCTTTAACGTTAATGAATTAGAAACAATAGGCTGTGACTTATAAAAAAACCAACCATTAATATCACTTCCACCAATACCAATGATACTATTATTATAATCAATATTCATAATATGTTGTAATAAATCATCTCCAAGTTGATATTGGACTCCAAAAGGTTTCATATTATTCACATCTGTAATATCCCAATTTGTAATGTTTGGCGAACCACAAGCAAATAAATTGTCTCCTACATAACTAAACGGATTTAGTTTACTTAAATTATTATTTATACTTGTAATATATGTTATTGTTGGAAGATTTGTCACATCATAAAAATAAGAAAGAGTATTATTACTATTCATACTTACTTGTAAAACTCTTTGTCCAGACTTATAATCAATTATTCCTCTAAGTTGTGGCCACGAAGGTCCCAATGTTAAGACATCTCCATATTGAGTTAAAGTATTTGTAATTGTATTCCATTTTATTAATATAATTGGCATAATTAATTTAGCTCCGGCAGATGCATTTGATTCAAACATAATACACCAAATATCTGTTCCACTCGGAATAGCTACCATACAATCATTAAGAATTCCTTGTAAACCTCCCCTTGACAAAGGTCTTGTAATTGGATCTGAAGAACCAGTAATACATCCTAATAGAGGACCTGTAAAACAAATAGTTTGTCCAATATTAGTGAGTGTGTCAAATTTGTGAATTAAAATTTGATCACTTCTATAAGATCCAGGAGATCCATAAGCTCCTGTAAAAATACCACATCTTTGAAATGTATAAATATCTGTATTAATGCTAGTTGATGTTATACCAGCTGGATAAAAACTTGGACTTGGACCGCTACTAAATCTTGCAAAAAGTGTTCCTGTTGCTCCTGTTGGATTTAATTCATAAACTCTTGATTCATATGCAACCCATGATCTTGAGCTATCCACCATTGTAGGAATCATATAAGCTTTATTATTTACTCTTAACATATCTATTCTTCTATTTCCAATTTGCTGATATATTGCTCCAGTATCTTGTTGAGTATAATAACTTCCTAAATATTTAATTCCTCCAGTTGAATTTACTTTATTAAATGTTACAAATGAAGCTCCTGTAGATCCAACACCTATTGTATTTTCCATATCCCATGGAATAATACTTGTATATTCAACACTATTTCCTCCTGTCATGTAAAATATAAGATTATCGGTTCTTGATATTGATTGAGTATTATGTGTATCGGTTGACAGAAATGGAAATTGTAATGATGAATATGTAGGTTTGAATGTTGTTGTATTTCCGGATATATATACATTATTTACCTCATCCACTCCTATATTAAATCTTCCATTATCTTTCGTTTTTTCAATTGAATAATCACTATATAACAATTCATATCCCCACTCTCGCGCCTCATACTTATATGTGCTTCCATCGGATATATTATATCCTGTTATCAATAAACACTCACTTCCATTTGCAGGCTCAGATATATTTGCTAGAGTTTGAATTGTATTATTAATGTATTGATTTATTGTTACACTTGCCGAAAAATCAAATGCCCAAAATATAATATCGCTATTACTTGGAGACACTCGAATTGTGCTTCTTGTAGATATATTTTGATGACTTGAGATTGACCCAGTATAATCAGATAAAAAAGTCATCCATCTTAATGAATAGTCACCATCACTTTTATCTAATATCGCTAAAAATGGATTATCTAAAATATTAAATCCAGTCAAACTCACTATTGTATAACCCGTTTGAGAAATAATTGTATTTGGAAACTGAAGAACAGGTTGAGGTTTATACATTATGTTAAACGTATCTAATGAAGATTGTAAATTTATTATTCCAGAAAGATAAATACTATCATCGTTCTCAATATAACTAAATATCTCTGCATTTTGTATTTGAATATTACTGTCCAAATAATCAGGATCTATACTTACCGGAGAATATAATTGATTTTGATTAACTGGTTGTCCTAACACACTTGTCCCTGTGTTGCTTAGCTGAAACGTCACTCCAAAATCACATGGATTTGGATACTTTTCCACATCTCTAAATTTACTGTCAATCTGCAAGTTATAAGTCAATTGACTCATTATTTACTTTCTTATAAGAAAGTAAATAAATTAAATAAATTTTATTTAATTCAAAATTATTACATGTTAAAGAAAGTTTTGATTAACTTATTTTCTTAAGTTGGAACTCTGTAAATTCAAGAAAAGCTTTTAACGTGGCTTTCTTTATATCTGTAATTGAATCCGATTCTTCAACCTCCGGATAGTTTGTTTCCGGTTCATCTGGATTAAGTGGTTGTTTCTCATTAAAATATGTTAGCGCATCCATGAAAAATGTCGGCTTCATCTTATTTATAAACTCTATCATTGTCTCCTTTCTTACCTCTCGAGACATTTCTTCTTCCGGCTCAAATAAGATTTCATACATCTTTATCTTATCCTCAAAACTCTTGATCTTATTTTGTATCAATTGTCTTTCAGTATCATCCATAGCATCTTTCATCTCCTCCTCTAATGGCTCTCTCCATTCTTCCTCATCATACTTTGCATTAAATAATACCTCAGAGATTTGTGTAAAAAGCTTTTGTATTGTCTGCCACTTCACTTCCGCATCATCTCTCATATCTATTAAAAACTTCTTCACAAGAAGTTCTGTTTTCTCCTCCCTCTTCTCTTCCTCCGTCTCGCATAAATATCCTAACTCTTTTACATACGCTCCAAATGCCGCTGTCAAACTTCCAACCCAACCTTGATTACAAACATCTTGATTTAAATGTTCTTTAAACATTCTTGTAAATTGTGTTACAAGTGTCTTATACATCTCTTCTTGATTTATTGCTTTTCTAATTTCAAGCCACACTTCTACTAACACTCTACACAACTCCACTCTTTCCTCCGGCGGAAGTCTTGCAGCAGCTCTATTTTGGTATATCTCTCCAAACCCATAATATCTTGCATCGGTTGGGGATATTCTACACTTAAAAAGTTCGGATGTAGTAACTGTATTGTCTGAGACATATCTTTCTCTTGCATCTTCTCTACTTTCTACGGTATCTTCAAATGGTTCCGTTTCAAAATTTTCTTCAGCAATTTTACGGGTTTCATCTTCTATCTCTTGTGCAATATCATCAATTGTAATTCCCGCATTATTTTTCCAATTTTCTCTCAATAACTTTAATCTACAATCTGTCTTTTTAATCACGGATTTATTGTGAACATTTGATGCGTCATGTTGACGAATAAACCAATCAGGTGGTGGAGGAGCTTGTTCGTCGATGTTTTGCATAGCCCACATCTCTCTCCATGCCTCAACAACTTCGGGACTTGGCTCTATTCTTGCTAAAAAGTCTACAATTGACTCTTTTGTTATTAATTCGTGATGCTTTTTCAAAGCGGGAATAGATTCTCTCAAGGTGATATACATGTCAAATGTGATTTGTAGATCTGGAATTTTATTAATAAATTTCTCAACTTCAGATTTAAAGTATCTTATTGCAAACTCGTATAAAGGTCTATGTGATTGATCATCTAATTGAGGGTTTAAGTCTTCTAATGTATAATAGATATTTTGAAAAAAGTCGGAAGAGAAACGTTTTTGAGTTCTCACTAATAATTTAACAAAGTCAAAATTGATCTCGAAATCGGTTGAAAATTGAGTTACATCATTTAAATCCATATTTCTTAACATTGCTCTATTTGGATTGATGTGTCCAGAATTAAGCAATTTATTTATATAACGTGTAGTAAAGAATCTATCCGCAAGTGTATTAGGATTTTCTTTTATATAAAGAAAAAAGCGTTCATAAAGTGCCGGAGAAATATCCTCAATCTCAATATCTGAGAACAGTTCTAATATTCTTCTTGACACCATTACATCTTGATGACTATCTTCAAAAAGTGACTTCAATAAGTCTATTACATCAAGTTCTGGATACGTCGCTATCTTTTCATCCGTTGAAAGCATTTTAGCAATAATAATTGCGTGAACTTGATTTGCATTCATCACCGCAAGCCACTTCATACCTATTAAAATTCTTTCTCTGGTAACAGAAGAAAGGTTAACGATAGAAGCTAAATCTATCCATCCTTGTTCAATTTCTGTCATTTCTTCGTCTGGTATAGTGGAAACAATTCTTTTAAAGTGAGTTAAAACAGTAAAGACAGCGTCGGGAATAGCTTTGATAAATGTTGGATTTTCTCTTAAAAATTTAACGAGGTGAATAATTTGATCAAATTGGTAATATTTTTCACATTCTAAAATATCTTTCAAATAATTTGTGAATTGAAAAACACCTGTTTGGACAACT
>Ga0214923_10004878_pt1 | contig 15900 bp, 13 predicted proteins | sample LL1510_MetaG_FD_177993 | JGI IMG/M metagenome (GOLD analysis project Ga0214923, IMG submission 177993) | Freshwater microbial communities from Lake Lanier, Atlanta, Georgia, United States - LL-1510 | ecosystem: Environmental > Aquatic > Freshwater > Lake | place: USA: Georgia | collected...
CCCGACCCTTGACCACCCCCAGCGAAACCGGGTGACATGGGCCGCGAGTAAATTAATGACCAAAACCGCGCCAATCACCTTACCCCCAGGTAGAATCGGAACCGACACTCCCCCCAACGAAACAGTCACCCAATAACAATCAATATAAAGTCGCTTGGCTTCAAAAACGCCAATCGACGCCTGGGCCATGGTCATTAAAAATACCAACAGCGACATCAGAAGCAACAACGCAACCGTCAGCCGTAACGAACTAAGCCCCTGGATAATCTTACGCATTAATCCGTTACCTCCACTGATGCAAGAAATGCATCAAACTGGGACCTCAAATTCATGAGTGGTCCGGCCGGACCTGTAGCCTTCACGAACCATGTGTCGCTGCCAATGATCGCAATGGCTCCCATCACGCCTTTCCCTGTCGTTGGATTAACAAATGATGCCAGGTCAAACGTATATTTACCTCGGACCTCTCGACGAATGGACTGTCTCATTTCGGCGTCCGATAAGGGAGACAGCTGAAGTTGCCCCCGCCATCGATTAACATTCGATACACTGCCACCGGCATCACCCGGCAACGTAGTTACCGTCACCACGACTTGATGATCCCCGTTACCGATTTCGTATTGGGCCAAACGCATAGGCCCCGGTGCCACCGGCGCCCAATGGTCGGGCAGCTTAACATGAAATCTAGAGGCATTTTGAGCCGACGTCGAGGTCGGTCGGGCCGCCACCGACTTGGGAACGTCCACAACAGTGACTTCAGATGATTGACACCCCATCAGAACGAGAGCAAGACACACAACACCCAATCGATAGTTCATTCGCGCCATCCTAACTTTCTATTTATGCCGCTCAAGCAGACCATCTCCACCAGGCCGATCCCATCACCACCGACAGAGAATCTGTACCAAATAAGAGAAAATGATTTCAGAGCCAAGCATCTCAGCTACACGTAAAATACCCGGTCAATTCTAGCTCCCAAAATGGGATTTTACCAAGGCACAAACCTCATTCGGAAATTGGGCATGGACCCAATGTCCAGCGCCCTGAACCAGATCAACACGAACGTTTGAAAAGCACCGTTGGATTACAGGATTACCCTCCGCAACCCGATATTCCGAATCAGAGCCCATTATAAATTGGGTCGGAACAGGAATGGTCGCATCGAGTGTCGGAGCCGCTAAGATCGACTGATACTGATCGGATAACACCTTAAAATTAAATTTCCATCGGCTTGCGCCCGGAACCACCTGTAACCCCTTCAATAAAAACTGACGCAACGCGGAATCGGAAACAAATTGACTCATCAACCAATCGGCTTGAGCCCGGGACTCCACGGTTAACAGATCCACAGCGTTGAGCGCAGAAAACACGGCATCGTGATGGGGCGGGTACTTAATTGGATAAATATCCACCACCGTGAGTCGATCGACAAGGTGTGGCTGAAGCGCGGCCACCTGCATCGCTGTTTTTCCGCCCATTGAATGACCTAGTAATTGCACTGAATGCAACCCCAATGAGTCGCTCAATCGAATGACATCTAGCGCAAGTTCGGTGTAACTGTGTGTATCTGAATGAAACGACCGCCCGTGATTCCGAAGGTCCAACACAAACACATGATAATCATGAGCCAATTGCTTCGCGACCGAGAGCCAATTATCCCCGGACCCGAATAGCCCATGAAGAATGAAAACCGGGGGACCATTACCGAAATCTTGAAAAACAAGTTGTGGATGCATGAATGAAATCATATAATAGGAGCTTCGAAAGCGGGAATAGCTCAGTTGGTAGAGCATCAGCTTCCCAAGCTGAGGGTCGCGAGTTCGAGTCTCGTTTCCCGCTCCACTATCTTGCCAGTCTCAATCTGGCACGGTAGAGTGAGACGCCTTCGACGCAACATTTGAGCCGTTAATCAATTTATTAAGCGTCATTTGCGAATTTTTGGATCCGGTAGCTCAGTAGGTAGAGCACTTGACTTTTAATCAAGTGGCCGAGGGTTCGAATCCCTCCCGGATCACCACTCTCATTATTCGTATTTAAATTATTCACACTGCCCACTATAATCGCTTTCAGTCTGAGAACATCAGCCAAATTTCCACACTATTTTTTAGATATTGAAAGGGGCATCATATGATTCACCGGAATCGATTTATGCGAGCGTTGTGTATCGTTGCAATTCCACTATTACTTTCGGGATGCGGACAAAATATTTTTTCCGGATTAGCAGGGAGCGCCGAGCAAAGCACAGATGACCTCCTCAAATCCGGAAACTTTTCAAGCGCCAAGGACCAAGCCACCCAAACCATCGCCGAGTTAGCCAGCACAAAAGGTGACGAATTCCAGAAAGCGTTGAACCAAAAGGCAGTAGCCATTCTTGGAGAAAATCAAAGCCTACCGCAACAGTCGTTAGGAATTCTCGCTGATTTAAAAAACAATCCGTCTAGCAACATCGTCGCCTCGATATCGAACGTCATGGGAATCAGCCCGAGCGAATCGGCTGTCGCTGCCGATCTCCTAAATTACGCGTATGACATATCATCGAGTCTGAACGTCACGATCATTCCCGACGAAATCAAAACAATCCTTGGCATCTCATCATTTACCCCAAAATTCTCGGCGATGTCGGGGAACAATAACGAGAGTTTAAGCCCCTCCCTGAATTCGACGGCTCAATTCAATCGCGGGTTTGCTAATGCGATTGTGGTGATAAAAATGGTCACTCGATATCTCGATATTTCATCGTCATCAGACTCCCTCGAAGTTACTTTAAATTCAACCGCCGTTGGCGAATCTATCTCGGCTCGCGACGTCATGATGTATCTGAGCAATCCGCCTAAAACAGCGTACTACTATTCGACAAATGCGGTTGATGGATTGACTAAGGCGGGGATACTAACCAACGATCAACAAAAAATATTTGATAAAACAAAAATAATTGGAACGAATATGCAGTCACTTCGCGCCATCGCCGAGAGCAATGATTCCGGCACGTTTTATGTGACCGACACAAACGGAACACATCTTGAGAATTCGAGTATCGTGTTTTACTCATCTGACTCCGACGCGACCCGCGAAGAAAAGTATCTCGACGCCACCCGCCGTATTATTCAAGCGATTAAATTTAAGGACTAATTTATGAGACACTATAAGCACTTCGAATCTTCCTACATACTTCGCCAATTAGTGATCGGATGTTTGGTGACGGTTAGTTCGATAGGGACCATCTATAGCGCCGACAAGGACATCGCCATATACACGATCCGGGAAATGAGTATGGGCGGTGCGGTCACAACAATCACCCATGATGACGCCGCGTTAATGTTCAACCCAGCCGGTTTAGCACGTATCAAAGGCACCACCGTCAAAGCTCCCCGATTGACCGCAGCGGTTGGAACGGAATTCGTGAATTCGTTTAGTAAACTGCAAGACCTTAAATCAGTGGATTCGGACGGATCCGAAATCGTTAATCAACTAATTGGAACAAATGGCAGCCTTCGGATTGGACTGGCGCCGTTGATTGCTGTGACATCGAAAGGTATCGGAGGATCGCTGTACGGCGGTAGTGATATCAACTTGGCCATTAATCATGATGGATCATTTGATATGTCAGGATATGTCGACGCTGTCGCGGCAGCGGGAATCGGGCGAACGTTACAATTAATGGGTCAAACGTTCGATGTTGGCATTTCACTTAAAGCCATTTCGCGATCAAATCTGTACGACAAACTGACGGGTAACTCCGCCATTTACCTTTCAGAAGCAGATCTCATTGCAAGAATTAATGATGAGACTCTAAAAGATGCGTTTTCACAATATTCCGCACTTGGAATCGGCATTGATATTGGGGCACTCATGGACGTCTCCATCGCTTCCATTCCTGGAACGGTTGGATTTGCTGTGCGCAATATCGGCGCGACGCTGACGGGAGAGCAAGAAGTAGGCACGGGAAATATTATAAGAACCCGAACGGTATCCGAGAGTTTGCCATTAATCGCAAATATTGGACTTTCATTAAAACCGTCTGTACCACTTATCGGTGAATTATTGCTCGCCGCAGACTACCGGATAAACCCAGCCAGCAATTTTTTCAACGGGTTGAGGATGGGCGTAGAAAAAAAACTATTTTTTGACACCGTCCATTTACGGGGTGGGATAAGCCAAGGCTATATCGTTGGAGGGCTTGGTATTGATCTACGGGTACTGCATTTAGATTTTGGTTATTTTGCCAGAGAATTAGGGACAGTCCCCGGGCAGGTACAGGATCCCATGATGTGTGCGGAACTCGGAATCCTATTCTAAAACTCGACAGGACAGGTCGTGGTCGATGTAATTGACAATCGGTATCTCAGCATACTTCGAACCCACATTTCAGATGAGCGACTCGCACACAGCCTGCGGGTCGCTCATACGGCATCTGAGATGGCAGTTCATTTCAAGATAGATCCGGAGCATGCCATTTTAGCCGGACTTTTGCACGACATCGCGAAACAAGAAACGCCAGTCACCATGACCGAACGAGGAATCATCGGATCAATCGAAACACGAAAGACTTACGATGACTTCAAGTCGATTTGGCATCAATATGCGGGTGCCGACTACGTTGCTCATTATTTTCCGGACATTCCCCAGAGTGTATTATCCGCCATTCAATCGCATACAACCGGGAGTCCCAACATGAACCTAATGGACCAAATTATCTACCTCGCCGATGCGGTGGAGCCGGGCCGGACCTACCGGTCACGAGAGGATCTTTATCGACTCAGTTTTGAAAATATCGACCTCGCCTGCTTCGGAGCCCTGGCGTTGTCAATGAGCACACTGATCACCAGCCAACGCACGATTCATCCTCAATCGGTCGAGGCATACAATTTTTACCTTAGGAAAGTTGGGGCCGGTAATGCTAAAGTAGTGGCCCGAATTTTACACCTCTAAAGCACGTCAGCAATGGTAACTTCAAAAAAACATCTGTCTCTGATTTCCAGATTTCGCGTCAACTACCGAAAAGCAAGCCGCCAATGGTGGTTTGTTTTTGTACGAATTCCAGTGTACACGAGCGTGTTGTATCTCATGCTCGTCATCTTTTTATCTACCGCATTCAGTCGGGCCTATCTATTTGAATTTTTGCTGACCATAATACCCAAGACCCGCCTGAATGGGGTCAACGTATTGTTGATGGGCATCGACAACACTAAGGATATACAACGTTCAGATACGATCATGGTACTCCACCTTGATGCCGACCGACATCGAATCGGTGTGCTTTCAATACCACGAGATTCCCGGGTAAACGTTCCTGGGGTTGGATTAACCAAAATTAACCATGCCTATGCGTATGGCGGCCCCCCCCTACTCAAATCAACTGTCATTTCATTTTTAGGGATCCCAATCGACTACTACATCAAAGTCAATCTCGGCGGAGTCCAAGAGCTGGTAGACGATCTCGGGGGGATCGACGTTAATGTCTCCAAAAACATGTATTACGTTGACCAAGCTGGCGACCTATTTATTAATTTAAAAGCCGGGCAACAGCATCTTAATGGAAGCAAGACTGTACAATTTATTCGATTTCGTCATGACGGGACCTCAGACATTGGTCGAATTCAACGGCAACAATTGGTGGCTCAGTCATTGGCGGATCGCATGGTAGATCTGGGGAATAAACTCGATATTCCTCGAGTAATAACTAAATTGGGTTATGAAATGGAAACCGATATGTCCGGCAAGGAAATAGCGGGATTCGCCGTCCAATTCAGGGATGCCATTCGCGAAAAGAACGTCGATACCGGTACCGTGCCAGGGGACGTCGCACTGATCGGAGGGGTATCGTATTGGAAACCCAATATTTCAGAGATGGACAAAACCATAAGCACAATACTCATGGGAATCGATGGAAGTAAGGACCAAGTCGTTTCAAAGGTCGAAACGAGCGACAGCGACGCGAGTCAAGATAGGCGACGGAAGGTAACCCTGAAAGAAATCGACCGAATTACAAGTCAGAGCGATAGTCATCCGAAACCTCCGTCGAATTCCAAATCAACTCCCCCCACTCCACTAGTGGTCGAAGTATTGAATGGATCCGGTCTCCCAGGGGAAGCCAATCGGTTGGCGGCCAAACTTAAAAAAATGGGGTATAAAGTGAAACGCACTGGAAACGCGGGATCCTTTAAATACGCCCATTCAATGATGGTTGATTGGAAAGGCAAGGTCGACAATAGTGTCAATTTAGCGACGACGCTGTCGATTGACCCCGGTAAGATCATTGTTTACGATAGACCCACCAAGAGTATTGACATCACGATTGTCATTGGTCGAGATGTTGTCGCACGAAAACCAACCCCATCAAAGGAATCCCGTTGAACCCTACCATCCAACATATCGTCACGCTCTGTGACGACAAAAAAGCCACGAATATCGCTGTTTATCCCGTACTTGATCCCATTTTTGCGGATTACACGGTGATTTGCACGGCGTCAAATTCGATTCAAATAAAGGCCATTGCGTCCGAACTCCATAAACAAAGCCGAGAGTCTGGCTTTGATGGTCAAGAAAGTATTCAATCTGGAAATGCCGACAGTGGATGGATAATCGTCGAAGTTCCAGGACTTGTCAGTCTACATATTACTCTACAGAGCACACGTGACTACTATGATCTGGATGGATTATTTGCCCGTCGCGTTAAATCAACCGATTCGACCGATTCCATATCTGCGGCATAGGAAGTCGGCCCTATTCTCTCGACTCTCCATGGTCATTAAGGTAGTATACAGATCGGTAACGGGGCCATAGCTCAGCTGGGAGAGCGCTTGCATGGCATGCAAGAGGTCAGGAGTTCGATCCTCCTTGGCTCCACCATTTATCTTTTTTCTTGATTATTTAGGCTAAAATTTCCCATTGGTTGGGAGAAAACAGCGGGTTCGAGCGTTGAATTTTAACCTGTATGGACTAATTTCATTTTGTGGACTAAATCAATCGGTTACATCTTTTTTTTTAGTTTTCGTTGAAGAGTCCTACGGTGCAAGCCTAGTTCCTCTGCTGTTTTTGAAATATTGAACTGATTGCTTATTAATGCCTTTTGAATTGTTTCCCATTCCAGCAGATCGATCCCATTTTTTGAATAGTTATCCATTCTCACCTTTTCAGGGTTAGCCAGATGTTCAAATGCATTGATAATTTCAGTGATACTACTGGGTTTTGAAAGTAGATATACAGCCCCGAGTTTTATGGCTTCAATGGTGGTTTGTACACTGGCGTACCCAGTTAATACAACGATTTTGCAGTTGGGAGATTGCTTCAAAAGTGAGGGAATGACTGTCAATCCGCTTTGGTGGGATAAATTTAAATCTAAAATGCAGTGTGTAAATATTTGAGATATCTTGTAGACATCTTCAACTGCAAGAATACGCATCACCACCCACTTTAAAGACTTAAACTTTTCTTCCAAAAGCATTCCAAAAGTGGGGTCATCTTCTATAATTAATAGATGGTTTTCTTTCATAGAAATTCAATATTTTCGAGGGGAAATTTGAAGAGGATGCTTACATTTCGACTTTTTTCAACCTGTACTGTTGCTCCAAGACTTTCGATGACAAGCCGCACTAAAAATAGGCCGATTCCAGTATGATGGATCCCTTTGTCTTGGGTGTAGCCGATGTTCATTAGTGATTGAATTTCATCTGGTAACGGAGGTCCGTCATTTTGGATTTTTAGCTCTAGATAATTTTTGGAAAATTGGGCTTCAAAATGCATGTTATTGGCTTTTGCCTCTGCTGCGTTTTCGGCCATGATCTCTAGGATGAGGATGATGAGCTCTACGCCCAAAGTGGAGATCATGCGATCCTTTGAAATCGTGTGAGTTAGCGATAAGGAGGGGTATTGGGTCATTCGTTTTGTGAAAGATTCGGCGTGAAGACTGAATAACTTTTGGCCGCCGGTATTCTCTAAACGATTTAGGTGACTAAAAAACCGACTGAGAAATGCTTTGCACTTTTCTATTTCTTGCAGGAGTCGTATTCGATCTCGATCTAAAGTAGTGATGGATAAATCCTGGGCAATCAGAGCCATACTATTGAGAGGGGTGCCTATTTTATGGGCAATTTGGGCGGCTGTAGCACCTGCTCCGATTAGCCCTTGTCGAGCAGAGAGTTGATGTTCTTTTAGCTTAAGATTTCGGATAATTCTGAATACAAAATATCCAATCACAATCGTTGTGATGATGTGATTGAGAATCATCCCTTGAATGTGGAAGACCATCCATTGGTGGTGATTTTCACAGTTCGGATTGAATCCCAACAGCAATACCGTATAGCTAAGGCCTGCGGCCCCAATCATTATCCACAATCTCAAGCCGGAAAGAAGAATTGCCCCTAAAACGGCTTGGATTAGAAATAAACCAGAAAAAGGATTGGCCAAGCCCCCGCTGGAGATAACAAATATATTTAAAGATATCAGATCTAAAATAAGTTGAAAGAACAAAGAAATTTCGGAAAGATTAAATTTCCTTTTGAGAGCATAAAAGGCCCAGGCATTGGTTCCCAATTGAATCGTCATACCTAAACCATAGAGACCGAGGATTACAGGAAGTTTTAGAATGGTGACCAGACTGAGTATGCCCAGCTGAAATAAAACTGCAATCCACCGTAATCGATACAATAATTGGGGATTTCCAACCATAGGCAGTAGTGTAACAAAAATATCCATAAACCACTGCTGCGACAAAATGTCGCATTCACATTTTTCCCTCAATCCTTCACTCTAAATCCCATCTATGAACGCACGAAAATCCGAATCCCAAGCGTCAATGACTCAATCTTTGAATTCATTTTCTGAAGAGATCAGCAAGAAATTGGAAGTCTCAATGGGTATGGTGACCCAATTGTCGATTATCAATAACCAAAAAATCCGAGAATTTCGAGAAAGATGTCCCAAAATGCACAAAGATATCCAAGCCCTGGCAACTATTACCAGTACGCAGTTTTCGATTTTGGAAGAAAAATACAAATTGCTCTACGACTTGGTATCGGATATTTATGCACGCTTAGAAAAAATTAATGAGGAGAAGGTCTAATGTACAAAGTAGTTGCAGTACTAGAAAAGGGGATTTCTAACCTTGTCGTTGTGACTCCCGTTGAGTCCGTGATGATTCAGGCCGAATTTGCCGCTTATTTCAAGAGTCATTATAGAGATTTCCTTGAGAACGTACGTTGTCCGATGGAACCTGAAGCAGGTAAGAAAGCGTGTCCTGGAATTATCGGGAATTGGGATGCCAAATTTAAAGGGGCCAATGAAATTAATTTGATAGATTTTTTTTCTGCTTTAACTGCCGTACAAGGGGCAGTTAAAGCCAACGTAAGTTATATCAAAACAGAACCTGGATCTTCTGATGTTATTAGAGAGTTTTTAGGGGTCTGCAAACGTCACTACGGGCATATGAATTCTGATTCAAGCAAACGAGAATTATTACAAACAAAAATAACAGAAAAACTTGACTCCATTCTTATTTTGATTCAATGAGTCTTGCTGTACCTCCGGTCGGGACCCAGTTACAAGCACAAAACGGGACAATTAGACAAAGAGGGGATGTTCAGTCCAAACCTAATCCCCAGAATATTCCTCTATCGCTACCTGTAATTCCTCCACAACCTATTACAATCCAAGATCTGGTGAAGATGGTGAATTTTTGTGATTGTAGCGGATTAAAAATGGGAGTAACTTGCGAAGCATTAAAAGCATTTGCAGATAATCATAAAGATTTTACTGAAATGGGGATGACAGCTGAAGCTCATAAAGAGTATTTGGATGCTCGAGATCATGTTATTGCCATGATCGATCGAAACAAAAATACGATCGGAAAAGACGGGGGTATCGATGTTGCAACCATTCTCAGAATTAAAGACGCCATTCATGAGCTGGACCATACGTATAATGCTCGCGCAGAACCTTTTACTTTTGATGTTCCTCAAGTAGCCCATCCCCCCAAAACAGAAGCCATATCCACACCGCCGCCGCCAACGATGGAGGTAGGTAATCCTTTGCCTTCCGCCGTACTCAGTTTGCCAACAGCAACGGTTGCACCTAGTCGCGCAGCAAGCCTCGAAGCGCCTCGCCCCACAGTGACTAAACCTCAACCCAAATCAGACTCACAGCCGGTTGTCACACTTCACGAAACAGTCTCTGAATCTGTTCGAGTACTTACAGCTCCCACAACGACAGGTCGAACGCAACCCAATCACCTCTCTAAGCTGGTCGTTACACTCTCTGAATCAACCGCAGAGCCTGTCCGAAAGACGCTCATCCCATCTGATCCCGAAACAACCAGAGCCCCCCTGCCTGAGCTCATGCCCGTTACATCAGATAAACGCCCACAATCTATGGCTCATGCTGAGAATATGGGGGTGATTGTTTTGCCTGTCGTTCCAGAAAAAACGATGACTAAATTGGGGGAAATGCCGGCGATGACTGCTGCGGCATCCGCACCTGCGTCAGAAACCATTGTAGTGACTCTTAAGTCTTTGGGTTCATTTCCAAAATTTGAATTGATGGTGGATATGGATCTACCTGAGATTTTTCCTCGTGGTAGCTTTCCAGATACGCATTCTGTATCTGGGCCGTCATCTTCAAAGGTTATGTTGGAGGGTAAAGGTGGGGTACTTGAAATTGTGCCGCTTCAATGGGATGTGACTTCACCACTCATGTCTGTTTCTCCTTCCGCATCTCCGACTGCGTCTCTGATTTCGGAACCTCCAAATGCTTTTTCTGAACAAATTCAACAGCTAGTCCAACAATTTAAATCTCCGATTCCGCCCACTGTTGTTCAGGGTTTAATGCATATCGCAGAACCTCAAATCCAAACGCAAGTCCTCCATGTTTTGACACCGCTGGTAACAGTTCAGGATCCCGTTCTCTGTGACAAAACCCTGTCAGTTTTAGAAAAAGTAGTTGTGCATCCCAAAGAAACTCAATTGGTGGTGTTTCAAAATCTAGTGCAAATTCTTAATCAAAAGTCTGAGCAAAAAGTACCATCAATTCGCCTTTTGGAGTCTGTTGTGACCACTGTTGCCAAAACTGTTCCGGCTCAGCTACCTGAAGTTTTGGAAGTTTTGGATTCGTTCAAACCCACACAGACCACAGTATTGTTAAGCCATACCCTCAATTGGGTTTCCCAAAAATCTCCCGAAGTGCTACAGGATATGGTTCAATTCTTTCAAGATGTCAAAGACACTATGCCCAAAGAACTATCAAAAGTAGCACTCACGGTTTTATCTACTATTAAAGAAGCTGAAATTTTATTGCCCAAAGTTGTAGATTTTCTAACTCAAACTCTTGCAAAAGATCCACCATTATTTCGGCAGATTATGCAGGTAGTGACTTCGGCAGAAAAATCTGGAGGGGAAATTTCCGCCTTAATTTTGACGATGCAAATGATAGAACAGTCAACGTTTTTGGAATTGGCACCCATACCTAGTAGAAATTCCTCAGAAGCAGCGATCTCGTCATTTGAAATTACTCAACAAGCACCACGACAACTGGAACCAGCGCTAAAACTTTTCCAATCCATTACAACCACTCAGCCAAAATCTTTGGAATCAGTTGCCCGTGCTTTGGCAGTGATGGCCAAATTTGCACCCGATCATGTGGAGACGGCTGTAAAATTATTTTCAACCGTTTTAGAAAAGGCACCGGAAGCTTTGCCAAAAGTAGCCGCATCTCTATCTGAAATTGCTCAACAAGCACCACGGCAACTGGAACCAGCGCTAAAACTTTTCCAATCCATTACGACTACTCAGCCAAAATCTTTGGAATCAGTTGCCCGTGCTTTGGCAGTGATGGCCAAGTTTGCACCCGAGCATGTGGAAACGGCTATAAAATTATTTTCAACCGTTTTAGAAAAGGCGCCGGAAGCTTTGCTAAGAGTAGCCGCAGCTCTATCTGAAATTGCTCAACAAGCACCACGGCAACTGGAACCAGCGCTAAAACTTTTCCAATCCATTACGACCACTCAGCCAAAATCTTTGGAATCAGTTGCCCGTACTTTGGCGGTGATGGCCAAGTTTGCACCCGAGCATGTGGAAACGGCTATAAAATTATTTTCAACCGTTTTAGAAAAGGCGCCGGAAGCTTTGCCAAAAGTAGCCGCATCTCTATCTGAAGTTGCTCAACAAGCACCACGGCAACTGGAACCAGCGCTAAAACTTTTCCAATCCATTACAACTACTCAGCCAAAATCTTTGGAATCAGTTGCCCGTACTTTGGCGGTGATGGCCAAGTTTGCACCCGAGCATGTGGAAACGGCTATAAAATTATTTTCAACCGTTTTAGAAAAAGCGCCGGAAGCTTTGCTAAAAGTAGCCGCAGCTCTATCTGAAATTGCTCAACAAGCACCACGACAACTGGAACCAGCACTAAAACTTTTCCAATCCATTACGACCACTCAGCCAAAAGCTTTGGAATCAGTTGCCCGTGCTTTGGCAGTGATGGCCAAGTTTGCACCCGAGCATGTGGAAACGGCTATAAAATTATTTTCAACCGTTTTAGAAAAAGCGCCGGAAGCTTTGCCAAAAGTAGCCGCAGCTCTATCTGAAATTGCTCAACAAGCACCACGACAACTGGAACCAGCGCTAAGACTTTTCCAATCCATTACGACCACTCAGCCAAAATCTTTGGAATCAGTTGCCCGTACTTTGGCGGTGATGGCCAAGTTTGCACCCGAGCATGTGGAAACGGCTATAAAATTATTTTCAACCGTTTTAGAAAAGGCACCGGAAGCTTTGCCAAAAGTAACCACTGCTTTGGCTAATTTCTCACAAAAAACACCTCAGCTTTTTAAGCCTATCCTAGAAATTTTTCAAATGGTTAGTCGTACTCATCCAGAGCTTTTACTGTCTTTATTGGATACTTTGTCTCAATTCTCTCAATCGGGTAGTTTGACAGCGCTTCATGAACGTATTCTGGGACTTTTAAATAATGTCTCTAGAGAAAATCAAGAAAATTTGGCTAGACTCTTTCAGCAACTTTTCAACGAGGGAGCTTATTTATTAATTTACGGTGAAGCTCGAGTACAACTAGCCGCAATTGATGAAATTGAAAATCTTAGAAAGCATTCTAAATTAAACATAAAGCGAAATAAAATCAGTCAATCGTTCACAGATGAACTTATTTTGTTATTTGATCGTATGGAGATGGAAGGTTGGAAAACAGCAGCACTTTTTAGAAAAAAACTTGAATCCAGAAAATAATAAAATTTGATAAACTGCCAATTGAAAAACTACTCACAGTTTTGTGCGGTAAATTTTTGAAAGCGAGTATTTAGGCAACTTCGAACTCAGGGATGTAGATTTTGTATCTCTGGATAAAGAAAAGGGTTCGAACTTCGTCTACTACGCTCCACCATTAAAACTTTATCCATTCGTTACCCGCATCTGACTCAACTCGAGTCACGACATATTCATATGGTGACTCCTTTAAAGATACGCTTGTAAATGCCCCTACACTTTGGGGCGGATTGACGGAGTCAGGATCACGCCTTATCAGGACCGACGACCGGAGTGTGCCGACAGGTACTGAAGGTCGGCGCGCGGAAATTTAACGCGGCGATTGGCGTAACAGGCAACGGGTAAATAAGCTTATCAAAGGTACCAATCACCGGGTACAATATAGCCCGTTAAACCAGTTTGGATATCATGGAGGAAATTTATGTCAACCACTACCTCAGAAACACGATTTACTACGCACATCAATGACTTTATGGACATGGTAAAACACCGATCACCTGGCGAGCCCGAATTTCATCAAGCCGTTCAAGAAGTCGCTGAATCTATCATACCCTTCGTTGAGTCGAATCCGAAGTATAAAGCCGCTAAAATATTCGAACGGATGACCGTTCCGGACCGGGTGATTATGTTTCGTGTCGTGTGGGAAGACGACCAGGGAATACCTCATGTGAACCTGGGGTATCGGGTTCAATTTAATAATGCCATTGGCCCGTATAAGGGCGGATTTCGTTTCCATCCGTCAGTCACTTTAGGCACCTTAAAATTTTTAGGATTTGAGCAAGTATTAAAAAACAGTCTGACAACACTCCCTTTAGGGGGTGCCAAAGGTGGATCTGACTTTGATCCCAAGGGACGTTCCGATAATGAAGTAATGCGCTTCTGCCAAGCATTCATGACCGAAATGTACCGCCACATTGGCGCCGACGTTGACGTGCCCGCCGGTGATATTGGTGTCGGCGCACGGGAAATCGGCTACTTATTTGGTCAATACAAACGAATCGCGAACGAATTCACAGGAGTTTTAACCGGCAAAGGTGTTCAATACGGGGGCAGTTTAATTCGCCCGGAGGCCACCGGATATGGTTCCGTATACTTTGCCAAAGAAATGCTGGCCACTCAAAATGATTCGATTCAGGGTAAAACGTGCCTCGTCTCAGGGGCTGGAAATGTGGCACAATATACCATTGAAAAAATAATTGAACTCGGAGGTAGGCCCGTCACATTTTCCGACTCAACCGGGTTTATCCATGATGCCGATGGAATCACCCGGGAAAAATTATCGGTGATTTCGGATATCAAAAATGTGAAGCGCGTCGGCATTGCTGACTATATCAAATCATTTCCAAATGCGTCGTTTTATCCTGGAGAACGCCCATGGCGAATACCGGGCGATTTGGCGTTCCCATCGGCCACACAAAATGAAATTTCAGGAGATGATGCTAGACACCTAGTGATGAACGGGTGCCGATTGGTATCTGAAGGAGCCAACATGCCGACGACATTAGAGGGCATCGAGGTCTTCCGGCAGGCCAAAATTTTATTTGCACCCGGAAAAGCCGCAAATGCCGGAGGCGTCGCGATCTCGGGTCTGGAAATGACACAAAATAGTATGCGCCTGAGCTGGACCCGAGATGAAGTTGACGCCAAACTTCAGGAAATTATGGCACGGATCCATACCCAATGCGTTGAGTATGGACAAGAGGATGGCTTTATCGATTACGTTAAAGGGGCCAACATCGCCGGATTCATTAAAGTCGCCGACGCACTACTCGCTTATGGTACGCTGTAAATCATGACAGGAATGCTTAAAACAACGGCACTTCTCGGAGGTTTAACGGCATTATTTATGGCCGCCGGATATGCGTTAGGCGGGGAAAGCGGGATGGCTACCGCCTTTGCATTTTCTATTATAATGAACATCGGTAGCTGGTTTTTTTCTGATAAAATCGTATTGGCGCTTCACCGTGCCAAGGAAGTTCAGGAACCGGAGTTTCCGGACCTATTTGCAACGGTGAAACGACTAGCCGATCGTGCTAGGATTCCCATGCCTCGGATATACCTGATTGAATCGGATACTCCCAATGCATTCGCTACCGGCCGTAATCCAAAGCATGCTGTCGTAGCGTTTAATCGGGGATTAATCGACCGGCTACGCCCCGAACAAATATCAGCAGTTGCCGCACACGAATTGGCCCATATTAAACATCGCGATATCCTGATTTCCAGTATCGCCGCGTGTATCGCCGGCGCCATATCCATGATTGCACACACAGCGCAATGGGCCATGATGTTCGGACGGCGTGATGATCGGGACAATAATCCAATTGCCGTGTTGGCCACGCTAATTATCATTCCAATTGCGGCCACACTCATCCAGATGGCGATTTCCCGATCCCGAGAATTCGAAGCCGACCGTCTCGGAGCAATCATTCATGGAAACCCACTCGACCTGGCATCGGCACTCGCTAGCCTTCATGCCATTAATGATCGCGCGCCATTGGCATTACCGAGCCCAGCCATGGCCCACATGTACATCGTTTCTCCCTTATCTGGTCGGAATCTATTGAGGTTATTTAGTACACATCCTGACGTCAATGAACGGATTAACCGGCTTCAGCAGATGGCAACTGCCCGA